>Ga0206130_10007391_pt1 | contig 12170 bp, 9 predicted proteins | sample Helgoland_Spring_9_FD_148637 | JGI IMG/M metagenome (GOLD analysis project Ga0206130, IMG submission 148637) | Pelagic subsurface seawater microbial communities from Kabeltonne, Helgoland, North Sea - Helgoland_Spring_Bloom_20160512_1 | ecosystem: Environmental > Aquatic > Marine > Epipelagic ...
TGGAACTTTCCGCTGGCTATCTTCACGGGTCAAATCAGTGCCGCGCTCGCCGCAGGCAACGCTGTGCTGGCAAAACCGGCCGAACAAACAACGCTGATCGCACATTTTGCCGTCAACCTTATGCATCAGGCCGGTGTGCCCCGTGCGGCACTACAATTACTGCCCGGCGACGGCACAATGGGCGCAGCACTGACAGCTGACACACAGGTTGGCGGTGTGGCCTTTACCGGGTCGACCACCACCGCCCTGCGCATCCGCCAGTGCCTGGCGCAAAATGCAGCCCCCGGCACGCCGCTGATTGCCGAGACCGGTGGGTTAAACGCAATGGTTGTCGATAGCACCGCCCTGCCCGAACAAGCCGTACGCAGCATCGTCGAAAGCGCATTTCACTCGGCTGGCCAGCGTTGTTCTGCGCTGCGTTGCCTTTATCTCCAAGCGGATATCGCACCCCGCTTAACCAAGATGCTGACCGGCGCTATGGATGCTCTGGTAATGGGTAACCCATGGGATCTTGCCACCGACATGGGCCCCGTGATTGACCAAACCGCTCGGGCAGCGATCGATGATCATATTGCAGTGGCGCAGTCGGAAGGACGGCTAATGCACCAGTTAGATCGCCCGAAGCATGGCAATTTTGTCGCCCCGACTTTGATCCAGGTAGACAGCATTACCGACATCAAACAAGAGGTTTTTGGCCCAGTGCTCCACCTTGCTACATTCCGGGCGCAGGACCTCGACCAAGTGATCACCGACATCAACACCACCGGCTATGGCCTTACCTTTGGCCTGCACACGCGCATCGATGACCGGGTGCAACATGTGTCCGATCGGATCGACGCTGGCAACATTTACGTCAACCGCAATCAGATCGGTGCCATCGTTGGCAGCCAACCCTTTGGCGGGCTTGGTTTGTCAGGCACAGGCCCTAAGGCAGGCGGGCCAGACTACCTTACACGGATGCGTGCAAGCACCCCGGCACCTGCCACCGTAGCCGCCGGCTGGAACAAATCAGCCAAGCTGCCCGACGGTCCAACATCTTTGCAAAGAATGCAGGGGCGCGTCGCTCTGCCTGGCCCAACCGGCGAATCCAACATGCTCAGCCTACATCCCAAGTCTGCGCTTTTATGCGCAGGCCCAGGCACTGCGGCTGCAACCGCGCAGGCAAAAGCCGTTCGTGCTTTGGGCGGCCATGCCATTGAGGCCAAAGGCCACTTCGATCCGACGTCTCTTACAAACGGCCCTGCCTACGGCGGCGTGATATGGTGGGGCGACCACAAAACCGCTCGGCGACTAGAACAGGCCCTTGCAGACCGATCCGGCCCTATTATCGCGTTGATCACTGGCCAGCCTGACCGGGCCCATGTTTTGCGCGAACGTCACATCTGTGTAGACACCACCGCATCAGGCGGCAACGCCGCTCTGCTCAAGGCTACCAGCTCTAGCGATTGACGAAATACCTGAAACATCGCGAATTGTATAACACTTTGAAATATTTAGTTTTAGGGAGCGACAGGTAATATATTTTTTTGCATATGCTTAAAGTTCAACCCCAGCGACGATGCTGCACCACATACTTGTGGCGCAAGTGTAACACCAAACAAAGCGCATCAAACTTCCAAGCGCTTGACGTCGCGCCCAGGATCGCCCAGCGTAAAGTCATGTTTCCAATCCGCGACCACAACCCGTCGGGGCGCACGCCCTATGTCACATATTTGCTGATGGCAGCAAACATAGCGATCTTCCTTGGCTACGTCGGGCTTTTCGATGATCCCTATGGTTTGGACATGTTCTTTATGCAATTTGCCGCAATCCCAGCCCGTCTGGCCAGCGGTAACGGGGCGGAAACACTGCTGACATCAATGTTCCTGCACGCAGGCTGGATGCATCTGGCTGGCAACATGCTGTTCCTCTACATTTTTGGCGACAATGTAGAAGACGAGATGGGCCATCTGCCGTTCTTGGGCTTTTATCTTGGAGCAGGGGTGCTTGCTGGACTGGCACATGTGATCTCGGCCCCGTATTCAGTTGTGCCGATGGTTGGGGCCTCGGGAGCAATTGCAGGTGTCATGGGTAGTTACTTGCTGCTGTACCCAAAGGCACGGGTTGATATCCTGCTCATCCTCATCATCATCTTTCGAATTTTCCCAATTCCAGCATGGATCGTGCTGTTGGTCTGGTTCGGAATGCAGTTCATCGGCGGCGTCGGAGCCGACCCTCAGGCAGGAGGCGTCGCCTATTGGGCACATGCCGGGGGCTTTGCCGCAGGGCTGCTTCTGACCATTCCGGTCTGGTTGAAACGGGGCGGTCCACGCTTTTGGAGGCACACACATGGACACCCGCCGCACCCCGAAGCCCGCTACACCCGCTCAAACATCCCGCGCGTGCGACGATAAAACCTGCCAGCGCAGTGTTAACTAGAGCGTTTGACGGAATACAGGTAGCATCGGGCATCACTTAACACGTTGAGACCTTTGATCTCCGGAAGGGTTCCAAGGGGGCGAGATTTTCGCATGACCATTAATGTGACCACCTTGTCCCAGATCAAGGACACCAGCGCTTGGTCAATTCACGGCTTGCATCAACCAATGCCACTTTTGGAAAAACCGCGGCCTTTAAATGTCACAAAAGCAGCTGTGCGACTCACGAAGGCACAACGCGCATCAAACGCGGTCAAAAATATCCTCTGGCCGCATTTCGCGGCCAGACCTTTGGATCATTACAAGGCGTGGGGCGGGCCTTAGGTTCGTATAATCTTGGCGAGCTGCGGGAACATTGGCGCGTTGGCACAGATGATCTCACCATCCTCAAGAATGTCATTTCCCGGTGTCAGTGGCTCTACCAAACCGCCAGCTTCCCGCACGATCAGCAGACCGGCAGCAATATCCCAGGAATTCAAACGACGCTCCCAATATCCATCGTAACGCCCTGCCGCCACATAGGCCAGATCGAGTGCCGCGGCACCAAACCGGCGTACGCCCGAACAGGTCGGCATCAGTCGTGCTAGCTCCTTCAGCGTTTCCGGCAAATCCGATCGACCACCGAAAGGCAAACCCGTTGAGAAAAGCCCCTCGATCATTCGACTTCGCCCCGACACCCGCAAGCGCGTGTCGTTCATGAATGCACCGCCGCCCTTTTCAGCAAAAAACATTTCGTCTTTGGCCGGGTCATAGACCACACCAGCCACCACCTGACCCTTTTGCTCGAGCGCGACGGACACCGCCCAATGGGGCAATCCGTGCAGGAAATTCGTGGTGCCATCCAACGGATCAACAATCCAGCGCCGTGTAGGATCTTCGCCTGATTCCTCGCCACCCTCTTCCGCCAACCAGCCATACGTCGGACGGGTGCCGCGCAACTCTTCGCGCAGGATTGCCTCTGCGGCCAGGTCCGCTTTGGACACAAAATCCCCTGCGCCCTTCATTGACACCTGAAGGTTCTCAACTTCGCGGAAATCCTTGACCAGCGACCGCCCCGCCTTGCGGGCCGCTTTCATCATGATATTAAGATTTGCGCTGGCAGCCATGGGGTCGCTCCAAAAAGGGGGATGAGGGATGGAAAACGCGATATACGCTGACCCGCCGAGCTTGCCAAGAGCGCTTAGACAGAAGCGTTCGCGCATACAATCACTGTATCGATAAAAGGAAAGCGAAAGGTTTTGCGTCGCGCGCAGTCTCGTAGCCCTATCCTTCTTTAACATCTAACTCCAGAACACGAGTCACCTTTCAAACCCTCTCAAACGACCCAAAATCCTTGCGTGGATATACGCCAGAACTGCCCAATTTGAATGCCCTTAGCCATCAACCACAAATTCTGTGTGCAAATTGTCGCTCTTCATGCGACCAGTCAATCAGGGATAAACTTTCAAACAGACAACATTGACCTTGGCCAACACCCGAAATGTATGATTGTGTGCGATATTTAAGGGGACTAATTCACCTAATACCGTTTCAGCGCCCCAATTTCGGGTCGCACCAAAATTGACCGGAGATCGCCATGACCGAAAATATGCGCCACATCACACTCGCCAGTCGCCCTACCGGCGCACCGACACTCGAAAATTTCCGTCTCGAAACCACCGATGTTCCGACGCCAGACCAAGGCGAAGTGCTGGTTCGCGTGCATTACATGTCGCTCGATCCCTACATGCGCGGCCGCATGGATGATGCCAAATCCTACGCCGCACCCGTCCCCATCGGCGGCACGATGGAAGGTGGCGGCGTCGGCGAGGTGCTCAGCTCAAACGCCGAAGGGTTTGCACCCGGCGATTTCGTTTTTGGTATGTTTGGCTGGTCCACCCACGCCGTGCAACCGGGTGCTATGCTGCGCAAAATCGACACGGCGCTTGTCCCTCTCACGTCCGCACTTGGTGTGCTGGGCATGCCTGGCTTCACTGGTTGGCACGGCCTGATGGAATACGGACGCCCGGTTGCTGGTGAAACTCTCGTGGTTGCAGCCTGTACCGGCCCGGTGGGGTCCATGGTCGGCCAATTGGCCAAATCGCTTGGCCTGCGCACAGTGGGCATCGCGGGTGGGGCCGACAAATGCGCCCTCGCCGTCGATACATTCGGATTTGATGTCTGCATCGACCATCGCACTCACGAAGATGCCCGCAGCCTCCGCACAGCACTGAAAAAAGCTGCACCCGACGGCATCGACATCTACTTCGAAAACGTGGCCGGCAAAGTGCTCGAAGCCGTAATGCCGCTAATGAACCCACACGGTCGTATCCCTGTCTGTGGCATGATCTCATGGTACAATGCAGGCGCGTTGGGGGCCGGTGCCGACACCCCCATGTCCGCCGCTGCACTCTGGCGGCCAATTTTGGTCAAATTCATCAGCGTCCAAGGCTTTATCATCTCAAACCACTGGAACAGGCTGCCAGCCTTCCTCGCCGAAGTCGCGCCGAAGGTGGCTGGCGGCGACATCAAGGTTGTCGAAGACATCGCCGAAGGGCTCGAAAGCGCACCAGAGGCCTTCATAGGGCTGCTGCAAGGCAAAAACCGCGGCAAACAAATCGTAAAATTGATTTGACGCGTCCAAGGGTCGGCGGGTGGGCGAATTTCGCGAACGCGAAACAGAGCCGCCGGTCGACTTTATGCTGCCTGCAACTTGCGCGCCTCCGACCGGGCCAGCGCAATTAGCTTTTCCACATATGGCTTGCCTCGGTCCTCGGACCGGACGGCAGCATATAGCCGTCGGCTCATGCCTGTCTTGGTCAAAGGTCGCGTAACATAATCGCTAGAGTACTTCACCTCACGCACCACCCAGTCGGGCAATACAGACACTCCACGGTTTGAGGCGACCAAAAGCAAGATTACAGCCGTCAACTCGGCCTGACGCACTGCCAAAGGCTCTACTCCTGCCGGGATCAACAATTGGCTGAACACATCCAGCCTGCTGCGCTCAACCGGATAGGTAATAAGCGTTTGATCGGCAAAATCTTCCGCTTCTATATACGCTTTTTGAGCCAAGGGATGCGTACGCCCAGCCACAAAAACTGGCGCATAATCAAAGAGCTCTATGAATTCTATGCCTTGCAGATCCTCAGGATCAGAGGAGACAACCAAATCCACCTCCTCCTTAATCAGCGCCGGCAAAGCATCAAAAGCGAGGCCAGGACGAATGTCTACATCTACATCGGGCCAGGTCTTGCGGAACGATTCCAACACCGGAAATAACCATTCGAAACAGGCATGACACTCAATCGCGATATGCATCCGGCCCGTTGATCCGTCGCGCAACGCAGTGAATTCGGCTTGCATCGCCTCTATCTGCGGCAATATCTGTTCGGCCAACCGTAACAACCGCATTCCAGCCGCCGACAGTTTTAATGGCTTTGACCGGCGCACAAACAGCTCAACCCCCGCCTGCTCTTCCAAGCCTTTAACCTGATGGCTAAGCGCCGACTGGGTAATGTGTAACTGCAAAGCAGCACGCGCCAATCCCCCCTCTTCATGGATGGCCCGAATGGTACGCAGATGACGGAATTCGATATGCATATGAAACTCATGTTCATGTTGAAAGTTATGAAATTGCTTCATCATAACCAATGAGGCATACACGGCACAACCACAAAGGAGCTGTCATGACTGCCCTGTCATTCGAAACCTTTCCGCCAAAATCACTGGACGCTTCGTTTCATCTTTGGGATACGGTGCACGCCCTGGCCCCGCTGAATCCACGTTTCATTTCCGTCACATACGGCGCCGGAGGATCGACTCAGTCTCTCACTCAAGAAGCAGCGCAAACCCTGCGCAAAAGCTCAGGGCTACCAGTGGCCGCGCACCTGACATGCACTGGTCAAACCCGAGCCGAGGTGCTGCGGACTGCGTCACGCTTTGCGGCCTCTGGCATTGACCATATTGTCGCTCTGCGCGGGGATGCCCCGAACGGTGATGCATTTGAGCCCCACCCCGATGGTTATGCCAACAGTGTTGAGCTGATCGCCGCGCTGGCTCAGATGGGCACATTCAACATCTGCGTGGGTGCCTACCCCGACAGCCACCCCGATGCTGCATCCATGTCCCAGAATATCGATTGGCTCAAAGCCAAGATTGATGCCGGCGCCAGCGAGGCGCTTACCCAGTTCTTCTTTGAAGCGGACAGCTTTTTACGGTTCCGAGATGCCTGTGCCGACGCAGGGATCAAGGCGCGCATTACGCCCGGGATTCTGCCAGTCACCAACTGGAAGCGGGCAAAATCTTTTGCTGAACGGTGCGGAACGCCCGTGCCGGTTACCATAGCAACCGCCTTTGACCGCGCAAACCGCGAGGACCGCGCTGACTTATTTGCACTGACCCATTGCGCAGATCTATGCGATACGCTGATCACCGAAGGCGTCGATGCACTACATTTTTATACCTTGAACCGTCCCGACCTCACGGTTCAGGTGTGCCGGGCGCTTGGCATGATGCCAGCGGCAACAGCACTGAACGTAGCGTAAGACGTTTTAGCGCGGCAAAGCGGCTGGTCCAATTGGTCCGGTCGCTCTAAGTTTTGGCATGTTGTAATCGGAGCGTGCCATGCCAACACTTGCCCATTCCCCCGCTGATTTGCTTAGTAAACCCGAGATGCTGTCGCTTAGCGGGTTGGAATTCCTGCAGGCCATTCTGAGGGGCGACTTGCCCGGTGCACCCATTGGCACGAGCCTTGGCTATAAAATGCATGCAGTTTCCGAAGGAAGCGTCACATTCCGCGGCACGCCTGAATTCAACGTAACCAACCCGATGGGCACGGTTCACGGAGGCTGGTACGGCGCACTTCTCGACAGCGCAATGGCCTGTGCAGTAAGCACCAAAGTGCCTGCCGGATCGGTATACACAACGCTGGAATACAAGATCAACATTCTGCGGCCTGTTCCACTGGGAACCACCATCGACTGCATCGGCGAAGTGGCCCATGTCGGCCGTTCAACTGGTGTCGCCACTGGCGAGATCAGAGGGTTGGATGACGGCAGGCTCTATGCCACCGGTTCCACAACTTGCATCGTTATGAAGCTGGTTTAACAGGGAAAAATCCGCATCTGACCCAGCATAGCCTGCTCGGATACACACATGGCGCGACCTTGGCAGATCCGTTGAAACCGGAACGAAGCCCGTGTTTATTACCAGCCCGTGGCCGACGCTACGCATGCCGCCGATTCACGCAATTAGTCTGGAAAATGCCCCATCCAGAACGGCTGTATAACCAGCTTTCCGCCCGGCGTCTGGCCGTTCAGCGCCCGACCCTCCCCACGAGAGAGCGCTTTTGTAAGCTATTAAGATAATGAAACCTATGTGTTTTTGATGAGTGTTGAAAACAATTTTGGTATTGCGATGTGCCCACCGAAGGTCAGGCGCTGTCCTTTATGCTTTTATGCAGAGGTCTTCCATTTCGTCATTTCGAAAACCGCATCCGCCAACTCAGGTGTTTTGGGCATGGGCAAGGCTGGGATGCACCCGCTCTGACGGGTCGATCCCCACTGTACGAGCGCGCCGCGTGATGAACACGCGCCCGTAGCCAGAAAATGTACCCACCGAAGGCGCGCCTGGGTCTTGTGGATAGCGACCTTGCCACCCCGCAGGCAGTGGCAAGCCGCAGCTTTCCGCTTGTTCCAACATCCACACCAGCGGAATATTGGACAGCGGACGCGCGGCCGCAAAGCCTGAAAGCTGCCCGCCCACATCCCCATGCGCACCACGGAACCACATCTGTACCAAATGCCCTTGCCAATCGCGGCGTGTTTCCCACATCACAGGCTTGTAAGCCACGCGCGTTTCATTGCGCGCCAAGGCATGAAATCCATTCCTCACAGAACGCCCCATGCGATGATTGTGAAACGCATGTCGCGGCGCGCTCAGTCGCCACAGCACCGGCATGTTCAAACCCAGCGATTTGACCGTGTCCCACACGCCAATCATCGCGATCTCGACCGTGTCATGGCAATAGGCGCGCGCAAAGGCCCGCGCGGCTTCGCTGTCAGGCGCTCGTTCATAATGGCGATAGACGTCACGCACATTGCGCACAGTCGCGTCATTGGCTTTGAGCAGGCCCACCATATCGATCATCCCGGCCAGCGAGCGCACTGCATAGGCACCACGCGAATAGCCCATCAGGTAAATTTTATCACCTGGTCGGTAACGGGACGCAAGATAGCCATAGGCCCGACGAATTTGCTGGTTGATCCCCCGCCCGAACAGCACATCACCCACCCGGCGCCAATGTGACCACTGCAAGCCAGGCTCGTAATAGACCGAAACCTCGTGGCCCATTTCCTTTAATAGTTTGAATGTAAGACCGGCGTTTGTTTCTCGCCCCACCTCAAGCGATGACAACGTGCCATCAAGAATGATCACGTGAATTGCAGCACCGCGAACAGGCGAGGCCACTAGGGCGGCAGCCCGGCCAAAACGGTGCTGCAGCCAGTGCCTGATCCTGCTATTCAGCTGCGATGGAAACATCTCCGATCAATTCCCAAACCTTGGAGGGGGTGAACGGCATATCCGCCTGACGCACGCCGCGCTCCCATAGCGCATCTTGCACCGAGTTGGCCACTGCAGCCAAGGCGCCGACGGTTCCAGCTTCGCCACAGCCCTTCATCCCCATGACATTTGCTGTCGACGGAACGGGTTCGGACGCAAATTCAATCATCGGCACGTCATCGGCGCGCGGCACGGCGTAATCCATGAAGGTCGCGGTGAGCAGCTGACCATCTTCGTCGAACACGACATGTTCGGTCAGTGCTTGGCCAATGCCTTGAACAACACCGCCATGTACCTGACCTTCGGCCAGCATCGGATTAATCAAGTTTCCAAAATCATCAACAACCGCATAGCGATCGACGCGGGCCACACCTGTTTCTGGGTCGATCACGGTTTCGCAAACATGGCATCCGTTGGGGAAGCTGCGGGCCTGCAATGTTACCCGTTGTTCATGCACCAGCAAATCGTCTCGACCCTTGTCGCGCGCCATTTCGGCCACTTCGATCATGGTCGGCGTCAGGTTCGATCCATCGGCACGGAAGCGTTCATCGTCAAAGCTGATCTGACTTTCAGGGACGCCCATCTCAGCCGCCAAAAAGTCGACAAATGCCTCTGTCATTGCCTCTACGGTGTGGATTGTGGCGTTATTCTGCACTGTCACCGATCGCGAACCACCAGTGCCGCCACCCGTCTTGATCCGGTCGCTGTCGCCCTGGATCACGTCGATCATATCAACCGGAATTCCGGTTTGATCGGACAGAAACTGAGCATAAACAGTCTCATGCCCCTGCCCGTTTGATTGCGTGCCGACAAAAATGTTCACACGCCCGTCGTCAGTGTACTCGACCTTGGTCGTCTCCGACGGGTCGCCTAGAATACTTTCTATGTAATAACACAGCCCGATGCCCCGCAGCAGGCCGTTTTCCGCATCGGCGGCCTTGCGCGCAGCAAAGCCCTGAATATCTGACTCGACCTCGGCGCGGCTGAGCACCTTGTCAAAATCACCAACATCATAGGTTTCGCCCACGGTCGTCTTGTACGGAAACTGATCCGGCTTGATGAAGTTGATCCGACGCAGCTCCAGCGGGTCCACGCCCAATTCTCGCGCGGCACGATCCATGGCGCGTTCAAGGATATAGATTGCCTCGGGGCGGCCAGCGCCACGATAGGCATCCACTTGGGTCGTGTTGGTATAATAGCCGATGGAGCGCAGATACGTCGTCTGGACGTCGTAAACGCCCATCAAAACCCTCGAAAACAGCTGCGTCTGGATGGCCTGTGCAAATTGCGAATTATAAGCTCCCATATTGGCCTTGTTCAGCACGCGGTACGCGGTGATGCGATTGTTCTCGTCAAAGGCCAGTTCGGTCAGCGATGTCAGATCGCGCCCGGCGTTGTCGCTCAACATGGCTTCAGTTCGTTCGGACATCCAGCGCACAGGGCGACCAAGATCCCGGGCTGCAAAAGCAATCACGAAATACTCGGGGTACATCATCCCCTTCATGCCAAAGCCGCCACCCGTATCTGGGTTGGTCACCCGGAAATCGTCAGCGGGCACCTTGAAAACCTCAGCCAGTTGATCCTTGGGCCCCCAGACGCCCTGACCGTTGATCGCGACGTGAAAACGATCGCCCTCCATTTCGGCATAACAACCGCGCGGCTCCATCGAGTTTACGATGACCCGGTTGTCGGCCACGTCCAAGCTCACGACCCGTGCCGCGGCTGCAAATGCCGCGTCCGTGGCCGCCTCATCGCCCATGTGCCAGTCATAAGCAACGTTGTCCGGCGCGTTTTCATGCAACAATGCACCGCCAGCGCCAATATCCGTCTTGGCCGGCAGCTCATCATAGTCCAGCAGGATCAATTCTGCCGCGTCCTTGGCGTGTGTCAGGGTCTCGGCCACGATCATCGCAATCGGCTCACCAACAAAACGCAGTTTATCTTTGGCCAGAATCGGACGCAACGGAGATGCACCGTCGGTACCATCACTATTTTTCATCGTCATTCCGCGCATCCCGATACCGATGCCGCCTGCCTCAAGGTCTGCCACCGTGTAAACGGCATGCACACCGTCCTGTGCGCGCGCCTCTGATACGTCAAGTTCGGTGATCTTGGCATGTGCCACCGGAGAACGGAACACAAAGGACTGCAGCGCGTTGGCAGGTGCAATGTCATCGACATACCGCCCCTCGCCCGTCAGAAAACGCAGGTCTTCGCGGCGTGTGACGGGTTGGCTTTTTCCGAACTTTTCCATGGCATAAATCCTGCGGTTGGAGGGATTTGTAATTGATCGCAAACCTAGCGGCTAAAGGGCCAGTGTCCAGAGAAAGAACGACCAGCAGTTTGACTGCGCGCGGTATAGTCGCAACGTCACGAAACAGCACGCTTGTCATATACAGCCCGTGCCAGCACCCCGGGTTCGGGCAAGCCGTGCCCATACCCCCTTTCCTTCATCGCATCGCCCGGTTATTTCACCGCCCAAGCAATCAAGGGGGCCGTGGGCCATGGCACTGGGAAAATTCAACGCAGCCGAAGTTGAAGCGCGCATTTATGCCAAATGGGAAGCAGATGACTGTTTCGCGGCCGGAGCAAACGCGTCGCGCGACGACACCTATTCCATCATGATCCCGCCCCCCAATGTCACCGGCGTTCTGCATATGGGGCATGCCTTTAACAACACCTTGCAGGACATTCTCGTGCGCTGGCACCGCATGCGCGGATTCGACACCCTTTGGCAGCCGGGCACAGATCACGCAGGCATCGCCACGCAGATGGTCGTCGAACGGCGTCTTGCCGAACAGCAGCAACCTTCACGCACCGAACTGGGGCGGGAGGAATTCACCGCGAAAGTCTGGGAATGGAAGGCCGAAAGCGGCGGCACAATCGTCAGCCAGCTCAAGCGGTTGGGCGCCAGCTGTGACTGGTCGCGCGAGGCGTTTACGATGTCCGGTGCACCCGGCGCACCAGATGGCGAAGATGGAAATTTTCATGACGCCGTCATAAAAGTCTTTGTTGAGATGTACGAAAAGGGACTGATCTATCGCGGCAAGCGTCTCGTAAACTGGGACCCAAAATTTGAAACAGCCATCTCCGATCTTGAGGTGGAAAACGTTGAAGTCGCAGGGCACATGTGGCACTTCAAATACAAGCTGGCCGGTGACGAAACCTACGCTTATGTCGAAAAGGATGCCGACGGGAACGTCACGCTTG
>Ga0206130_10007392_pt1 | contig 12169 bp, 12 predicted proteins | sample Helgoland_Spring_9_FD_148637 | JGI IMG/M metagenome (GOLD analysis project Ga0206130, IMG submission 148637) | Pelagic subsurface seawater microbial communities from Kabeltonne, Helgoland, North Sea - Helgoland_Spring_Bloom_20160512_1 | ecosystem: Environmental > Aquatic > Marine > Epipelagic ...
CAAGTTTACTGTCTCCAGAGCCATAGCCAAAAAATGGTTTTTCTTTAATTAAATCTAAAGAAATGTCCCAAATTAGTATTCTTGACTGGGTAGAAGAAAAAGGAGTGCCCTCTGCCTTTCCAGAAACATTGTAGAATAGTTCATCTACTCTTGTTTTCATTGTTGGTGAAAAGGTGTAAAATAGAAAAGTTCCTGTCACGATAGCAACTATTGAGGTTCCTCCTTTTACAAAATTTTTATGTTTAAAGATCCAATACAATAACGATGAAAAGTGTATGATTAGTAGTATTATCCAGCCCGATTTCGAAGAAAGAAAAATGATTATTGTTGTAAAGAAAACGATTAGAAAAAAGCTTATTGCAGGTTTTAGATAGAAACTTTTTGATGGAGAAAATGAGTAATAATAGAGTATGGCTAATCCAAAACAAAGGTACATTGAGAAATAGCTAGCGTGACTAAAAATTGATAGTTTAGAATAGACCAAGTTGGATGTGTCAGCTGAATAGTAATATTGCAAAAAGGCATGAATTAATACCAGTACAGAAGCCACAAATGCTCCTTCTGTAAACGATCTTAAAACAGGAGCAATCGTTTTCTTAAAGTCTAATTTTGAAAATTGAAATGCAACTGGAAATACTAATAAGGAGAGTTTTGTTTCAAGGTTCATTCCTCCAATCCCTTTGTTTTCGCTATAAATAATGCTAATTAAAGAGATAAAGAAAACTGGTGTTAGCCACAGAATTGATTTTTTATAATTTTTCAAACGTATTTCTTTCCATCGGTTATTTATCAATGATGTAATGATGAACAATAGAATACTAATTGGAATTATTTCTTTAAACAATGGCAGAATAAAGCCAAGTAGCAAAATGGAATAATAATTAGCTTTATATTTGAGGTCTATTCCTTGCATAGAATGTTTAAAGAGTTAAAAATACTAAAGCTGAGCCTATTTGCTATTTTTTTAGTAATAATAATAGTGAACGTCAGTGAAAGTAATAAAATTTCAGTTTTTTTTACAACGGATACATCGCATCATATTGGTTCTGAAATTAAAGTTTTTCAAGCGGGTAATTTTGATTCAGAAGATGACGTTTTTATTGTATCAGATCTTGAAGGTGAGGTAGTCTATAAAGACGTGTTTGAATATGTTGATAACCTAGAAAAAAATAAAGTTGGAAATGAATTCTCAATAGCTAATAAAAAACTGGTTCAACTTCCTGATAGCAGTAAGTCGGGTGTTTATTTAATGAATGATTTGTATTCTTTGGTTCTACGAAGCGCAAAAGAATCTGATATTACAATAGTTTATCCTTATGCAAATAACCTTATTTATCAAGATGAAGGTTACGGCAACATGTTGTCGAATGAGCTTGTTGGTTTTAATTTAAATACCCACGTTTTGGTTGATGATTATACTAAAGGATTAATGGGTCTTTTTAAGTTTTGTTCAAATAACTATTCTGTTAATTATATCTCTGATGTTGAATTGGAAAATAAAGACATGTACTCATCTTCTAAGTTAATTGTGATTTATGGAAAGACTTCTTTTTACTCTTTATTGATGAAAAATAATGTTATTGAATTTTTAAAGGAAGGAGGAAATATATTGTTGATGAGTTCATCTTTTTCTACGAATGCCATTTGGGTAGATAATAATCGGGTTAGATTTTCTGTAGGTGACTCTTCGAACAACTTTAAACTGAATTCTTGGTTGGGTTTAAATGATGACATACGGAATAAGATAGGCTTGAGTTATCAGTTTGGAGGAAAAGCAAAAACTGTAATTGGTCAATCCTACAAGGTCTTGAATAAGGAGCATAAAATATTTGAAGGAGTTGAATTAGACGAAGTGCCATTGTCGGCTAATCGCTATATAGGAGCTTATTGTAAGTGGTCTGAAGAAGATTCAGCATATATCCCGGAAAACCAATTTTATAAATCAGAGATATTAGCTTTTAATGAATGTAAGAATGGCAACCTAGTTGATAATATAGGGGGAGTTTATGCGATTCAGCCTGATTCGTCTTCAGGGGTCATATTGTCTTTAGGAACGGAGGACTGGTGCTTAGAGAAGAATCAAACCAATGAGGTAATTTTTACTATTTCTAAAAATGCAATAGAATTTTTGGTTAAGTAAGTAGTTATCTAGTTAGTTTTTGACTGGAGATTCGAGGGCCTTTGTTTAAGGCAATAAAATCAAATATTCCCACCAAATATCCAAGTCCATAGCTAAAGTGTAATAAGAAAAAGGTGTAGGCTATTCCTGTAATTTTTTCAAATGAAGTTGATTTTTGAGATGCAAATACGATTGCTAAACCGATATATGCGAGAACTCCTAAAGAGAATAACGTTCCCAAAACCCAGTGTAAAAAAGAAAGGGTAAGTCCTAAAAATAGAAACAGAACAAAAAATAGAGGAACCAATTGTCGAACAGAAGTTACTGCCTTATGCTTCTTATTAACGTAAACTTTCCAATATCCATATTGATAATATTGTTTATATAGTTTACGAAAAGATGCTCTTACGTAATACTTAGATTTAATATTAGAATTCAAATAAATTTTAAATCCATTTTGCAATAGTCTAAAATTAAATTCATCATCTTGATTTCGGATAAGGTCTTCATCAAAATATCCTATTTTTTCAAATACTTCATTTCTATAAGCTCCAAATGCTACTGTGTCTACAAACCCATTTTTACTACCTGTTCTAAAATGAGCGTTTCCTACTCCAAATACTGAAGACATTGCTAGTCCAATAGTCTCAGCTGATTCATTTTCGTAAACGTTTTCGATTATTCCACCTGCGCAACCTACTTCAGGGTAATTATTTAAAACAGAAACATTATTCTTGAGAAAATCTTCATCTATTTCAGCATGTGCTCCAAGTATTATCTTAATAGCACAATTTGATGCTTTCAGACCTAGATTTAAAGCAAATGGGGTTGTTTGCTTTTCGTTATCAATTAATTGTATGTTTTTGTGTTTATTTGATAGTGAAGAGACTATTTCTCGTGTATTATCAGTGCTCAAACCATCACAAACAAATACTTTAATTTTTTCTTGAGGATAATCTGCGGAAAGAATCGAAAGGATACATTTTTCAATGTATTTCTCTTCATTTCGAGCAGGAATTGTTATGGATATACTTGGTAACATGTTATTTTGATAGCTCCTGATAAAGGCCTATTAATTTCTTTTTTTCAATATCCCAATTGTATTTTTCAATTACCATTTTTCGTCCATTTTCTCCCATTGTTTTGGCTTCCTTTGGGTTGTTTAGAATATAATTGATAGCCTCGCCTATTTCAATTGGGCTCATTGGGTCTACGCAAAGGCCTGCATTATTTTTTGTTATTATTTCTTCCCAGAATGGGAATTTAGAGCCAATAACAGGTAAGCCTGAAGCCATATATTCAAAAATCTTATTTGGCTGAGCATTAATATGGTTTTGCTCAGGGTAAAAAGTTACCAGTCCTGCAATGGAATTATTTTTTAGAACTAAAGATTCATTTCTATCTATAAAACCCAGTTCGTCAACTTGGTTCCAACCCTTTACTTTGGATATTGTATCTTTAAATGAAATGGGAGAGAATTCTCCTGCTAATTTTAATGTGATTTTAGGTGCGTATTCTAACGCATTTACCAATTCTTTAATTCCTCTAATTTCTGTAATTCCTCCTATGTAACAAATGTTGTTTTCTTTGTGATTTGACGCTTGTTTCTCATCAATTAATATTTCCCTTGATAAAGGGAAATTATTGATGTCAATTGAATTATTGTTGTACTGTAAAAATTTATCCCTAATAAATGGAGTTGCTGTAACTACTGCATCTAATTTTGAGGTAACTCTTTTTTCATACTTTTCAATTACTCTACTTACAACTTTTCTAAGGTATTTATTAATGTATTTTTTTGATAAAATTTGTTTCGGTAAATCTTCGTGAGCATCAAAAATTACTTTTTTACCTTTTTTTTTGAGTTTTAAGGCTATACGGAGTAATTCAGGGTCGTGTAAGTGATAGATATCCGCATTTACTTTTAATGCTTTATTATATGCCAGGTTTACCGATTTAGTAAATCTACTGAGACGCGAAGAAGGCTTGTAAGTAAATGAAACTATGTTGACACCATTTTCAATTCGAGATTCCGTATTAGGTATTACGAGTGAAACATCATAACCTTCTTCGGCAAGGGATACACATTCCTTATGGAAAATTCGAACATCACCATCGGGATGGGCGCTTGTAATATGACAAACTTTAAGCTTTCTCACTTTTGGTTTTAAAATCTTTTGTAAATATATAATATAGAATAATAATCAACCCCCATCCACCACTGAAAAGAGCAGTCGTTAAAGCTCCTGAGCTAAGCATGAAAATTGGGAAAAGGTTAAGAGATGTTTTTAAAAGCATATTACTTCCAAAAATTAATTCTATAAAACACAGAAGAAAGCCAAGTAATAAAGCTGATAGTATCAATCCTGTTCTTCCGAAATTGGAATATTCATACATAAAACTTGCTGTATTTACACTTCCTTTTAATCCTTTTTCTGCATATTTAGGCCGAATGATAGGATAAAGTACTTTAGAATATTCGATGTGCTTTATTCCTTTTATTTTACATATAAACCCATATCCATTTTCATGTAAAAAGGGTTTGTTTTTCGGGATTTCTTGGAACCATTTAGCAACCATTTCTCCGGGAACAACAAGTATTCTGTGCTTTAACCCAAGCAACACTCTGATAAAATAGGGGTGATCGCTATCAACTCTATCCTTAAGAGAGATTTCAATTTTTGTTACATTGTCAACTCCACCTCTCATTTGCGGATTTTGAATGTATACCAAGCTGATAATAACAATTCCACATATTAAGAACAATCCGATGCTCTGTAGATATTTTTTATAGAATAGAGTGAGTAATATTATAGGAAACAAAACGGTCAGTATGTAGCTCTTTTGCATCAGTGAGAAAGCGTATAAAGCACCTATTGTAATCAAAATGCCAAATAGAAGTTTCTTCTTCTTGAATGCCAATAGAAGTAGAGAAAAAGGAAGTATTGCCTTAATGTTAAAACTGGATAAATAATTCCACAAAGAGCTTGCTTCGGATGTTATGTTTCTGCGTAATTCGACAATCCCTTTTGTGTCCATCACTGCAAGACCCTTTGCTCCCGGAGAACCTCCAATATGAATTAAATGACCAACTACTAAAAAAACACAAATTCCAGTTAGAATCAAATAAGAATAATCTGGAAGCAAATTGGTTATATTATTTAGGGAAGAAAATACCTTAAATTTTTTGTTCTTGGCGAAGTAAGTGAATCCAAAATAGAATAATACTAAAGGAATAAAAAATAGAAACATGTTAAAAACATATTTACTTCCGGAAGTTTCAATTACACCATTGAGTAAGATTATGAAAACTACGCTATAAATCGAAAATAGTGTATGGGTTTTAAAAAATGTTTTTATTGCTGTCATCTCAATATTTTATTATCATATTTTTTGCAAACTCCAACAAGAAGAAGGTAATATATAAAATAAGAAATTAAATCGATCAATACATAATACAAAAGAAACTCTTCAATTGTACAATTTTTCAACAGGTACAAACAGCCTATAGCTAAAAAGTAACCTATTTGCCAAATACTACTAATTTTTATTTTTTCAAGTGCAGTAAATACAGAAGTCAATGGAGATACAATAAATTTAATTGCATAGGAGAAAATTAGAATTTGTGTTAATTGGCCTGCTGTTTTCCATTCAATTCCAAATACCCAAGTGAAAATTTCAATTCCAAAAAATTCAATAATAAGAATTCCAATTATCGCCAAGCCTGTTAGCACACTTGTTATTTTAAAAATAAGAGGAAGTATTTTGTTTTTATTTCTACTAGATTCCGCAATTTTTTGAATTAAAACTTGCGACAGTGAAAGAGATATTAAAGCAATGGGAATTGATAGTATTTGTCTGCTAAAACCAAACTGCCCCGTTGTTTCTATTGCATAAAAGTGATTGATGACGATTGCAGGTAAAAATAAACTTATTGAGTTCATCAAGGAAGGTAAAAAACTATAAAGAGGAAAGTCTTTATATCTATTCAATTGTTCCTTTACTTCGCTATATGTTATACCCTTAAATGAAAGGTTTTTATTGAATGATTGTTTTAAAGAGATGAAAAAGTTGATTGTTTCTCCAATGATATTGCCAATAATTAATCCTTGCTGATTAGAGAATTTTAATATTGCAAACTGAGATGTTCCTTCACTGGCTCTTCTTGCTAATTTGTTTACCGAGGATGCTTTGAATGCCTTTTGTCTAATAAGCCAATAGTTCAATACTCTACTGGATGAAATAACAAATATGGCAAACGGTATAATTAAAAGCCAAATTTTAATTGATGATGAAAAATGAAAGATTTCGATAATTTGTTCGCCAAAAAGTAAGAAAATGATAAACCACAAGGCGCTAAAGAAAAAACTTATAATGATACCTCCAATAACTAAAGCAGATCCTTTTGTGTCTGAATCTGGAAGTACTACAGCTCCTTCAAACTTTAAGTTTCCGGCTGCAGCAAGCATTCCGATAATACTAATGTAAATCGTAAACGTTCCATATTCAGCAGCATCATAAATTCTACTTAGAATTGGCTGAAGTAGAATAGGTATTAATTGCGCTAATACTGTGCCAGTGATAAGTGTAGCAACATTCTTAAGGAAATCAGATTTATTTAGAAGCCTTTTTATCATGCTTGTTACAAAAGAAATGAATTATATAACTGACTTTAAGTGTTTTAAATTATTTTGTACACACCAAAGTGTTTTGAAACATCACTATTGTTTTTTCAAATTTTCCCAGTACCAATCAATGGCTTCTTCTAGGCCTTTGTTTATGCTGTGTGTTGGGTTGTATCCTAAATTCCGCTTAGCTTTGTCAATAGATGCTAAAGAGTAGCGTACGTCTCCTAGTCTTTCAGGTCCATGCTCTGGTAGTACATCCTTAATTTTAGGGTCATGCTTAGCAAGTAATTCTCTTAATTTATGAATGAGGTCTATCAATACAGTTTCCTCTCCAAAAGCAACGTTATAAACTTGGTTACACGCATCTTTATTGGTTGTAGTTGCTGCCAATTCGTTTGCTTGAATAACATTGTCGATATAGGTAAAGTCTCTCGTTTGCGTTCCGTCTCCATGAATAATAGGGGCCTGGTAATTCATTAAGGCTAAAATGAATTTTGGAATTGCAGCAGCATACGCGCCATTAGAATCTTGTCGTCTTCCAAATACATTAAAGTATCTTAAACCAATAAGTTCCATACCGTATAACGACCCGAAAACATGTGCATATAATTCATTCACATATTTAGTCACAGCATAAGGAGAAAGTGGCATTCCAATGTTCTCTTCAATTTTTGGAAGTTCTTTAGAATCTCCATAAGTAGAAGAACTGGCCGCATAAACAAATCGTTTTATACCCTCTTCCTTTGCAGCTAAAAGCATGTTTAAAAATCCTGAGATATTTATTTCGTTGGTCGTTCCTGGGTCTTCAATAGACCTAGGAACAGAGCCTAATGCAGCTTGATGTAACACCACATCCGCTCCAGATACAGCTTTTTTACAGTCAACAAGGTTTCGAATATCTCCATTAATAAAAGTGAAATTACTGTTGTCTAATAAATGTGCAATATTTTCTTTTTTACCAGTAAGCAAATTGTCTAAACAAACAATCTGGTTGTTTTGAACTAATAATTTGTCACACAGGTTAGATCCTATAAAACCTGCTCCTCCGGTTATTAAAACTTTTTTATTGGTAAGTATCATTTAGTAATTTTTATCAAAAGTAAGTATTTTATCAGCTAAGCAGAGCATTATATGTAATCGTTCATCATATCTACCTTTTCTCTTGGTACGAAAAAACAATTTCTTATTCCGTCATCCTCTTTGCGAATAATTGAGTCTAATTTGATCAATTTTTTTCCTTTATGTCCAAAAAATAAATAGTCATATTTTGAGAATTCATTTTCTAGTTCTTTTTCAATGTCATTGAATAAAATTTCGCAAACAATAATAGGCTTATGGTTTTTAATAACGGACTCCATTCCTTTTATTATTTGAGGCTCAACCCCTTCTGCATCAATTTTCACGAAATCAATTTGAAGGTCTTCTAGATGGTTTTCTTTTAAACAATCTTCTAGAGGAGTTGAAGGAACTTTAATCTCTTTATATTCTTTGGGTTTGTTAACCGCACTTGCAGCCCCTCCTAAGTTATGTTTTAAAAAAGGGTATTTTTTATTCCTGACTTCATAAAACGAAATTTCACCTTTTACGTCTGAAATTGCCAATTGGAAAAAATTAACAGTAGATTCAAAACCGTTGATTTGAATATTGTTTCTAAAATAATGAGCAGAAGCATTTGTTGGATCAAAAGCAACTACACGAATTTCTTTCGATTTTTTAGCAGCGATCATTGAGTATAGCCCTGCATTTGAACCAATGTCTAAAAACCCTTTGCAGTGACTAATAATATCTTCAAAAATATCTACGTATTCATATCCATAAACCCCTTTCCAAAATATATTTTGGCCTACAGGGTCTGTTTGATTCGTACAAAATTTAATTTTGTCTCCGTCTTTTAATTTTAATGATATAACACCTGAAGGAGGTATTTTTATTTGTGGGAAGGCGAAACTAAACGTTTTATTCAAAGACCTAAGCAGTAAATTAATGAATGGTGTATAGATTATTTTATAAATAATTTTCATATTTAGTGACTTATAGTTTCGTTACTCAATATCTGAGTAAAATGTTGAGAAATCTTTGTCGTAAACCTTTTTAATCCTATATTTTTGTTCACTTGTTAAAGTAACTTCTTTCTTTTTAGTAGAGTTTAAATGTGGGACTTGTTTTAATTCTACATTTAGTTCTTGAGCGACTTTTTTAAAATCTTCATTAAAAGATTCAAATCTTCCGAGAAAATCTAATTGATCAACATCAATTAGAGAATGTTGGGATCGAATATGTTCGTCGCATTTCTCAATGTTTTGATTTTCAACCCAACCAATAAAGTGGTTTAAATCTTTCATTTTTTCCAGTTCGATATTCGAAAAATTGAAGTAATTACGTTCTACAACTTTGTCCTTCCAAGAACTTACAAGCCTATCATACGGGTTACGGACAAACGCAAATTTGTAATATTTTTTATAGAATTTAGAGTTGTATGCTGTGGCGGAAGGATAGAGGAAGTCGCTTCCATTTTCTTTATCAAAAAGTTTAAGGATGGAGCGAGTGCCTACTTTAGCTACTCGGTACCATATTACTTTCTTTTTGAAGTCATAGGCTATAAAGTAACGCTTACTAATAAATAAAGAAAGTAAGTATTTATTGAAGTAGAAGTGAATGTACTTTAACATTGTTATAGGCTATAAATTAAAGAAGAGAAGTTCACAGAAAGCTTCCCTTCTTTATAGAATAATTATTTAGCGTAATTAACGGATCTTTTTTCTCTAATCACTGTTATTTTTACCTGACCTGGATAGGTCATTTCTGTTTGGATTTTTTGAGAAATCTCAAATGATAACTCATCAGCTCGCTTATCAGCAACTCTTTCGCTTTCTACCATTACACGCAATTCTCTACCTGCTTGAATAGCATAAGCCTTTGTCACTCCTTCATAAGATAAAGCTACGTTCTCAAGATCTTTGATTCTTTGAATGTAAGATTCAGCAACTTCTCTGCGCGCTCCTGGCCTTGCACCAGAAATAGCATCACAAACTTGAACGATTGGAGAAATCAAAGTTGTCATTTCCACTTCATCATGGTGAGCTCCAATTGCGTTACATATATCTGGTTTCTCCCCATATTTTTCAGCTATCTTCATTCCCAACACAGCGTGTGGTAATTCGGGCTCATCTTCAGGAACTTTACCTATGTCATGCAAAAGACCAGCTCTTTTAGCAATTTTTGGATCTAACCCTAATTCAGAAGCCATTGTAGCGCAAAGATTGGCTACCTCTCTTGAGTGTTGTAATAAGTTTTGTCCATATGAAGAACGGTACTTCATTCTTCCAACCATTTTAATTAGCTCTGGATGCAATCCATGAATACCTAGGTCAATACAAGTTCTTTTTCCTGTTTCGATTATTTCATCTGTTAATGTCTTTTTTGTTTTAGCAACAACTTCCTCAACACGAGCAGGGTGAATTCTTCCATCACTCACCAGTTGATGTAAAGATAATCGCGCTATTTCTCTTCTGATTGGATCAAAACAAGAAAGAATGATTGCTTCAGGAGTGTCATCAACAATTATTTCTACTCCAGTAGCAGCTTCTATAGCTCTAATGTTTCTACCTTCTCTACCAATAATTCTCCCTTTCATTTCATCACTTGCGATATTAAAGACAGAAACCGAATTTTCAATGGCATGCTCTGCAGCCACCCTTTGAATGGTTTGAATAACAATTTTCTTGGCTTCTCTAGAAGCATTTAACTTCGCTTCCTCTTGAATCTCATTAATTGAAGCCATTGCATTTGTTCTAGCCTCATCTTTTAAAGATTCTACTAATTGAGATTTGGCATCTTCTTTAGAGTAACCACTTAGTTTTTCTAATTCAGAAACTACCTGGTCATGCGACTTATCTAAATCATCTTGTTTTTTATTGACAATTTCTAGCTGTCTCTCCAGGGTATCCTTAGTCTGATTCAGTTGTTTGTCTTTCCGATTTGCATCTTCCAATTTATGATTTAAAGATTTTTCTTTTTGACGGAATGAATTTTCACGTTCATTTAATTTTCTGTCACGATTATTAATTGCTTTTTCGTGCTCTTCTTTTAAATGTAAAAACTTTTCCTTCGCTTGAAGGATTTTCTCCTTTTTGATTGCTTCTGCCTCATTTTTAGCTTCTTTTAAGGCACTTGCTTTTTTTGCCTTTAAACCGCTATTTAGGGCAATGTAGGCTAAAACTCCTCCTACAACTAAGCCTATTAAGGCCCCTATTACTATTTCCATAATACAATATTAATTGTGTTTTAAATAAGCCCTTTGCTTATTTACTAATATTGATGGAGAATTAGTAGATTATTTCTCAAGGAAATCACTCAACTCTTTGTCAAGAGCTATTAATTCATTAGCAACCTTATCATCTTCTACTTCTTTCGAAATGGTATCTGATTTAGTACTTAGTTGTAAAGCTGTCATGGCAAGTAAATCTTGCATGTCCTTTACAGCATAGTTTTCTTTTAAGTTTTTAATGCTCGCGTTAATATTGTCAGCAGCCTTTCTAATCATCTCCTCTTCCGACCTTTCGATTGTTAAAGGATATGTCCTTCCAGCTATATTTACTTTTATAGAAAGCTGACTCATTACCGTTTTATTTATTTAAGAGTGAAATACACTTGTCAATTTCTCTAACCAACTCATTTATCTTTAGTTTCATTTCTGTGTTTTTTTCAGAATCTCCACCTAAAGATTTTGCCATCTTCAACATTTTGACCTTTTCATTAAAATTTTGAATCTCTGCTTTTTGTTGTTCTAACGTATTTTTAAGTTCAGATACTTTTGTCTCAAGTTGAATGTTTTGATCTTTGAGTGAACTATTGTTACTCATTAGCAGAAGAACTTTTTCTTTTATACTATTTAAAACAGCATTTTCCATTTATTCAAAACCCTTTAAAAAAGATTAATTCGGTGCAAAGTTAATATTGTAAGGAGACTAAACAAGTTTTCTGTAAACTGTGTGAATAATTTTGAGCTAAAAATTAGCATAAATATATTGGATATCCTGATTATCATTGAACATCAGGAGGTAAATAATAGCAAGGGTTATAATTGCTTTTACAATGATTTTTTTTACCCTAATTTTCATTTATATATTTTTTGATTTTTAGGTATATAAGATATGCTCCAAATGAAGAGTTATGCATCGCATCTGAAAATGTTCCTGCCATTGAACTACCATCGGTAGCATCTATATAATTTACATTTTGCTTCTTCAATATTTTTTCAATATTCTTTATTGTTGTTTGGTATCCTTTTAATTCGTTGGGAGCGTATGTTTCTATAAACCTCTGATTGAAGGGGCCAAGGATATAGGTGATGTTTATTTCAAGGTCTCGGCATAAATGGATAAAAGAAGTTAATTCGTTATAGCGGTATTGTACCTCATTA
>Ga0206130_10007407_pt1 | contig 12149 bp, 4 predicted proteins | sample Helgoland_Spring_9_FD_148637 | JGI IMG/M metagenome (GOLD analysis project Ga0206130, IMG submission 148637) | Pelagic subsurface seawater microbial communities from Kabeltonne, Helgoland, North Sea - Helgoland_Spring_Bloom_20160512_1 | ecosystem: Environmental > Aquatic > Marine > Epipelagic ...
CCCCAGCCCCCGCCCCTGCTCCCGCCCCTGGAGAAAATATACCACCCGTATATCAAAAATTACCAAGTGGTGGAGTAACAGATTGGATATCCTGTTGCAAAGAGTATACATCCCCGGGAGAACCCTCCTATCATGCATTCAATCATGATGTGGATTCTCCCTGTCAGGTGGATTTGGGTGATTTAAATGTTGGAAATAATAAAAGGGAAACCGACAGAGGTCAGAGGGGGGCTGGATACTTGGTATCAAATGGGGATTACCCCGGTAAAATATATCATAAGCAAATGGAACTTAAAGACGATAGTCTGGGTGTGGGGGCCGCGGGCGCAAGTTGTATGCATTTACCCGAATTAAAAAAGGACACCGCATTAAATTTATTTCCCTATAATGAATTAATCGGTGAATTAGGGAGAGATATATCCACTATTGGTATTAAATATGGAGATTCAGAACCTATTGACACTGGTTATATTTACACAGAGAATTGGCAATCAAAATTTATGAAACCTGCGATGCCGGGAGGATGGTGTTATGGCGTTAAAGAAAAAGGTTCCGATTCATATAATTATAATACTTGCCAAGGGGGGGATCCAAATTTTTTTAAAGTCGCACAATGTAAACCATTAGACCCTAGCCCTAATCCAGATATTGCCGCTTCACCTTATGATTGGCAGCGCTCTGTAATTGGACTGAATGGTTATGGAAAACCAGAAGTAGAAACTTTAAAGAAATATTTTGATAAGGATCCTAACTACAAATTAGGTATATGTCCATTATATGAAGAAAAAGATTGGGGTAATAGAACTACATATTTAACAGATGGAACAAAGGTTAAAACAAATGCGGAAGGATTAAACAAAGATGGCGCCATCGGGAACCATGAGTTTAAATATGATTATTATCACGATACAAATTTTAACAATGATGGTGTAAGTATAGATGATACTGTAATGAATCATTGGGTTGGTGGGCCGGTTTTCAATACTACACCCGAAAAAGAAGATTGGAAAAATGCCTTAAAAGTAAACTGGTCTAAAGTCCCATGTGCCGATTCTAATGGTGGATACATCGGAACTGATACAACTGTTAATTACGGCATGGATTTTAATGTCACGAATTCGGAACAATCGTGGCCATCCAATACAATGAAAACATATGGAACTCTTTTTAATAAAAACTATTTATTAGAATTACCCGAGCAAAAAGATAGAGAATTTAAATTTACTATTACAAGAAATTCTGATAAGTTCAATGGAATAGTCTATGCTTCCATCTGGTTTCCTCAGGGCTGCTCGAAATTTAAAGACGGAATTAATAAAGAAAGGGGTTCCCCCTATACAGAAATACCTAATCATACCGATGAAGACTGTCCCATGTGTGTGTATTGTAAATCACCAGAATATCAAAAATATGCATTCGATTATGATATGTTTGATAAAAGATTAACGAATATTTCTTTTAACAAAAAACAAACAAGAGATGTAATTATACCACAAGAATACATAACATATTGGTCCAATGGCGAAGATAAAAAAGAAACAATTAAAAGTGATGGCGGTAGATTGGTATTCCATGCTTTACCTCTTGAAGAAATAAATAAAAAATATATGAGTTCCATGGATTTTCTTGATCAGATAGAATTTACAATACAATATAGGGATATCGCTGATGGAAATAACTTTGTATTAGGTTCAAGGATTGTTGCGAATTTAAGCGCCGTTGATTATTTAAAGAATTTTAATTTTAATATAAAATTCAAGGATGGAGATAAAGTTATAGATCAAATAAAATGTGAGCCTTGGAAAGATAGTCCCGATGAAAGTGATTTAGATAAAATGTGTATAGATTTTTATTCAAGAAATAAACCAGCCTCAAGTCCTATATTTAAAACGATAATTGAAAATATATCAAAATATTATGAAACTACAGATAATAATCACAGAAATTCTACACCAGTGAATATAATTAGTGATTACTCATTCCCTTCTCCTCAATATGCATCGGATCAGGTTGCTGGATGGAGTGAATGGAATGGTCATGAGGAATATACACCCATTGAAAATGATAATATACGTTACAATAGAATTGCACAACAGTGCCCAGGTCCTAAAATTACAAGTGATTTTAATAAAATCAGGGGTTTTTGTGGCGTAGGTAAAGATGATTCCGGAAACCAAAAGGAAGGATTAATAGATTTAAATACGAGAACACTTTTGACAGATTTGACTTGTGATGGAAAATGTAATGGTGATGAATGTGTAACAAAAATATTAGATGATTTCGGATACAATCAGAAGGTTCGTGATTATTATAATTATATATTAAAAAATCCCAATGCCGATAATTTATACGTCAAATATGGTCCTGCATCAAATGTTATTTTAAATGGAATTTACGGAGCATCAAATAATGAATTAATATATGATAAAGGTGCTCCGAAATTATCTGACCCCGCATATAAATATTATTATCCGGACGAAGAAATATTAGGACAAACATTATTTGAAAAATTAAACAACGAGATGATTGAAACTACAGTAAATAATGTAACAATAAATTATATAAATTTAGACCCATCCGGGGAAAAAGATAAAGCAAAAACCAATTCTCAAGCTAATATAATATCTCCATATATAAATGGTATTTTACAAAGGGGGTGGGGGACGAAAACACATGTATCTTCCCTAGAAATTGATAATGAAGTTGATGGATTGAAATGGATTGATAATTTAAGAGGTGGATTTTGTAAAGGAGTAGTTTCAAACGAAATGTCTAATATTAGTAATCGACAGGGAATCCCAGATGCCGGTGATTCTAATTCCGGTTATTTTTATAATGACTGGATCGATTTTGTAACGGGTAAAGATATATTTAAAGAAAATGGAGAACCACTCGATAATGCGTGGGGGGATGGTTGCCAACAATATCCTATATCTTATGGAGATGCCTGTGACCCCCCTAGTACCAGTGTTGTAACAACATATAGTTCGGGCGTTGATATGAATTTCGGAGTTTTATAAGATTTATTTTCATGTAAGTTATTCCGATTAATTTTTTCTTTTTTATTAAATAATAATATAAGTTAATTATATTATGGTTCAATCATTTGATAACCAAGTTATGTTCGGTCATAGAGAATGGGCTATCCTGGCTGATAATAACAAGCCAACACCGGTTGGTCCGGATAATAAACCTCTCGTAGATAAACCCGTACAAAAGGAATTGCGGGAACCGAGTGATGTTGATGAAGATACAAAAGATGATTATGGTATTGCTGGATATATGGGCGACGATGAAGATGTTCAACAAGCCCAATATAATGTTATGTCGTTAATCGATGATAAAATCGGGGGATTAAATATTGAGATTGATAGAATAACCCGAGAATTGGATATTTTTGTTCAAAAAAATAGAAACGATATAGATGAGTTGGATAAAGAATTAAAAACCGAATTATGTGTCCCCTTTTTGATGGATAAATGTGATGGAGAACAAACTTATGAGGGTTGTAGTGCTTGTGCAAGATACTATCACGAAAAAGGTGAGCTACCGGAGGATTGTTTGGGTGATAAATCTCAATTAGTCCAAAATCATTGTACATACTCTAGTCCAAATTATGGCACCGATAACATGGGAGAAGATAACAGCAGAAGAGTTCGTTTAGATGAATTGGAAAATGAATCGGCGGGGAAGTGTGATGACCTCGGTCATTTTGATTGTTCCAGTATTATAACTCAAAATTTAAATCTATTTCAAAAGTCACCCGACAGGTTTTGTTTGTGGGATACTCCCGGTTTAACAACTTATTCTTATCCTGATCAAACAAACTTGAATGATACAAGCTTGAAATGTAGAAATTTATGCTTTGCACACGGAGATGAGGGTGAATGCACGAAAACGGATCATTGTTTATGGTATGAGAATGGGGGTACCGGTCAATGTTTGGAAAAGATATGTGAGAATAGAAACGGCTACGATGAATGTACTAATAATTATGGAAAAGAAGAAAAGAATGATTTGTGTGGTGTAGCTTTAAATAATACAGTGATAGATCCTCCTGCTGAAACCTACTTTCAAAAATGGAGAAAATGGGTTGGTATAGATTCAGTTCTTCCACAATATAAAAACGGTCGTAGAACATGTTTGATGCGAAATGGAAAGGAAAAAATAATGGAAAGCGGGGGGGTAAAACATTATAAACCACAATCGCGGGAAGACTATTGTAATTCTGATCTAGACAAAAATCCGGAGATACCGGGCAATATAAAAGATCCCATGTATGTAGGTAAATTAAATCATGAGGATTGGAATGATGAGATATTCGGTATAACAAATACAAATAATACTCCAACCGAGCCTTATATTAAAACTCCTTATGATTTTAATCCAATCTCCTCCCCACCAAATGTTCCTTATTGTAGAACCGCAAAAAATATAGGGCGGGACAAAATTGAATTGGGTGGAATCAAACTTCCACAATCATATCATTGTAGAGGAGAAGATGATCCCACAGATAATATATCTTATTATTATGATGTAGAAAATTTGGAACAACCATATAAAGATAATTTTAACCCCTGTTTAGATGGTCCGGATAGCCAAAACGATAGTTACATTGCATCCCCAGGAGATATTAACGAAGATAGTAACGAAGATATAAACGGGGATGCGGCGTTAGATAACAAAGCCGATGGTAGAACAACAGTAGACAAAGCTAAAAATCTCCATTGTCGGCGAGAAGGGATGTCTGCCGAAGCCGAATATGTACAAGGGAATTATAAAAAAGCCGCCGACACCTGTGAAAACTATAAAGAGGGGGGGACCTGTTATTATGGTTATGATGTTTCTGATGTTCCAGGAAATACAGATTCTGATGGTAATTTCATTCCAAGCAAAACGGATCAACCCCCCGGGTGTTATTCATTTCCGAGTAAAGATGGAGGTAAACAAAAGCTCGAGGGGGGGAATAAATTTTTTTCTGCGTACAGTAAATATTGCTCCCCATCACCCCTAGTTGATGGCAGCACCATTAAAAGAACACAATGCTTAGAAGATCATTGTCATAAGTATGAGAATGATGAACAAATATGTAATAAAGTTAATTATGACGAAGATATAATTACTGATAGTGTAATATTTAAAAGTGAAACTAACGAATTTGATTTTTTGAAAGAAGGTACAAATATATGCGCCACGGTAGAGGATGAATGTAGCCTTAGTGGCAATACCAATCACATTATAACTAATTTTAGAACATATCACGATTTTGTTACAAATTTCAATGCTGCTGTTACAGCATACAATAGCGACGATTCGGGGTTTGCGGGTGTATGGGATGCTTTTTGGAGATCCGGGCTGGCTTTGACGGTGGGGGTATTCCTTGGCTACGGAGTGTTATTCCTTACCTCGGCTCCCCCACAGGCTGCTGCCCTCGCCCCAGGGGATGACTGGTGGACTCAACTTAAAAAACTGCCGGCGCTGGGACGCACCAAGTTTCAACCATTAGTGGACATACGAGCGGGAGGAGCAGCGTTCGGGGGGCAGGCGGGATGGCTGGGGGGTAGAGAGCTGAATGAAAAATGGGACATATCTTTTGTTTTACTCCTTTATGCGGTAACCGGATTAATGGTGGTGATTCGCTATATCGATAATACACAGATGGATACACTAACCGCGGCTGATGAAATTAAAAAGTCAATTGATGCAATTACACCAGAGGGTAAAATAAGTACTCAAATGGACCAGATTCGAAATGTAATCACTAAAATTAAAGGACCGGGTAATAATAATTTTCAAGACCAAATCAGTAAGATCAATAAAATTAAAGAAATATATACAATAAGTGCGAAAGCCGACACCGATTATTTACCTTGGAGTATAAGCACATTGGCCAACCCAACACAAGATCGCGCAGCGGATTTGGAAAATTCTCTTAAAACAAATGGTCCGTCCTCGGGAGGGAGCAGCTCCCATTACTCGGATCCGATTATTATCTTTTTGATGGGTTTGATTCTTCCTTTATTATTTAATCTTATAACACCGAAAAAAAATGAAGGATTACTAAAGGAAGGTAGAATGGGTGAAAATACCAAACAACTTGTGGTAATGGTATCATTCGTAAGTGTATTTCTATTTGCTTCATTATATTTTTTTGGAATATTTATCGGCAAAGATCAAACCGCTTCATCTGCGCTAGAAGATGGATACACCATACCGATGGTGTATAATGATAGTCTGGGGCTTCCATTGGATAAACCAGTTAATCTAAAGAATATTTATTTCTGCGGACAATCCCATGAGACTAATGAGGTCTTACAACAAACAATATTTGAATATACTAAATTTAAAAGCCAACCCGTAAATGCTGATTTTGGTAAATTGTATAAATATGGCGATACAATGGTTTCAACATATAAAACGAATATTATATTAGTTGTAATATATTCGGTGTATTTATTCGTTTTAATTATATTTTTAATTGTATATTTCCGGGCACAGAGTAAAGCCAATGCAGCGTTTACGGCCGTCGTCGGCGGCGGGGCCGCGGCGGTCGCGGCGGCCGCCGCCGCTGGGAAAAAATATTTTGGTAGCCTTGATTTTTTATGGATTGGACAAATATCAAGTGGATGGACTGTGATCATACCCTTGTTCGCCGTTGTTATTATATTATTCGCCGTTTGTTCCATTATAGCAATTGTGGGATTCTCTTACTATTGGGATGGAGGTGACGGAGATGGAACGCCAGCGTTTAAGATTAACACGGGAAAAAACGCCGCCGACAAAATATCATTTTTTGATTACGATATAATTAAAGAAATATTAAACATAGATGCCGAAAAGGATGACGCAAAATTCCTTTCACCCGGGGAATTATATAAAAAAATAATTGGTTATACGTTCCCGGATAATGTGGAAAGTGGGGGAGACTGTCTGAATTCGAAAGGGTTTTGTAAATCAGATACCTTCCGCGAAAAGGTGCCCGGGAATATTCCTAGCGAAAATTGGACACCAGGACCCCAAACATGTATTAATCAGGACATTTGGAACGATAAAGTTGACACTCTCGCTAATCTTCCTCACACAGGTATGGCTGATTTTTATAAAAAACAACCTATATTGAATACTTTAATTAAAAATAATGATACCACCGATAATTACTTTGATAAAGAGGTTTTGGGTGATGTTGATTTGATTAAATATGGAAAAGCATTGGATGATTACATGGGGGACCTAATGATTGTTGTGGTGGTATTTTGTATCCTTTTTGGAATTAGTACTATAGTATCCGTTGGATCTATCATTTGGTTAGCGAAGAATGGTGTTTTTAAGCTGGAAGATATCGTAGCACCCGCCGCGGCCTTAGCCTTAGCCGCGGGCAACCCCGCCCCTGCTGCTGATACCATGACCCCCGCTGCTGTTATGAGGCTGTGTTTATTAATTATCGTTATCGTTCTATCTTTTATTAGTTTAATATGTGCCGTAAGTAGTTATGACGAGTATACTAATGTAGGGACTCTAAAAAATAACATGTATACTATTGTTAGGGGACGTTTCCCATTTTGGAAAGGGGAAGGCGATTGTGGTGATAAAGAAAAATGTTACATCCACGTTGAAAAAGATAATAAACGATACATAAAAGCAATAGATTTAGCTCAGGATCAAGCGGATCTTCTAGAATATGAATGTAATAAATTAGGAGGGTGCACTTCTAGTCAATTTACGGAATCCAGTAAATTTTCTATATGTTTAGATAATGGATTTACAAAAGCCGATGCCGATGCCGATGCAGTAGAGAGCGGTAACACATTTTCATCTCAGGAATGTGTATCACGTAAAAATATTTTCACGGAGCCGAACCCTGGAGTATATAAAGATGTCGCGGGATGGTCGGGGGTCACTGCTGGTACAAGTGGAGACAAAATGAGTGATTACCTCGATATAAATAAATTAACATTAGATAGACAAGATATTCCTTTCTATTCATCCTTTGGTGATATGGCTTTACCCATCCTCGTTATTATCGCATTTGTGAGTTTGATTTTAATTATGGTCGTCACTAAGAAAAACGACGGTACAACAAAAAAGTACTTTAATGCTCCCGCCGCCGCCTCCGTGATTTTAATTGTGCTTAGCGGTCTGTATTTTGGTTACATGATGAATTTTGAACAAACCACATTTTATAAATCAGACAAGGCGTCACTCTCTGTTGAAGGTGGAACTAACCTAAATGTAACGAAGTTTGCTATATTTGAAAATGATAATAGATATGCTATTTATATTGTTTATGCAGTTATTTTATTAGTTACATTGGGTTTTTATATCTTTCCAAATTCATAATAAATAATAATAAATAATAAATAATAAGTTTATAATAATAAGTTTATAATAATAAGTTTATTAATGACAGATAAGATAGATTATGAAGAAGGAAGTCATTCTCAATTTATTCAATATTTGTATTCTTCTGAACCAAGAGATAAAGGTATAATTCAACTGGAAAGCACTTATATTGAACCCGGTAAAAATATAGGATTACATACTTTCGAACAATTATTAATGATATTCGTGGATGGCTTGAAATATTTTTACGGTGAAAACAACAAAGTTGACATTAATAAATTAAAACAAGAGGATATAGAAAAGGTTAATGAATATTTTATTTCAATGAATTACAAAGTAAATCTGGAAGTCTTTCCAACAATGAATGAATATAAATTTAAATTTCCAAATTATTTCAAAAATCAAGGACATATTAAAAAAGAAACTACGTTAGAAGACTTCTATTATGAAATCTTTAATGAGAACAATTGTGCTTATAGGATCTCATTTATGAATTATTAAGTTTAAGTTTAAAAAATAAAAACACCAAACTAATTATTATGGAAGATCTTAATGCTCCTATTTTTGCTCAGGCTAAAGTAGAATACACCAACCAACTGGTTGATGTATTGTATCCCCATATGTATGATGGAGTAAAATCCATTTATGATGAATCCAAAGTCATTTATACAAAAAAAACAGGGACTCCTATATTATTTGTATTCCGTGAATTGTTAGAAAAAGTTCCTATTTGGAACAGTGAAATCATTGATAGTGAATGTAGTCGGATAATGAATAACTCAAAGTGTGATTGGATTGATGATTTAATTACAGCTGTCTTTATAAGTCATACAAAAATTTTAACATCAATCGGTCCCAATAATTCTTTTAATAAGATTAATGTGACTATACCAAAAACAACAAGTTTTATTCATAAATCATATGTTAATTTAGCCAGAGAATTATGGAAAAATCCATATCTATTTAATGAAAGTGTCCCCGGACACGAATATCAGAGAAATAGTAAGGAAATAGAAAATATTATTAGACAATGCGTTGAGGGAACAATTAGACAACTATTACCTATAAAAGAGATCCTAAGAGAACATCTTGATACTTATGATGGTGATAATGGTGCTCCGACAAGTAAAGAAGATATTAAACAAATGTTGAAAGATGAATTGCAAGAATTAAGGAATAGTATTATAAACAGCGACGATGATAAAATGAATGAAGATACAATAACCGAAGATACAATAAATGAAGATCCAAATGAAAATACTGGGGATGACATAGAAGATAATGACACAATAACCGAAGTTACCAAATCGGATAATGAATATGGGGACCCATCAAATGAACACGATAGTTCGTTAGAGGGTGAACATACTGAAAAAGAAATTAAGTTCCCTGTGCTAGAAAATGAAATAAAAGAAAACGATTCAAATAATCTATATTTAAGTTCTGGAACGGATGATCCAAGTGATGAACAAATTAACAAACAAGTTTCGGAGATTGTCGTCAATGATATAACAATACCGGTAGAAGATGACGGGGGTATTAAAATGAAAGATAGCGTAGAAGCATGCACTGAGTGGGGTGGCAAAGAAATAATATACGATAATGGGGATATAACGGGATCCAACAAAGATAACAAGGATATTACACTTTCCGATATGATAAAACATATGAAGGATCCCATCGAAGTGAGTGTTGTTAAAACTGATAGTATCACTAAGGAACAACCGGATGCTCAACGCGATGAGGTCCAGATCACGGAAGAAAAAAGTAATAATTTATTTGGTTTAAGTGGGATATTTGAGAATTCACAAGGTTCCGATAGGAATGAACTTGAAGTGGTCGGGTCTATACCGGAGAAACCAAAAGAGGATAGTATCTTCAATGAACATGTCGCGGCGGATAAAGGGGCGGATAAAGATGCGGATAAAGGGGTGGATAAAGATGCGGATAAAGATGCGGATAAAGATGCGGATAAAGATGCGGATAAAGATGCGGATAAAGATGCGGATAAAGAGGCGGGTAAAGGGGCGGATAAAGAGGCGGATAAAGAGGCGGATAAAGAGGCGGGTAAAGAGGCGGATAAAGAGGCGGATAAAGGGGCGGATGGTCCTGTAGAGTCGGTTACTGAACCGAGCGCAGATCAGGATAAACCAGAGTCAAAAGATCCTAGGGAATTGGTTCATATTGAAAATAATGATATAGATGAAACGTCTTCTCTGGCCGATTTTTTCAATGATATGAAACAAATTGTAGAAGATAAAGGGATAAAAGTAGCCAAATCACGGAATTATTCTTTATTTGAAGATGCTTCTGAGATTGGTTAGAATTATAGGTTTACATAAGTTTAATACTATAATATTTAAAATTACGTTATAACAAAATGTTAGGGTCTTGTTTATTGTCGGGATTAATAATAAGTTTCATAAGTACAGGAGTATATATTTTGATAACGGACAATAAAAAGGATGATAATGGGGATAAAAAAGATAGAAAAATGGATTACTGTATTATATTCTCTATCATAATGACCGTGTCGGTGTGTATCCTGTTTTTCACTAATAAAGATACTAGGGAGACGGTTGTCCCACTTAAGGGTGGGTTTTCGTCAAGAGTAAATAATTTGCCTCCGTTTTAAAAAGAATAATACGATTTTAGAGGAAAATTTTTCTTCTTAACTCTGTATTCTTTAAATATATCCTTATCTAAAATATCTTTCGGTAAGGAATTAGTTGCGTTTCTGGCGATTGATATGTATAAATTAAAATCATCTTCCATATTTAGAAAATTATTATTATATTTGTCGGTACACATATGATTTAAAAATTTAAGTATTTTATCTGAAACTTTCTCTTCATTGATTTCATCCAATATTGTCATTGATAATCTACATAAATCAAAGCAATAATTGGGTTCGGTTCTTCTATCAAGTTTCGTTTCTTTATGAAATTTGACTTGAGGTGGATAATAATATTGACCACCAGCCTCTCCATTCCTTGAGAAAACATCATTCATATATACCTTATTTTTGTATGTGAAAATTGCTCTCCCAAAATCTATAATTTTAAATATTTTACCGAATGTTGGGACTCTAAAGTATCTATTATTTATCTTATAGTAAAGATATTTTTTTTCTGTTTCGGAATACATAATATTATTAATATGGAGATCATTGTGGGTAAATTCATAATGTTTTTGTAAATAATGCAGAGCAAAGGAAATTTGAAAGATACAACTTAATATAAGTTCCTCCCTAAAATTGTCATCTAGGAGATAATCCTCTAGTGTTCCTCCAAGTTTTTCAATAAATAAAAGTTGTATCGGAATATTTTTGACCCTTGCTATATAGTCTTCATTGCCATAAGAATTACACGACCCCGAATCATCGTCTGATCCATCGTCTGATCCATCGTCTGATCCATCGTCTGATCCATCGTCTGATCCATCGTCTGATCCATCGTCTGATCCATCGTCCGATCCATCGTCGGCTCCATCGTCTGATCCATCGTCTGATCCATTTACAGAACCATCAAGGGAACCATCTGATTCATCCTCTTCGGTATCGGATAAATAAATATCGAGTTTGAATGTTTTACCTAAATTTTTATTAAAACATTTATCGATTTTAAGATCATCGTATTCTTCGGTCATATCATACTTATAATCGCCTATACCATTCATCGATCCGTAATATAGAGCAAAGGACGGTAATATATCTTTGGAAACCAATTCACCGAATATATAAGAACAAAAGACATCTATATAAGCTCCATTATTAATATCATTGATTTTGTTAAAGGTATTAAAATTAT
>Ga0206130_10007409_pt1 | contig 12147 bp, 11 predicted proteins | sample Helgoland_Spring_9_FD_148637 | JGI IMG/M metagenome (GOLD analysis project Ga0206130, IMG submission 148637) | Pelagic subsurface seawater microbial communities from Kabeltonne, Helgoland, North Sea - Helgoland_Spring_Bloom_20160512_1 | ecosystem: Environmental > Aquatic > Marine > Epipelagic ...
CTATTCATAATCGCCATCGGGTGTGCGTCGCGACGGAAACCACGGAAGAAATTCACCATCTGCTCATGCAACATTGTGTGTAGTGTGATCGTTTGCTCGAACTCTTCAAGCTCTGCCGCTTTCGGCAATTCACCGTAGAGCAGTAGGTAGCAAACTTCCAAGAAATGCGACTTCTCAGCGAGTTGATTGATCGGGTAGCCACGGTGCAAAAGTTCACCCTTGCCGCCGTCAATGAAAGTTATTGTGCTGTCGCAGCTCGCCGTCGACGTAAAGCCCGGATCATATGTGAAAACGCCTGCTTGCGCATAAAGCTTGCGGATGTCGAGGACATCAGGACCAGCGGTTGGCGAGTAGATCGGCAGTTCAACCGAAGTGTCATCGAAGCTCAGCGTTGCGCTGCGTTTGGCGGTATCAGACATATATTATCCCTTTTCAAATCTGCCCGACGCGCGGATCGCGTTCGGGTCCCGTGTAACTGTTGGGTCTTACCGAAGTCTTACCCGTTGTGGTTTGCCGCATCTAAGATACGAGCAAGGGATTCGTCTTTGCCCAAAACCAGCAACATATCGAATACGCTCGGTGTCACAGCACGACCAGAAAGTGCTGCGCGCAGAGGCCCTGCCATCTTGCCAAACTTGGTGCCGTTTGCTTCGGCAAAGTCTGCGGTTACGGCCTCTAAAGCGTCACGGGTCCAGCTAGCATTTTGCAAATGCGGCGTCAACGCGTGCAGTATACCACGGGATACTGAATCTAGCGCCTTGCTTGCTTTCTGGTCTGGAACGATTGGTCTATCGGCTAGGATAAATTCAGCCTTTTCAAGGAGTTCAGGGAACGTTTTTGCCCTTTCTTTCAAGCAAGCCATCGCTGCTGACAAAAGCAATATCTTTGGATCAGTCAGGGGTTCATCCGCGCGCGCGCTCAGAAACTCGAGTAATTCTTGCTGCAAAGCAGCATTATCTGCACTTGCGATATGCTGACCACAAAGATGTTCCAGTTTTTTCGTGTCAAAACGGGCAGGGGATTTGCCGATTCCATCCAGATCGAACCACTCTTTCGCCTGCGCATCGGAAAAGAACTCGTCATCGCCGTGGCTCCACCCCAGACGCGCGAGATAGTTGCGCATGCCCGCAGCAGGGTAGCCCATCAGTTGATATTCTTGCGCCCCCAGAGCGCCATGGCGTTTGGAGAGTTTCTTGCCATCAGGTCCATGGATCAGCGGGATATGCGCGAAAACGGGAACTTCCCAGCCCATCGCCTCGTAGACCATCATCTGACGCGCCGCGTTGCTAAGGTGATCATCTCCACGAATAACATGCGTGACACCCATGTCGTGATCATCAACGACAACGGCCAGCATATAAACAGGCGTGCCATCGGAGCGAAGCAAGATCATATCATCCAGCTGATCATGCCCGATTTTCACATCGCCCTGCACCTCATCGCGGATCACCATTGTGCCACCCTCAGGCGCGCGGACGCGGATCACGTATGGCAGATCAGGGTGTGTGCTTGCGTCCGCATCGCGCCAAGGGCTTCGATAAAGTGTTGATTTCCCCTCTGCACGCGCGGCCTCGCGAAAGGCTTCAATCTCGTCCTGAGTGGCGAAGCATTTGAACGCCTTGCCTGCCGCGAGCATCTCATTGGCCACTTCAGCATGACGATCCGCGCGCTCGAATTGGCTGATCACATCACCGTCGTGATCCAGGCCAAGCCATGCCATGCCATGCAAGATAGCAGCCGTCGCTTCGGGGTTGGAACGCGCGCGATCTGTGTCCTCGATGCGCAGAAGGAATTTGCCACCGCGACCACGTGCATAGAGCCAGTTGAACAAGGCCGTGCGCGCACCTCCGATATGAAGGTAGCCCGTGGGCGAGGGGGCAAAACGAGTGACAACATCAGCGGACATAGCGCGGTTAACCTTTCGGTAAGTATAAATTGGGTAGAGTTGCAAACCTGATAGCTTTGGAACCGCGCAAGGACAAGGACCCCAATGAGCCTCATCCGCGACATGCAAAGCGCGCTGAGCGCAGAGCTTGGCCAAGGCTTCCTGTTTGCGCCGGTTGTGTTTGGCATGGGGATTTTGTTGTTCTTTCAAATGGGCGCTGAGCCGCGTGGGGCTTTGGTTTGGGCGTCTTTCTTGGTCGGCTGCTTGAGCCTAGGTTTGGTTTTCCGCGGACCTGAGATCTTGCGGCCCGTTTTTTGGTTCACGGCTCTGCTGGCATTTGGGTTTGCCGCGGCTGCATGGCGCAGCACGCAGGTGGCGGCCCCTGTTTTGAACTGGCGCTATTATGGCCCCGTAGAAGGGCGCGTGATTGGATTGGATCGCTCTGCTTCTGGTGCTTTACGGGTGACTTTGGACCGCGTGACTTTGGCGCGAATGTCCCCACGCGAAACGCCTGCACGCGTGCGCATTTCGCTCTATGGGTCTGATGCAGAGCAAAGGCCCTCAGCGGGTGCGCGTGTCATGACAACGGCGCATCTATCGCTCCCGTCGGGCCCCGCAGAGCCGGGCGGTTTCGACTTTCAACGGCATGCTTGGTCTACGTAAACGGGCGGTGTCGGATATACGCGTGTGCCTTTGCTTTTGGCGGCGTATCCCTCTGACGCATTTAGCTTTTTCAAGTTACGCCTCGCTCTATCAGACAAGGTCACGCTACATTTGAACGGTCAAACAGGAGCGTTTGCATCCGCTTTGATGACAGGCGATCGCAGCGGGTTGAGTCAAGAAACTTTGCGTGATTTACGTCATAGTAACCTTGCGCATTTACTCGCGATTTCGGGGCTTCATATGGGGCTCTTGGTGGGCTTTGTCTTTGCTGCGTTACGCTTTGGTTTGTCGCTCATTCCAGCACTCGCGACGGGCAGCATGGTGAAAAAACTGGCCTCGGTCGGCGGACTGATTGCGGCTGCCGGATACTTGGGGCTGTCGGGCAGTTCCGTTGCGACGGAGCGCGCGTTTGTGATGGCGGCAGTCGCTTTGGGCGCGGTGATGCTCGAGCGCCGCGCGATCAGTTTGCGTGCTGTGGCCTTAGCGGCGATGATCATCTTGCTGAGACGCCCAGAGGCGATTACGGGGCCTGGGTTTCAGATGTCGTTCGCGGCAACAACAGCGCTTGTTGTTGTTTTCAACGCGTTGAGTCAGCGCAATGCGGGCAAGCCACCAAAGAGTTTCCTTTGGAATTTGGTCTCGGGCACGGTCATTTCGTCCGCAGTCGCAGGCTTGGCGACCTTGCCCATCGCAGCGGCGCATTTCAACAATATCGCGCAATTCGGATTGATCGCAAACCTATTGTCGGTGCCGCTTATGGGCATATGGGTGATCCCTTTGGCCGTGCTCGCGATCTGTTTTCTACCCTTTGGATTGGAATGGATGCCGTTGCGCGCGATGGGGTGGGGGCTCGATTGGATCTTGGGAGAGGCGCATGAAGTCTCGCACTGGGAGGGCGCGATCAACAAAGTGCCTGCGCCGCCCTCTTGGGCGCTTTTTGCGCTTTGCTTGGGATTGCTTGCGCTTGCTTTGATGGCCACGCGCGCACGGTTTATCGGGCTGGTGCCGATTTGCTTGGCTCTTTTTGCCTGGGTCACAGATGAGCGCCCAGATGTTCTCATTTCGGACACGGGTGTTTTGGTGGGTGTTTTGAAAAACCAAGGTCGTGTGTTGAGCAAGGACAAGGGATCAGGGTTTGTCGCAAGCGTTTGGTTGGAAAATGATGGAGACGTGCGCTTTCAGAAGGTTGCAGCGTTTGGTTGGCCAAAAGATCGCATGATACAATTAGGCATGGGGCAGGTTCATGCCGCAGCAGGCAAACGCGGGCTGCGGGCGTTCACTGGGTGCAATGCTGCTGACATTGTTGTTTTTTCAGAGAAATTTGAGGGGGCAGTAAATTGCACTGTGTTCGATCAAACCCGTCTGCGCAAAACGGGTAGCGTCGCGGTCAAACTGTTGGACGACGGTACATTTGACATAAAAACGGCCCGTCAAATGGCAGGCCGTCGAGTGTGGAATGACAAAGCGCTGCGTAAACAGCGTTTTGGGTATTAGTAGCTGCGGATCAAGCCAACCAAACGCCCTTGGACCTTCACCTGCTCATGCGAGAAGAAACGTGTCTCGTAAGCGGGGTTGGCCGCTTCCAAAGCGATGGTTGTTCCGTTGCGGTGAAAACGCTTGAGCGTGGCTTCCTGATCTTCGACCAAGGCGACAACAATATCGCCATTGTCAGCCGTATTGGTTTCGCGGATCACAACAGTATCACCATCGTTGATCCCTGCGTCGATCATGGAATCACCTTTGACTTCAAGGGCATAGTGCTCTCCCGGACCAGAGAGCATCTGGCTGGGAACAGCCACATTGTGCGAGGCATGCGCGATAGCTTCAATCGGAACACCCGCCGCGATCTGGCCCATAACAGGCAACTCAACGGCTTGGACGGCTTCCACTTGCATCGCACCGCGTGGCGCGGGAACGTCAGGTTTACCGCCTTCAACAACACGCGGCACAAAGCCCGCAGGGGACATGCCCATGCTGTCAGGAAGCTTCACGATTTCGATAGCGCGCGCACGGTGGGCAAGGCGGCGAATAAAGCCGCGCTCTTCCAAAGCCGTGATCAAGCGGTGGATGCCGGATTTAGAACGCAAATCCAGCGCTTCTTTCATCTCATCAAACGAAGGGGGAACACCGTCCCGCTGCATGCGTTTATTGATAAACTCCAGCAAATCGAGCTGTTTTTTGGTCAGCATCTCTGCATCCTCCGGCTGTGCAGTTTTGCTTTGTTCTATCGATGTTCTTGTTTTGTGTCAACTATTTGTTCAGCTCCGTTAAAGAGGAACAAACGCGACATCCTCGCCCGCTTGTTTCGCGGGGTCATGCGGTGGGCGCAGCAACAACGCGTTGGCCTCCGCGAGCACGGTTAACAAAGCGCTGTCTTGACGCTCGAACGGAGTGATGATGCCATCTTTGATGCGCGCGCGCATATAGTGTGCACGTGGTCCATTTATGGGCATTTCTGTCTTGAGCTTGGCATGTCTTTGGGGGGCTGGGGCCATGCCCAACCCAAGCATCGCGCGCACAACAGGAATAACGAAAATAGTACCGCAAACCATTGCAGAGACTGGATTTCCCGGCAATCCAATCATTGCGGCATTCCCCAATTTGCCCGCCATAAGGGGTTTACCCGGACGCATGGCAACTTTGTAAAACGAACGTTGCATGCCCAGTTCTTGGGTGATCCCCGCAACGAGGTCATGATCCCCGACAGAAGCTCCACCTATGGTTAATATCAGATCCGCACCTTGAGCGAGCGCAAAGGCGGTGCGCAAGGCGGGCGCGGTGTCATGAGCGATGGGGAGTACGCGCACCTTTGCACCGCTCGCTTGCAACATAGCCTTAAGGCCGAAGGTGTTAGAAGCGATGATTTGATCGTCGCTGGGAATTTCACCGGGCATCACCAGTTCCGACCCTGTCGAAATAATCGCCACTTCCGGTTGGCGCGTCACGCTTACGTTTGCGATATTCATAGAAGCGAGCAAAGCAATCAACTGCGGTGTCAAAACCTGCGGCGCATCAAGTGTTTGTCCGGTTTTGAAATCTGCGCCAGCTGGGCGAATATAGCTTTTCGTCTCACTTGTTTCGCGGATGGTGATCTGGCGACCAATCGCGTCAATGTCCTCTTGGATCACGATCCAATCGGCACCAGTGGGCACCGGCGCGCCAGTGAAGATACGAACTGCTTCCCCTTCGAATACTTTATACTCAAAACGCGCACCAGCTGCGGCTTCACCAATCACCTTAAGAGTGCGACCCACCTGATAATCGCTCTTATGGATCGCATATCCATCCATCGCAGAGGCAGGAAAGGGGGGCTGGTCGCGCCTGGCCGACACCGGCTTTGCCAACGTGCGACCATGGGCAGAGGCGAGCGCAACAGCTTCGCTCTCAAGCGGTTCAACAAGCTCAAAAAGCTGTTCTAACGCTTTTTCAACAGAGATCATTTCGCTTCAAAGCGGCCGGATTTTCCGCCGTCTTTCAAAGTGACATGAATGCCGCCAATCTCCATCGTTTTGTCCACGGCTTTTATCATGTCATAAACGGTCAAAGCAGCGGTGCTGACGGCGGTGAGGGCTTCCATTTCGACGCCTGTTTGGCCTGTGGTTTTGACCGTTGCGCTGATTTGCACACCGGGGAGTGCAGCGTCGAGGTCAAGATCAAGCGCGACCTTTGCGATAGGCAGAGGATGGCACAAAGGGATCAAATCGGGCGTCTTTTTCGCGCCCATAATGCCGGCAAGCTGCGCGACGCTGAGCACATCGCCTTTTTTCGCGCGGCCTGAGGAAATGATCTCAAACGCTTCAGTAGTCATACGCACCCAACCCGTCGCAGTGGCAACGCGCGATGTTATCTCTTTTTCAGAGACGTCGACCATATGCGCTTCGCCTTTGGCGTTGAAATGGGTCAGTCCGCTCATGCGCCCATTCCTGCACTAGATGCGGGAATTGTAAGCAATGCGCGCGTGGCGCTTTCGACATCCTCTTGGCGCATCAGGCTTTCGCCAATCAAGAAAGTGCGCGCGCCATAACGCGCCATATCAGCGAGGTCTGCGGGGGTGAACAATCCGCTCTCGGAAATGATCAGGCGATCCTCAGGGACCATGCGGCTTAACTCACGTGTGGTGTCCAGTGAGGTCTCGAACGTCTTAAGGTTACGGTTGTTGATGCCCATCAGTGGCGATTTTAGTGCAGAAGCGCGTTCCAGCTCTGCGGCGTCATGAACCTCGAGCAAAACATCCATGCCCCATTCAAATGCGCAGGCTTCCAACTCTGCCGCTTGGGCGTCAGAAACAGAGGCGAGAATGATCAAAATGCAATCTGCCCCAAGCGCGCGGGCCTCGGCGACTTGGTAGGTGTCATACATAAAATCTTTGCGCAAAGCGGGCAGTGCCACGGCATCGCGTGCAGCGGTAAGGAAAGATTTCGCACCCTGAAAACTGGGTGTGTCGGTCAGCACAGAAAGACAGGTTGCGCCGCCTTTTTCATACGCTTGCGCGAGGGCGGTAGGGTCGAAGTCTTCGCGGATCAACCCTTTGGAGGGCGAGGCTTTCTTGACCTCAGCGATCAAGCCATACCCTTCACGCGAAGCACGCATCAAAGCGTCCGCAAAGCCGCGGGTCGGGCTGGCTGCGCGGGCCTCAGATTCGACGGCCTCGAGCGGTTTGGCCGCTTTGTCAGCAATGATTTCTTCGAGTTTATACGCTTTGATGCGATCTAGAGCGGTTTGCGTCATGTCGGTGTCCTATCAATAGGGCGTGATTTTTCGACGAAAAATCGGGGTTACGCTTGGGTTGCTGCCGCGAGCGCTTCAATCTTAGCTTTGGCGGCACCGCTATCAATGCTCTCGCGTGCCAATTCTGCACCTGCTTTAAGATCGCTCACTTTGCCAGCCACCAGCAAGGCCGCCGCACTGTTGAGCAATACAGCATCGCGATACGCATTCTGCTCACCATCCAAAAGCGCACGGAACGCGACGCCGTTTTCTTCAGGCGTACCGCCCATGATGTGCTCGAACGGATGCTCTTGCAGACCTGCATCACTCGGCAGCACTTCGAATTCACTGATCTCACCATCTTTGAGTGCCGCCACCCAAGAGACACCCGCGATGCTGAGTTCATCCGTGCCATCGCTGCCATGTACGAGCCATGCGGCCTCTGATCCAAGCTGGCCCAAGATTTCGGCCATCGGGCGGATCAAGTCACGGCGATAGGCACCGGTCAGCTGGCGTTTCACACCTGCAGGATTGGTCAAAGGTCCCAAAATGTTAAAAATGGTGCGGGTTCCGAGCTCTGCGCGCGTAGGCATCACATGACGCGTTGCGGGATGGTGCATGGGGGCCATCATAAACGCGATGCCGCAGTTGGCGAGTGCGGCTTCCACCACATCAACACCAACCATAACGTCAATGCCCATCTGGCCAAGCGCGTCCGCAGCGCCCGATTTCGAGCTCAAATTGCGATTGCCGTGTTTCGCCACTGGCACGCCCGCACCAGCGACAACAAACGCTGTCGCGGTCGAGATGTTAAGCGTTCCTTTTCCGTCACCGCCTGTGCCAACGATATCCATTGCACCAGCGGGGGCTTTTACCGCGTTGCATTTCGCGCGCATCACAGAGGCGGCAGCGGCATATTCATCCACCGTTTCACCGCGCGTCCGCATCGCCATCAGCAATCCACCGATCTGGCTCGGGGTGGCTTCGCCCGTAAACAGGATTTCAAAGGCGGCTTCTGCCTCAGAGCGCGTCAAAGCGCGATCCGCAGCAGCATCAATCAGGGGTTTTAGCGCGTCGCTCATGCGGGAACCTTCATCGTCTTGAGGAAATTTTTCAACATCGCATGCCCATGTTCAGAGCGAATGGATTCAGGATGGAACTGCACGCCGTGGATCGGCAGATCTGCGTGCTCTAATCCCATGATGGTGCCATCGTCTAGTTCAGCGGTGATCTTGAGTGAATTGGGCAAACTTGCGCGGTCCACCACCAACGAATGATACCGGGTCGCTGCAAACGGGCTTGGGATGTCTTCGAACAAGCCCGAGTTCGTGTGTTTGATCTGACCCATCTTGCCGTGCACAATCTCGTGGCAGCGCACGACCTGCCCACCAAAGGCTTCTCCTATGGTTTGATGCCCTAGACACACGCCCATAAGCGGTGTTTTCGTCTCGGTCGCCAAACGCACCATTTCGAGACAAATCCCCGCCTGAGCCGGCGCTTTTGGACCCGGAGAGAGCAAAACACCCGCAGGATCAAGCGCCATCGCTTCCGCCGCGCTCATCGCGTCATTGCGGATCACTTTCACATCTGCGCCAAGCTCGCCCAGATAATGAACGAGGTTATATGTAAAGCTGTCGTAATTATCGATCAAAAGCAGCATGAAATCTCTCAAGCAATCCCAAATAGCGGGCACAGTTGGCACATACATGTTCAGGTCAGTGGGCAAGGGTCAAGAGGCCCCTTGTCTTGCGCCCCTCAAAGGGTCAAACTTGCCACCAAAATGAGCATAGCGGTTAAGGCGGGCATATTGTGGCAAAAGGTGCGTTTTCAGGAGTGATTTGGGGGGCTGCGGTTGCAGTCGCTGGCGCGGGTGGATTGTCGTTGGCTTATCCTGACTTCAAGCCGGGGGCTGCTTCAAACGATGCGATGGTCGCAAAACCAGATACGGTCGAACCTTCTGAAGTGGTTGAGACTGAAACCGCGCCTGTGGAAAATTCCGCTGCTTCTGAAGACGACGCGATGGCAAGCACGGAGCCTGTTGCCGAAGAAATGGCGCCAGTAGCAGACGAACCTGAGATCGCCGCGCCAGAGGATGCCCAGCCAGGGATTACCCAGACAGATGCTGATGTGACTGACACGGATGTTGCTGAAACGGATGAACCTGCGGTGGAAGAAGCAGAGACAGCGCAAGCAGACGACGAGGTGTTTGATCCAACCGTTGAGCCAGAGCCGCGCGCGGAACCCACTGCCAAAGCAGAGCCAGAGGTCGCAAGCGAGCCAGAGGCGGAACCTGAAGCCGCGCCAGTAGAACCTTTGCAAACTGCCGAAACACCGACAGAAGAGCCGAGCGAGGAAGAGACCGCCAATGCGCAAACCTCTGAAAGTATCACAGACGAAATCATTGCAGCGCTTCCCAAACCCGAAGGCACGGTTGGCGATCTCGCGCCTGCTGTAACGACGGGGCGACTTCCTACGTTGTCCAACGACGATGATGGTGATGCGGATGCCGCTGCGCCAAGTGCCGTCGCGCCGCCGGCTTTTGAGCGTTTTGCTTCTACATTCCAGATTGAGAGCGACAAGCCACGCATGGCGATTGTTTTGATCGACACTGGCGATGGAAATCTCGGTGTCGAAGCTTTGGAGTCTTTCCCTTATCCGCTGACATTTGCGGTCGATACCAGCCAGCCCAATGCGACGGACCGGATGAAAATTTACCGCGACAAAGGGTTTGAAGTGCTGGCACTTGTGGACATGCCACGCGGCGCAACGCCGTCAGATGTGGAAGTCGCGATGAGCGCGCATTTGGCAGCCGTTCCCGAAGCCGTTGGCATCTTGGAGGGTGTGGAAACGGGTGTGCAAACGAGCCGTGAAATGGCGGATCAACTCACTCAAATCATCTTGGCCAGTGGTCACGGTATGCTTTTGCAAAAGAGCGGACTGAACACGGCGCGCAAACTCGCAGAGCGCGAAGGCATCCCTGCTGGAACGGTTTTTCGCGACTTTGACGGCAACGGACAATCCGCCAGTGTGATGCGTCGCTTCTTGGATCAAGCTGCGTTTCGCGCGGGCCAAGAGGGGGGCGTTGTGATGATGGGGCGTTTGCAGGCAGAAACGATCTCTGCACTGCTGATCTGGGGTCTTGCGGACCGCGCCAGCCGTGTCGCTTTGGTGCCTGTCAGCAAAGTCTTGAAACAGGACGATGCGCCCGAAGGTTAACGCGGGTTACAATTGATCCGCGAAACGCTCGGCGCGCGCGCGCATGTCCGCATCTGGGTTAACCTCGGTCACCAATTTTTCGCAATCTTCCTGGAAACCGGTTTTTTCAGTCTCAGACGCGTTGCGTACGGCCCATATGCAATAGCCTAAAGCGGCATGTTTTGACGACCATGTAAAGCGCGCTTTGATGATCAATTGCGCGATGTTCTTGCCCGCTTTGGGGTAGTTCCCTTTCACACCTTGCAAATAAAAACTGTAAGCAGTGAGTTGGTCCATATGCACGCCGTAGCCTTCCTCGTGCATAACGCCTAAGTCATTGAAGGCACGTGGATATCCGCGAGATGCGGCCTCAGTATAAAGGACACGCGCGCGGATCCAATTTTCTTCTCGCCCACGTCCTTTGACATAAGCGTGCGCAAGGTTCGTCGTGCCGATAACATCACCGGCTTTGTGACCTTTTTCATACCAATAGGCGGCTTGTTCATGGTTGGCTGGTTCAGCGGTTTCTTGCAAGCGTCCCAATGCGGTCATTGCGGGGCCGTAGCCTTGATCCGCTGCGCTTTGAAATTCCTTGGCCGCACGGATGCGATCTATTTCGAATGGCTCTGACCCTTCCGCAAAGAGCGTCCCAAGATTGAAAAATGCGCGTACTTCACCTGCTTTTGCAGCTTGTTCAAAGAGTTCCACAGCTTTGCTTGTGTCCTGCTCCACGCCATGACCATCCTGATACGCCGCACCCAGAATATTCAGCGCCATCGCGTTGCCTGCGTCGGCACCCTCTTGGATCACCTTCAAGGCATCATTGTAATCGCCAGCAATATAGGCGAGCCGCGCAGCAGCTATATCGTCTTGAGTGGGGGCACCATAGGCAACAGGAGCCGCAAGAGCGGCAAGCAAAGCGAGTGAAATCAAGCGCATAAGAAAATCCTCATTTGTGTAATGAGGGGAAGTTTAACGCAAAATGTCTGGTTTCAAAGCAAAACTCTTAGGAGTTGCCGTTGCCCGTAAAGCGGCTCGCGTCTTCAGCGGCTTTGCGTATTGCGCCACTCTTGTGAACCGTCTCCATATATTCCGCTTCAGGGTCGCTGTCATAGACCACGCCGCCGCCCGCTTGAATGTAGAGCTTTTCGTCCTTCACCACCGCTGTGCGCAGGGCGATGCACATGTCCATGTCGCCGCCCGCAGAGAAATATCCGCAACCGCCGCCATAAATGCCGCGCTTTTCAGGCTCCAACTCGTCAATGATCTCCATTGCGCGCACCTTTGGTGCACCGGAAACCGTGCCCGCAGGCATCCCCGCGAAGAACGCACTGAGCGCGTCTTCGTCTTCATGCAATTCGCCCACTACGTTGGACACGATATGCATGACGTGAGAATACCGCTCCACGATGAATTCTTCCGTGGGGCGTACTGTGCCGATCTTGGCGACCTTGCCCACATCGTTGCGGCCCAGATCGAGCAGCATGAGATGCTCTGCCAGCTCTTTCTCGTCGGCGAGCAAGTCTGCTTCTAAAGCATTGTCTTCCTCAGGCGTCGCGCCGCGCTTGCGGGTGCCTGCGATCGGGCGGATGGTCACTTCATTGCCGAACACGCGCACGAGGATTTCGGGGGATGCACCGACCACCTGAAAGCCGCCAAAGTTGAAATAGAACATGAAGGGCGACGGGTTCGTGCGT
>Ga0206130_10007411_pt1 | contig 12141 bp, 12 predicted proteins | sample Helgoland_Spring_9_FD_148637 | JGI IMG/M metagenome (GOLD analysis project Ga0206130, IMG submission 148637) | Pelagic subsurface seawater microbial communities from Kabeltonne, Helgoland, North Sea - Helgoland_Spring_Bloom_20160512_1 | ecosystem: Environmental > Aquatic > Marine > Epipelagic ...
AACAAGACTATCTCTCCCCGACCACTCGCGCCCAAGTATCGAATGGTTACGACTCCGGTAATGAGTGATATTAGTACTGTCAGCCAACTGGAGCCGGCTATTGTAGCTGTTTTACGGAGTAATGCCATTGAGCACTTTTGTTCCCAAGCCGTATCCTGATGTTGCCTTCGTTTTTCAGTTAAATTCTGGTCGAAACATTGCGTTGTATTAGTTAAATATTGGCGCTACGCCTTTATTGAAAAGTCTCGAAAGGCGTTCCGTATAGGATTCCAGAGCAGATCGTATCTATTTCTGAAATTTTGCCGTCACCTAGCTCTGCCTCTTCCTTAATATTAATAGTGAGCCTTCGATTCATCATCTCGTCGGTAACCGTGACCGGCGTAAAATCCATCATCCGATTGAAAAAGAGGTGGTAGGCATACTTTTTGGCGCGCTCAGCAAAGCGCTCTAAATTTACAGTTAGCGTTTCGATGTTCGCAAGAACTTCGAAATATTCTCTCGCAGTTTCGACATCAATCGTGAAGCCCTTACCTCGGCAAATTGATTCGCCCGCACAGATAACTATATTTTTTCTATACGCAAGTTCGACCCCCAGTTTTGTACCATAGATCACGGATGCCACGCTTTCGTCTGACAGCAAAACCGAACTGATGTCAGAATCTGGGCCTACTATAGCCACATGCTCCGGAATACGGGTGTAGCGCTTTCGGATTTCTTCGATTATAGGCTGACTTGTAGTGAAGCCGGCCTTACTCTCGGCAGGGTGTATCCTGACAGCTAATTGCACTTTTGACTGGCTGCAGAAAAAGTCGATTGTCGCAAAAAGCCAATCCAGCATATCTTCGAAGGCATTTGATTTATAAACAACCTGAGCATCCCACAACGTATTTGTGAACAGCGCCACAGTAGGTTTTTCGGGGTTGAGCTGCATTTCGTCGAACATAGCTTGCGAGTCCAATATTGGGGCTGGGTTAAAATTGACGTTTTCGCGCCCCCCCGAGATCTTCGAGCTAAGGTAATCGTGCACGGCGTTCGACATATTCTCGTCTAGAACAATGTTCTCCCATCTGGCATTAGATTCCGTTACCAGTGTCCGGTGGTAAGTATCGTCATGTGATAGCCACATAGTGTTTTTGCGATAGGGTGTTCCATGGACCACGACGCGCACCCCTTTTAGTTTTGCGTAGTCTGCTAGAACACCATGCTCCAAATAGATCCCATGAACACAAACGAACACATCTGGCTTCTGTTCGCTGATCAGAATTTCCAAAGCATCAATGTATACGACTGCGGCGATCATGAACCGCTTAAATAGGAAAGTCGACCAAGCGTCGTATTCCAGTGTCCCTCGAGTTAATTTACGCAGCGTGGAAGCATACGCATGTTCTCTTATATTCACGCCCTTGTAATGCACGTCCGTCTCGAAGCCTTCATAAACAGAGTTAACAAAGTCTTCAGCAGATTCAAGCGCTACGGGATCTGAATATTCAAGTAGGGATAGGGTGTTTACGCCGGTATGTGGCCAAGCTCTCGAATGCAGCTCGTCGCAACGACGGCATTCTGCAGTCCTACCGGCACTCGACACTCTGTGTGAAAAACCTGCTGTGCTCAATGATCTGTTGCCAAAAACATTCCACAAACAAGCGGGTAACGCCTGTCCGCAACGGAGCACTGACACCTTATGTCCTCGTAACCTCAAAGCCATAGCGAGGACGGCCTCGTCAGCGATCACCTTCTCCGAAAATCCCCATACAGGCGCAAAGACAATATGCTGCTGAGGCCCAACTAAGGCGCCGGCAGCTACAGAGTCACCTGAGGAACTCCTGTTTTTTATCCGAGATAACTGTCTCCCCACGGTTGCATGGCCTCCGAGAAAAAGCCGTGCTCGTAGATCTCCCCACAGCTCACTAATTGGCTGAATTACTAAGAAGCTGATGATGCTTTTACTTTCCTCAATCAAGGCGCTGATCATAGCGAGCCTCCGAGATCACGCTGTCTTGACAGGAGAAAATCTGCGAGTAACAAATCGTGTTGTGTGTCGATATTTACTGTCAGCCGTTGGGTACAGATATATGTCGCTTTTTTACCCAATAACGCTCCCTGCTCCACCAAACACTCTCTTGTAACCGCGTACACAAGGCCGTTTTTATGGTACGTAGGCTTGAGCTGCTGACGGGCAATAATACTTTCACCCCGGTTGTCGAAGTAATTGATCGCGTCGCCATCAAGCGTAAATTGCTTCCATGGATGGCCCTTCGAGTCTGTCTCGGAAACGGTAAAGACGGAGTCGTAGGCCCCTTGCTGAATTTTTTCCAGCACCTCTAGCACGTCGGACTCCTGCCTCATCGGACTAGTCGGCTGAATCATTAAAATGATGTCAAATGTCGTTTTTGCTATGCGCTCGGCCTCGGCCAAGGCGTGCTGAAGCACATCTATGTCAGAAACAAGATCGCCGGATAGCTTTTCAGGCCGAAGAAACGGGACCTGCAGACCGTATCGCCTCGCTTCATCCGCTATCTGTTCGTTATCTGTCGAAACTAACGCAAGAGAAATTTGCTCGATACCTCGCAGAACTTGGCCGCATCTCGCAACAAGTGACACACCTTGAAGTTTTTTGAGGTTTTTACCTTTAATTCCCTTGCTTCCGCCCCTTGCAGGAACGACCGCAAGAATTTTACGCGCCATTATGAGGTCTCCCTTTTATCAAGGCGTCATTAAGGCCCTTTTATTAATGCCCAACGCTCAAAATCTCCATCCTTAACGGGATGTAAAAAAGGTTTTTCGAGCTTATCGGCAAGGAATTCGTCCACCGCTATCCTAGCGCCTGCGAATTTCAGGGAATAGTATTCGTCAAGATAAATGTAACCACCACTGCAGAGATCATCCCAAACAAAATTCAGCCCAGTGCAGTAACTCGCATATAAATCACAATCAAACAGCACCGCGCACCAACCATTCGAATATTTTTTTGTACTGCTCATCGTTTCACTAAAGGGGCCCGGAACCAACTCAATGTTATCCAATTCCAGCAACTTTATTTTGTGCTGAAGTGCGGTCATGCTGTTTCTCCCGAAATCCCCGGATAAGGAAATATTTTTTTCAGTTACCTCCTCACCAAGCATGATCTCTCTAAAATTTTTATTCCTTAGCACGTCCTCATAATGCTCGAGACTTATCCGTCCTTCAGAATGTAGCATCCCGAAATTGCTTAAATCGTCATATTTGTGGTACGCCGGCGGGAAGCCGGTGAAGGTATCAAAACCGTATACTTTTTTGCTTGACCCAAGCTCCTTTAGCATCAAAGCCATTCCCAGCAGCGCTCTGCCCTCGTATACGCCCGCCTCCAAGATGTCACCGTCTAACCTCTCATGATTCTCGGCCATGTGGTTGAAGTAGTAACTCAGAGGGCCATCTTTTTTATAGTTATATACTCCGAGGGTGTTAAATTCCCAGTCTTTTTTTAGCATAAGAATTGATCCTAATTAACAATAAAATTCGGCTCTTGGCCAGTCGCAACTTGTTTTAGGTTGTCGATGCTTCTATCGATCGCTTTAACCAGTATCTCCAAGGTAGATCCGGCCGTATGGGGTGTCGCAACAACCCTGGGGTGATTTAAGACGGGATCACCCGCTTTAGTCGGTTCGCTCGGATAGACATCAAGTCCGGCACCCCAAAGTCGGCCAGACTCCAGAGCTTCCAAGAGGGCCTGTTGATCAACAAGTCCAGCCCTAGATACATTTATCAACACAACCGAGTCCTTTAATTTCTTAAAATTCTCTCTATTCAATAGTGAATTTGTGGCCCCAGTAAGGTGGAGGTGCAGTGACAATATGTCCGATGTTCTTAACAACTCGTCCTCAGACACCTGTCTTATATTGCTGAGCTGCGACGCTTGGAGATCTTGGACTTCTAGATCTGTAAATTGCACATCCATGTCAAAGGCTAGCGCCCGCTTCGCAACTTTTTTTCCTATATTACCTAGACCAATAATCCCTAGCGTCTTTCCAGAGAGCATTTTCAAATCCATACCATGATTATTTCCAGCCCAGTTTCCTGTCGTGGTTCGCTGGTGCATTGCTGGGAGTTGTCTATGCACCGCCAGCATTAACATTATCGCGTGCTCCGCGACAGAAGCGCCGTTAGAACCCCCATTATTTGCTACTGGTACACCACACGCCCGAGCAAAATCACAATCAAACTTATCGTAACCTGAACTCCATAACTGGTAGAGTCTCAGATGCGATGCACCTTCAATTACACGTTTAGAAAGCTTTCTTCCTGGCGCACATAATACGGCTTGGGCCCAACATAGTTTTTTAAGCTGCTCAGCTTCAGGCTCACTGTAAAACATCAGCTTGTACTCAAAGCCCGCAGCTTCTATTTTCGAAACAATTAGGAGACGGAGCTCAGAAGGGATGCGCTCCTCCAACAAGTAAATAACTCTCATATTTTCCTGAAAATACCCAGCAATCGTTTATCTAAAAAATTGTCAATACGAATATTGGGGATATTAGAGAAACGCTCTGGATCAATTGCTACGCCAACAAAATTACAGCCAGCTTGCATCGCAGCCGCGTAGTCATCATCACTATCCCCGATATACGTTATGTCGCGTGGCGCGCAGTCATTATCGCCCTGAATTTTTTTTATATGCACCAGCTTTTTGGACGGCCCACCATAAACTCCTGAGAAATATTGTGTTATTTTTAGCTCGCTGAGCAAAGGCACTAAGTTTTGCTCTGGTGTGGCACTACTTACGTAGAGCCGAAAATTATTCTGTTGAAGCTTCTCCAGAAACGGCTTTATGCCGGGCACCAATTCGCATTGCAGTAGCTTTTGATGGCAGAGAGTCGAAAATTTCTGAGCAAGTCTAAGAGCGGAGGCGTCGGCAGGTAAGCGAATCTTGAACTCTCTGTAGAACTGCTCAAAAAACGAGAACCTATCTAAGTGGGCAGATTCCTTTCTAATGGCGCCTGCTTCTCTCTCGCTGACACCTAAGCCTGCCAAAATCTCAGCAAACGCTTTTTCCTTTGCATGGTTTGAGTCGATGATAGTTCCATCAAAATCGAATATCACCACTTGAGAACAAGTGGTCACAATCATGAAAATAAAGAGATTTCTGTCTTTCGATCTTCTCTTGGCTTATTTGCAATTGTCTCGTCCTCATAAATGGAATCGTCGTTGTAGTGCGTCGTAGATATTTCTTCAAAGATACAGCCATTTAGCGTGGAAAACTTATGCCAATGGCCTGGCTCAACAAGGAAAAGGCTTCCCTCAGATAGACTAAATTCATGCCCATCGCGTTCGACTGTCATTGATCCCCAAAGCACCTGAAACGTTTCCTCTTTTCTTTTGTGGTAGTGGTAAGGGTGCTTTTGACGGGGAAGTTGTATGATGAGCTTCTTACAATATTCGCGGTTTACCACGTCTATAATCACAGCACCGTGTTCACGAAAATGCTCTAACCCGTAGTGATGAGAAAGCTCTATTTTTGATGTGCTATCGATCGTAATATTCGCGTCGTTTAGCATCCCTATTAGTTGATTTTTAATCGAAGGAATAGGGTCAAGCACACGGCCCCAATCACCAGAAAGTTGAATCGGTGACAATGGGCTAAAGTCCTGGTCCGCCACGAGCCCTTCGCGCCACTGACCTGCTTTCATACCCCCAATATAGGGCATTGCAAAAAAGACGTCGTCCTCAGCAATCACATTGCCCTTTTCTATTTCTTTGCGAGCAAACACACCTCTTTCAAGAGTTGCAAGAGCTTCCATTTCTTCAGGCTTGGGGGGTGATCGATGGACAGACCCTAGTGCGAGAGTAGCGTTTGCGTATGCATCGAGCCACACCCTCAATTGCGCGGGATTGCTCGAGTAGCCATTTAACTTGTGTGGTCCGGCCTCGATACCCACGTGCCTTTCAAACATTACAGCACCCTTCGCGGCAGCGATCTGGATCGCATTCGCATCATCAGGATCTTCATGTGTTGACCAACCGATCGGGACATCTCTGTAGCGGTTACGTAATAGCTCGATTTGGTTGAGATTGTAATCAGCAACCGGAGTGGGATATATGGATACACAATGGTGAATCGCAAAATCGCATTTCGCTGAGCGCATTGCGTGAACGAGAGCGTCAATTTGACTCATTCCGACTCCGCCCGTAGACGCTACGACGGGCATTCCAGCACTCACTACTTTATTTACTAGCGGCCAATCTGTAACGCTACAACTTGCGATCTTAATAATATCGATATCCATATTTTTTATTATATCGACAGACTCTTCGTCAAATGGGGTGCACGCGACCAGTAAATCGTGTTTTCGGGCTTCGACTACAAGCGCCGCATAATCTTCCATTGTCAACCTTGTGGAAATGAATCGAGGTATGTGCTTCACATCCTCACGCGCCTTGAATTCAGGGTGTATGAACGTATCGAGCTGCCTAAACTGGAATTTAATAGCCGGCCTTATGTCATAATTTTTTACTAACTCGCCTATTTCTCGTATTATGGATAAACCATGATTTAAGTCGCCTTGGTGATTGTTCGCCAAGTCAAAGATAAAAAGCTTATCGAATTCAAAGCTCGTCATTATACCGTCCTATATTTGCGTTGATATCTGTCTAGCACCTGTCTTGGCGCCCTCAATAATAAGGTCTGTGAACCTAGCAACCCGCACGCCCATGCTAAAGTCTATTGGCGTTGCGGGAGCCGTATGATTTTTCGCCGCTGCCTCGATCACCTTAATCTCATTTATAAAGTCATCTGGCCTAGTCTTTGGAAATTCCTTCACCTCCTGGCTCCCGTCCTTGTTACTCCAGCGAACTATATCAACAGAATTCTTTTCATTAGTAGCCCACTGGATATATCCGGAGTCTCCAATAATGGTCGCTTGTTTTACAGCAGGGAACGTTGTTACATCCTGCCGAATCCGCCCAACGAGTCCATTTTTCCACCTCATTATGACTTGCGTTTCTTGGTCATAGCTGAGGGGGTCAGCTACCAACATCTTCGCAGAAGCTGTAAATTCAAAATTTTGTTTTACGTCTAGCAGATCAACAAGGTGAAGCCATAAGGCGATGGCGTGAGAGTGCTCACAAAGCGCCCCACCCCCTCTAGCTTGGTACCCCAAATAACTATCTGCCGGCCCGTCGAGCCATGGATGCGCAGCGAAGATACCCTCCCAGCTCTCGAGCCAATCTACTTCAATGCTCTTAGGACGACCAATGATATCCTTTCCGATCAGCTCTGCCATGAACATCGTATTCGACGTGACGTTGTGATTAAACCCAACCAGACCCCGGACCTTTCTCAGCTTCAGCAATTCATCAAGCCTACCGACATCCTCGCACCCAGGCGCAGCCAAAGGCTTCTCAACCAGTAAAACGCTCGTTTGAGATCGGCTCAATACTTCCATCGCCACTCTCATGTGCGTATCTGGGGGCGTTCCTATAATTACCGCATCCCAACGAGTTTTCTCAGGAAAGTGAGAATGCTGCACAATACTTTCGTCCCAAGTGCCGTAGCGGGCCGGATATGTTTCTTGCCTCATCCTGTGGAGTGCAGCTTGGTCAATGTCAGTAATATGTACTTCCCAGTCTTGATTACGACATGCATGCGCAAGATGATTTCCTATAGATCCCGCACCTACTATTAAAACTTTTAACATTTGCAATGTCTCATAATTTGTTGAACCAAAAGCACGTGGTTGCGGTGTCAAAACATACGAATTACGCGGTTCGGCTTAACTGGGTTGTGTGAGAAAAAAACAGTACGCCTGCTCCTCAAAAAGGGAATATCGGGCTTTAGCCTTCCAGCGAACTCATCGTGTGTTTGATAAAAACCTCAGCTCTTTGGGGCGCGGTTTTTTGTCTCACACATACGAAACACGGTATTAACCACAGCCTTAAAGCCTTTTTCTATGAGGCATTGCCGCCCCGTACTGGGATGGGTCAATATGACCACTCATTCCGTCTCAGCGTCAAAATATAATCCTCCAAGCCCCTCTTTGGAACCCAACCAAGAGACTTGGTGCTCTCTGAGCAGACGATTCCTGACATTCGATTTCCTGGCCTCTCTGGCAAAATTTCAACTTCGCCACCAAACATTTTTGCCACTTCGAAAATAGTAAAGGCATCGTCACTCCCGATTCCATATCCGTCTCCATGCCCACTCCTCCCGATTTCTATTAGCGCGTCCACGACATCAACAACGTGCGTAAAATTTCTTTTTTGGACTCCCGGTAAAGCAACTCCCAAGGGCTCAGATCTCCTCATTCTTTCCCTGAAGATACCTATGAGAGTTGCATACTTGCCAGTAGAAATCTCTCTAGGGCCGAAAACATTATAAAAATAGGTAATTGCGTACGGCAAAGTAAACCAAGAGTCGTAGTTCACTACCAGCTCTGTATTGGTCGCTTTCATCCACGCGTAAGGGCTTGCATCTCGGGCCATCCCGTCATCACCAAACTTAGTGCTACTACCTGCGTAAATTAACTTTGCACCTCGAGCTCGGCAAAATTCCAGCACCTCCAAAATTCCTTTTTTGTTGTAATCGTAAGCTACCTTTATGTCTTCGAAGCTTTGCTCTACTCTAGAGTACTCTCCCAAATGGTAAACTTGTGTCGGTGCAACCTTTATCAATTTGCTTATATCTTCCGCCCGACCTACTATATACTCAACACCCGGGACATGATTCATTGTGGTCCCAGTAAAATAGTTGTCAAGTGAGATGACTCTTCTTACCCCGAGAGCCACTAACCTTTCACAAAGATGGCTCCCAATAAAACCCGCACCTCCCGTGACTACAACCGCGTCCATATAGCCTCTTTATATTCTAAGCTGAGGTAAATAAGTTAACTAAAGCTCGAAAAAGGCGAAACCTTTTACGTAACACCGTGAGCAAAAAAAATATGTTTTTCTGCAGCTAGATAAGCAAACATCCAATCGCTGCTTAACACAAGAGGCTCTGACTAATCACTAAGTTGTACTAAAGCAATCAAGGCGCTCCTGATCGAATAAATTCGGCAACGGCTTCTCAATCTTTAAGATCTAACTTTGTGAAGTCAAACTTTTAATCTTCTGTGAAATATCTAGCCGATAATGCATCAAATGCACGTCATGATAGGTATTGAGATTTTCTTGTCCAAGCGCCTCATGCGCAGCTACTAGCAATCGTTGCGCCCCTTGCATTCTAATAAAACCAGCCACTCCTGTGGCGAGTATTTTAACCTAATCCGATCCAAATAAATCGCGCGTAAAGATTTTTTCTTGGACATCCAGCAACTCGGAGCACATGCGGTTAGCAACAATAATGTCTGATTTCGCTTTGAATACCTGTAAATTCTCAACCACTTCGGAGTGGAAAAATTCCGTGTCCGTCAATAAGGGCTCATAGACAATAACCGCTACTCGCTTTGCCTTAATTCTCTTCATAATACCTTGAATACTGGATGCGCGAAAATTATCTGACCCTTCCTTCATCGCCAACCGATAAACCCCAACTACGGTCGGCTTCCTTTTCAAGATTTCATCCGCAATAAAATCTTTACGCGCCGCGTTTGAATCAACAATCCCTTGGATTAGCGCTTGGGGGACTAACTTATAAGTCGCGAGGAGCTGCTTTGTGTCTTTGGGTAAACAATAGCCACCGTAGCCGAATGACGGGTTGTTATAGCCCGCACCGACTCGAGGATCCAAACACGCACCTTCAATAATCTCTCTCACATTGAGACCGCGCGCCAGACCGAAGCTGTCTAATTCATTGAAGAACGCAACGCGCATCGCCAGATAGCTATTGGCAAATAACTTTACGGCCTCAGCCTCCGTAGACCCCATTTGCAAAACAGGCACTTGAGGGTCTAATGATGCTTGCCGCAGGAGCTCACCAAAGAGAGCTGCCTGATCGTCTGTGCCGCCTATGACAATGCGACTTGGGTGCAAGTTATCGTAAAGTGCCTGACCCTCACGCAGAAACTCCGGAGAGAACAACAATTTATCATCGTTAAGCTCCTTTCTCAGCTGCTCGGTAAAGCCAACGGGAATCGTCGACTTAATAACAATTGTCGCAGTCGAGTTATGGTTTCGCGCCTGCTCTACAACGGTCTCTACCGAACTGGTATCGAAATAATTTTTGTCTGGGTCGTAATCGGTAGGGGTGGCGACTATCACGAAGTCGGCGCCAGCATAGGCCGCTGAAGAAGAAGTCGTTGCGGCTAAGCTTAGCCCCCCACTCTCCATGTGCTCGGTCATTAACTCGTCAGCCACGGTAGGCCGACCTGAGTTAACGCAGGCAACTCGCTCTTCATCAATATCTAAGGCTGCAACCCGATGCTGGCGCGCCAAAAGCACCGCGAGAGACATGCCCACGTAGCCCAAGCCAACAACGGTGATTTTGTAACGGTCAGTCATTAAGTATTATCAATGTTTATCAGTGCTTTGTAGATGGTTCGTAAGGTTATGGGTTTAACTGTGCGCAAAGAGGTTGTTTGATAACGCCCGTTATCACCGGTAAATCGCTCCGCCAACCCCAAATCATTTGGCACGCCGGAATTCAACGTTAAGTAGGTAGTCATTTTTGACTGAAAGAACCAATTGGCTCTTCACTAGCCAGGTGGCCGACCCGACTCCTCCACATCCGATTGCAGCGCCTCTATTTCAGCTTTTAAATTTTCGTACTCAATCAGCTTTCGCTTTAAAAAACGCGTCGTCAGCTGGGTTTTAGCCGCTATGCCCGTAGGTGTCAGCAAATATAAATAGCCCAACTTATTTGGGTTACGCTGAAAGTTCTCCAACTTCAACCATCCCTTTTCAACCAGGGCTTTTAGGCAGTAATTGGTCGCCCCCAAACTGACCCCTAGCGCTTCTGCGAGTTCGCGCTGGGTCATCTTAGGATTGGCTTCGAGGAGACGCAGGGCCTCAAACTGGCGTTCTTCAGACAAGTTGATTTTTTCTTTTCAGCGATTTCACGATTTCGGGCAGTCACGATGAACACTAGCCTTAGGATGAGTACTCAACCTTGGAGCTTGCTCCGCTCTGCCAATTATTAAAAGGAGCAGGCACGCTACCGCAGGGCAAGCAATGCCCGTTCAGGCGATGAACACTATACTGTTCAGTAACTGAACGCAATGGAAAAACTCTGCGCCACCCTACATCCTGAACTTATTCACTGACGTTGGCATTTGTCAGATTACATTTAACTAAAGCCTAGTTTTAAGTCGCACGCGCAGAGCAGATGAGCCAAAAGCTGAAATCCCTGAAACAATATCTGCTATTAATCGCTACCTTGTTAGTGAACGCCTACTTATTCATCTCATCATTGCCCACAATCGTCCGCTGCACCTTACCCAACATTTCTATAAGTACCTGAGCGCGGTCCCCGCCTCGAGCCATTTCAAAAACTGCCTCAATACCGGCAAAAGGACCCGATACAAAACGAACTTTGTCGCCCGGCTTAAAGGGTGCTTCGACATCGTTGGTCTCAGATTCAATGGTCTGCAAGCTTTCAATGAGCTCCCCGGGAACTGGCGTGTAGGCATGAGCAAAGCGCACCAGCCCTATGCAGCCAACCGTAGATCGAATGGGCGCAGGGTCATCTTCACCAAGTTCTAGCGCGACAAATAAATAGCCGGGGAACAAAGATTCGGTGACGACCTGCCAATGACCTTTGCGTCTTTTTTTTAAACTGAGTTTTGGCAAAAAGACAACATAACCCTGGCGCTCAAGATTTACCCTAGCCGCCTCCTCTTCACGGGTCTTCGTAGCCACCACATACCAGTTGGCCCGAGCATAGTCGCGATCTTCAAATACTTTTTGTGAGGCGAGGGTCATAGGGTGTGCGTCTTAAGTCGCGTTCATTCGAGGCGTCGGCTGAAGTGCGCAGCTTACAACAACGAGCTGCTTACCTAGCAAGGTTATCAATTTAATATCAGATTGAGGCCAAAAAAAGTAGGTTTGTCCTTTATTGATGGAAAATAAAAATATACCTGCACAAATGGTAATAGTGCTGCAGAAGTAGAGGCTAGCTCATCATAAGCTTAGCAGTCAGATTAAGGGCCCTATCAATTGATGTCGCCATTATTACTACAATCGTTGACTTCTTTTTTCGCCACGTTACTTGCGGTGGTGCTGGTAGCGCGGGCA
>Ga0206130_10007413_pt1 | contig 12140 bp, 12 predicted proteins | sample Helgoland_Spring_9_FD_148637 | JGI IMG/M metagenome (GOLD analysis project Ga0206130, IMG submission 148637) | Pelagic subsurface seawater microbial communities from Kabeltonne, Helgoland, North Sea - Helgoland_Spring_Bloom_20160512_1 | ecosystem: Environmental > Aquatic > Marine > Epipelagic ...
TCTGGTCAGTAATCTGGTCAACACTCTCTCCATCCCAATACTGGGGTAAGGTTAATTATGAGAATGTTATCAGTGAGTTATCTGCCAGTAGACTACTCTAGTCTGTTGGTCTGTGGCGCACCGGGGATGCGGCTGAGCTTAAATAAGGTTATTTATTTTCAATACTTTAGTGAGGTGCCTTTTTATAAAAGCGGTCCCAAAAGCGGTCCTTCGCTGCAAAAATAAGCAATTGGATCTTGCATGAGAACTTCATGCCAAACCTGTGAGCTATATATTTTTGTCTTTCTGTCTAGAAACTTTATCCACACTAAATTCTACGTGGCTGAGATGCGTTCTAGGACGATTTGAAGGGCAAAACCTGCACAGTGCCCTCTTGCTTGGATCCATCCGGTAGAAGAACAGTTACCGGACGACCTTGTTCCCAATGATCCCGATCAATGAGCGACAGACCAACATTCGAACGCAATCCAGGAGACCAGACCGCGGATGTAATCTGCCCGACATTTATCTCTCCGGCCATCACCGGCCAGGGTGTCGTGCAAACAGGGCATTGCGGACCTTCAAAACGCACACCTCGGATCGTCCGGCGCAAGCCGCTTGCGTCAATCCGACGCAAAGCATCTAGGCCGATGCAATCTATGCTCCCGTCAAGACGACAGAACTTTCCAAAACCCATCTCGAGGGGGTTGTTTTCGTTCGTCATCTCGTTGCCAAACCCCAAAAGCCCGCCTTCAATCCTGTCGATCTGGTTGGGACCTCCGGGCGCGATGTTATATTTCTGGCCTGCTTCGACAACCGTATCCCATAGGACCGGTCCCAAGGAGCTGTCATCAAGGTAGATTTCGAAGCCATCCACTGACGAAAAGCCCGATCGCGCCACGATCTGGCGGGTCCCTTGGAAATCTACATGCATGTACCGATAAAACTTAAGTTCGCAGATAGCGGGCCCGAAAAGGTCAACCATCAGTGCCTCGGCCTTAGGGCCTTGAATGTCCATAGGGTTCACATCCGGCTCAAAGGCCATTGCATCAAACCCGCGCCCGATGATCAGACCTTTGACATATAGCAAAAGATCACTGTCCGCGATCGACAGCCAGAACCGATCCTCCTCCAGCTTCAGCAAGACAGGATCATTCAGCATACCGCCGGCATCATCCACGATGGGAACGTAATAGCAGCGGCCCACTTCGGCTTTTGACAGGTCACGCGGTGTCATCCACTGAACAAGGCGCGCGGCATCGGGGCCTGTGATCTCGACCTGCCGCTGGACAGAAACATCCCAAATCTGAACATGTTCGCGCAGATGCCAATAGGCCTCTTCGACCGACATATGGAACGACTTGGGCAGGACCATCCGGTTGTAGACCGAAAAGCCTTTGACCCCCGCCTGCTCTAGGCGATCCGTATAGGGCGTGCGCCTGATCCGACGCACCATAACCAAACCGTTGCTCATTTTGGCGTATTTCCTTCCTGAAAAAGATAAATTGGCGAGGACCATGCCTGATGGCCGTCCTCCGTGGTGACACAAATCCAAATGGGCGTATCGCCTTGTGCGTTCAGGGATACGTTGCGTTGAAATCTCAGATTTCGCGCCAAAGCTGTGTCCGGCAAACGTGTGACACACAGTTGCCGCGCTAGACCGCCGAATGAGGCGATCATCGCATCCAACCCGAGGGAAGACAGGTCCACACCCATCTCGCCTAGGTTCGTGGTGAGATGACAGTCGCCTGCCAGCCCGTCCAACCAGAGGTCCATTCCGGCCAGATTGCCGGTCGTTACACTGTCCCAGATTGCCTGCTGCACGCCACGCAGCTCCAACGGGCGTTCTGGATTCCAGCGATTGATCGGCTCCATGCGCAAAATCTTTGCAGCATCAAGGTTTGCGCGGCCGAGCCATCGGCTATTCCGCCCGCGCCCGCGATACTCGGCACCCGACCAGATCACGCGCACTCGGTTGCCAAGATCCTCCACACCATAGGGACGGATTGTTTCGAGTGTCTCGGACTCTCGTCGAAGCTCAACTTTTTCGATGCCTACATGGGCCCGGAGATCAACCGACAGCGTGACCGTCCCCGCTGAGGTCTGCACAATATCCCCCATTATGGCACTTGTGACCGTATCGGTCTTCGCATCGGGGACGGCATCAGGATTCCGCCGGAACAGTGTGCCACCTTCCTGAAAGGTGCAGCGAACATCCATCGCCATCCGGCAACCAGTTGTGGCGTAATGATGCCGCCTTCGCATCGCCTCGAAAATTGCGTCACGGGTATTCTCGGGCGCCAGAAAGCACGTCAACCCGCCATAGGCCCCGAATTCCGAAATGCCCGGATAGCTGGCGCCGGGACGCCCTTTGTGCCCGTCGCTATTGGCCACAATGCCGACACGCCGTCCGAGTGCGAAACCATCGGTCAAAATCCATTCGAAAGTGCCCCAGTCTGAATGCACCTCGACCGCGGTTTCCAAAACCGGATCATGATCGTAGTGGATATTGGCATAGCGCCCGCCCACATGCGCATAGAGCACCGCATCCTCGCCGCTCGCGCGGATGTCGCGATAAAGGTCAGTCAACGTGTGTGCGTCGGTCGTGCTCTCGCTGCGATCTTCCAAAAGGGCATGGGAACAACGGCGCAACGCGCTGCCTTCATGCCGGTAGAAGACATTATGATCGCCACCCACGGCGGTATTGCCCGACCATTCATAGCCCGGAAACACCGTGAAGCGCCCCGGTTCATCCAGCCGGGCAGTAAGGGTGTTAAGGTGATCCCAGAAGGCGGGCTTAATCTGAAAATCATTGGCCTGATGGCTGGTCACATCCAGAAAGGCCTTGTTGCGGGCGAAATCCATATAATCTTCGATGGATCCGGTGCCAATTGTCTCGCCGCTTTGCCCGTGCAGATCGCCCCAGAAACCTGCGACCGGGCCGTCTTGGATCAAAAGCGGCCCAGCTTCTGCCACAAGTTCTGCGTCAAGATATACTTTGATGCGCACTTCTCCCGGTTCGGAAACTGAAAGCCCCTCGAGCGTCATAGCGCGCGCGTCAGCCTGAAAGTCGATCTCCTCGGGAAGTCCATCGACAGGCACGTTTGGCTTCAGCCGCAGCCGGCCCTTTGCCTCGTGGGTCGGATTGCCCCACGCGTCTTCGGCCTTCAAGCCAAGGATGAACGGCTCTCCAGGCCGGCGCAGACTAGAAGTCATTGCACGCCACCGCACCGCAGGACCGGGAAGGACAGGTACGTAGATCGGGCCACCCGCCAACGGCGAAAAATTCCCTGTCGCTTGGACATCTGCCATGACGCGCCATTCACGACCTCTTTGAGCGAACGTCTGCATCAACATGCCGGGAGACCCGGCTGACGTATCTCCCAAGGTCACAATAATCTTCTCACCCGGTCGCAGATATCCTCCGGTCTGCCGAATGGTCAGGATTTCCCCCCAAGGCCGCTGGCCACCGCTCTTGTCATAGTTAAGAACAAGGCGTCCTTCGCCTGTGCTTCGTGCAGTCACATAATTAGCTGCTTGTGGATGGGCAGACTGGACACGGCCTGCATCGCTGACCGTGCGCCAAGCAATGCGAATGCCACCAGTATCGTCGATCCCCAACAGTCCAACGGTATATTCCAGTGTGAAGGTTTGGTAGGTTCTGACTGCGACAGGGACCAGCGGATCGAGCGTTGCTACCCCTAGCAAGTCCATGTCATCAGACGGCAAGACAGAAGGTGCGTTATCGCCTATCAAGCTAAAATCGAGGTCGTAGTCAGAAATTGTCATGTGTCACCTAAAACTATATAGTTTTATATCCTGATAGCATTTGTTGACCAACCGCACTACAAGAAATGTCCGACGAATTCGAAAAATCTTCTAGAGGGCGATGATTTGATGGCGACACTCCAAAAGCGCGTTCATGCAGCAAACCCGCGCGAGAACCTTGCCGGCGAATTCGAAAGCCGACTGCAGCAAGAATTTAACGCACTATTTCAGTCGGGTGCCTATACCAAGAGGTCATCTCTGCGAGTTGCAATCATCAACACACTAGAGGCCTCGGCGTTGATGCCCGGCGATCTTCTTCCAGCAGAGCAACGCCTCGCTCAATTACTCGACGCTAGTCTGGGCACGGTTCAGGTCGCTTTGAAACAACTGGTTGACCGCGGCTATGTTTCACGACGTCGAGGGGACGGCACGAGGGTCCTTGATCGCAATACTTTGCCCGCCTCCTTTTGGCATGTGCGTGTTGTAGATCCGCGGACAGGCTCACCTTTGCAGCTACGAAAGGAAGAATTGGTTCTTGATACAATTGTCGAGGATGGGCCATGGACATCGGCACTCGGTCTTGCCCACGGCGATCTAATGATCCGCCGCACTTTCGTTTTCACGGAGGATGTTCGTGTGGCACAGGAGATATATTTTTCAAAGCAAACGATGCAGACAATCAACGCCTTGGGGCCAGAGGAATTACGATACACAAATATCCGCGAGACTCTTTTACCGGATAGTTACTCGGCGTCGGCACTTCAGCGCCACCAAATGATAGGCCTTTCGAATTTGCCTGACATTGTCGGAGAAAATCACAGGCTAATGCAAGACTGCAAGTATCTTGAGCTTCAAGCACGGGTCTTTGATGAAAGTGATTCAACGCTTTATATTCAAAGGATTTTTGCACCTGCCGATCAGTGTGGTTTCGAGACCTGAAGGTTTTGCTGCGAACTTCGCGAGCAATTCCTCTTTGCCGCCTTCAACCCACCGAGCATACCAATCGTAATAGGTGCTGGTAGGAACTCCAATCATCGACAGGGTCTGTTTGACCGGCAAGTGTGAGACTTCCACGGCGTGGATGATTTCAATCTTCTCAGAGGCAGAATATCTCATTCGTCGAACTCCCCATCCCCGAGCATGCTTTTTTAAAGCAGGCGGTTCTCAAGCGTTAGCTCCGCGACCACCTCCTTCAAGGCATGTCCTTCCCCCCTAAATTAGTGCCTCAAATTTTGGTAAAACTCTCTTAAGGAGGAATTGGAATGGCACGAAAGAGGTACAATGAAGAAGACGTCTTGAGATTATTGCGTGAGATTGAGGTTAATCTTCATGGAGGTATGGATGTTGTGAGTGCCTGCCATACTGCACCTTTCCCAACCCCCTCTTTGCAAAAAAATAGAAAAGCATGCCCAGCCCCCCGCTCTGGGAGGCTGGCTTGGTTTTTGACCGGGGCCCTACCCCAACCGTTTCGTGTGGACATACACCCTGAGCCTGTGCTGCGAGGTCCTTGGCCTCATCGGTTGGGATGCCGCCCTCATGGATGTGGATGGCCACTCGTTCCTCAAATGCTTCGATGTCAGGGATGAGGGCTGGGTCTGCTATATTGGTTCGGCTCATGAGTTGGCCTCCCACTCTTTTCTGAGGTCCGGCAGCCTGATTGCATCCACGATCTCCCGCTTTTGCGCATCACTAATACCTGCTGAGTAAAGCCCATAGGTGAGCTTATTGGCAGAGCGTGCAGAGTGATGGCCCACGAGGGAGGCCGTGAAGTGCTCTGGTGTCCCTGTACGCTCGCACTGGGTGATGAACCACTTGCGGGTGCTGTGGAACACCGTGCCTCTGAGTTCTGGGAGTTGCCGCCTGAGGAAGGCATACCGCTTGACAACCTTGTCCACGGTCATCGTGGGGAACAGCCTGCCTGTAGTTGGCAGGGTGGTATCCAGCAGGTTCTCCAGGATGCTGTGCAGTGGCACCTCCCTCTGGGCTGCTTTAGACTTCAGTTGCCTGATGTCATTGGGCGCTACCCTGACGAACCGTCCGAGGTTACCCTTACTGATGACATCCTCAGCGAGAAGGCCACAGGCTTCCCCAGAGCGCAGCCCTGTCAGTAGGCAGAACAGCAGTATGTTGTGCAGTACCCAGTCCTTCCTACTGAGCAGCAGGACAACCTGCGCATCCGTCAGCACCCCATGAGGGCTGACTTCAGGCTTGGCCTTCACTGTGATACCCACCCAGGGGTTGGCCTCTAGCTCCCCAGACTGCACGCACCAGTCAAGGAAGTGCAGCAACTGTCCCCAGATGCGCGCTTGGGTTTGTGGCTTCAGGGTTGTCGCCTCAGCCTCCTCTGACAGTGCAGCTAGGTCTGCCAGACTGGCCCCTCTGGCTGCAGAGTACTTCCTGACATTTGGGGAGAGCTTCGAGATATACCGCAGCACCTCTCGGCCCAGAGCTTGGCTGAGGTCTCGCGCCTGTGCTTCTCCCGTGTGAGAGGTGAGGAGCTCGAGGGCGAAGCGCACTGACTTGAAGCTCCCCGGACGCAGACGCTCTGAGGCCTCCGTCAGATACCTGGCAGCCAGTTCAGCAACTGGGCGCTGCCCCAAGAGCCTAGCCCGGTGATATCGAGGCACAGCAACACCAATCTGCCTGCTCTCACTAGGGGTATCATTCTGAGCAACATGGGCCTCGGCCTCCTGTACTATGTCTGTGAACTTGGTGTTGAGCTCTGCCACCCGCTTTCTGGCGAGCTTGGCATCTGAGGTCTTCAGGGATTGTTTTAGGGAGGACCCCAGGATGTCCCTCAGGTGTTGGGGGTAGGTCCTACGGTAGGTCCAGGTGTTGTGCCTCCTGTAGGCATACTTAATCTGTATCGACATGACGTCTCCTGCCGGGGCAGTAGCCCCGCTTTGCTAAGGTGATTGTGATTTTGTGATAGAGAACAACGAGGGTCAGGGTTTAAGCAGTTCCCTGAGACCCGCCGCTGCTGTCTGGTGAGAGGACCCGCAGGACCAACTCGATGTCAGGCTCGCCGTACTCTCCGGCGAGGGGTCCTGTGACGGCCATGCCAGTGACATAGCCATCTTCGATTGTGTGGATGACGAAGACATGCTCTGGGACATCATCGAAGCCCCTGATGAGCACGCGCTTCCCAGAGGTGAGGACTGAGGTATCCTGCATAGCTAGTCCCTCCTGAAGAGAATGTCTGGGAACAACAGCCCCAGGGTGAAGCCTAAGGGCAGTGGGAAGCTGAACGGCTTGAGGATGTCAGGCAGTCCTGCCAGCATCACCAGAACCCCAGCGAGGGCCTGTGGGACACTTAGGTCCAGCTGATATCGTCGGTGTAGCCCCCAGCCTAGGGCAAGTCGCAGGACCCCGCCCGTGACAACGAGCAGCGTGAAGGTGGTAAGCATAGGTGTTTCTCCATGATGGTGGTTTCCATCATAGATGCCCCAGGTTTCTCAGTTTCTACGGGTGTATTGCAAAATAGACACCCGTAGATCTGACGTAATACACCCGCAACATATCCAATATACTATGAGGATTGTGACTCTACGGGTGTCTGGGTGGGTGTATTGCATTACTGAAGTGTCTCGAGTGCTTCTTTTGGCAGCAATGCCCAACGTACGCCATACGCACGGACCGCGAGTAGGTCCTGGAAGTTCTGTGCTTGATCTCCAACTTCGATATGTGCGGCATTCAAACAGCGGTAGTTCGCACACTGGTGCCGGACAACCTGTTTTGTGGACAGCGGCAGGCTCACCCTTATGACATAGGTGAACCGGTGAGCAAAAACAGTCTTGTCTTGGAACCGTGTTTTGAGCCGTGTTGGTAGCCCAGTATCAAAGCACCGGTGGCGGCGCTTCAGAGAAGTCATGCCTAGCAGCTTGATATATTCCTCGACAGCCTCATCGTAGTAATTCGCCAGGATATTATCCCACCACAGATACTGTTCATCGGTGATAGGGAGAGTTAGTCTATGCTGTATATATTCCTCTCGACGCGCATACATCTCATCCAGTTCTTTTGGCCTCACAACCACCACGGGCTAGTCACCTTTCGCCTTAAGTAGTCCCTTGCGACTATATTCAGCAAAGCCACTGGAGCTCCCCAGTGTGTGAGACCAGCCTCCTGGGCCGTAGAGCGTGCCGCTGCGTATCTCATAGCCTGGACGCAGGAATATCACGCGTGCGTATTCTGCACTTCCCCACTTCGCTTTCGCTCGAGACCAGTTCAGGTTCAGCAACCAGTGCTTCATCACGTTGACCTTTGGATTGCCAAGGCTCTCCGCAAGCACAGACAACGATCCCGCCGGGATAGCCACCAATTCCATTCTGTTCATTTCATCCTCGAACAGCTCCACGTTTAAATCCCAAGAGGCACTCTGGATGGTTTTCATTATGTGGGTTGAGGACCCTTGCACATCCAACGACTGAGCTGAGAAGTCCCTAGGGATCCGATGATGCAGCAGCGCAGTATACAGCTTGGCCAAGTTGGAAGGATCATCAAGATATTCCAGTGTCTCCCCAACAAGCCGCCCAAAAGCATCAGCCTGCGCACCAAAGCGGTGGCCATCGTGATCAACCTCAATCACATAGAACCGACGATCGCCCTGTTCGAGCCAGAGCGGTATGTGATTTGTGGTAAACATGAAGGCACATACCTGCTCCACCAACTGGACGTCATGGCCTTTGTGTTCGGTCATTGTGTGGCGCTCAGTGATGAAGGTCTTCACAGCGTTGGCTTTGTCTGACCCTGCTGGGATTTGTAGTTCCTCACAGATCACAAACTTGTTTTCGAGTACCGGCGCGTTGAACCGGGAGACAAGTTTTGACACGTTGTTTTCGGTGCTGGAGTTTTCCTCACCAAAGAGTTTTGCACAAATCAACGCCAGTGTGCTCTTACCAGATCCCTTAGTTGAGGAGTACAGGAAGGGAGCCCACCCGGGCTTACTGGCTTCATTTTGCAGGCACCAAGCCAGCCAGTTGGTGATCATATCTCGCTCATCTTCCCGAGGAAGCATGACCTCCAGGAACTCCTCAAACGGACCCCAGTCACGGCCAACCTCTAACAGAAGCCTGTAGGCAGGGACCCTCCAGGTATTGATGGTGGCCGTCATGTGCGGGCTGAACATGAGTTTGTTTGGGTTTCCTGGAGATGATTTCCGAACACCCGACCAGATGGGAATACTTTCCCGAGGACTGACAAACATATCTCGTATCAGTCTCTGCAATATTTGGCGTACAACGTCCTGGGGGATATCATTAGCTGGGAAGGTCACCCGAAGTCGATGAATGATGACGCGCTCCACATCGTCGCGTGACAAGACTTCGCCTGGCACGTCTACGTCATAGTATTTGTTGTTTTTGCGTACATACCACTGCGCTACGGTCTGGAGTATTTCGTCCAGGGTGGCGACTAGGACCCGCCCAAGCTCATCGTACTTGGGGAAGGCCTGTTCATAGAAGAAAAGCTCTTCAGTCCACCTTTGCAGCTCAGTAGACATTCCTGACTTCAGGTTTAAGCTGTGGGTCTGTGTTCCAGCCAGTTGACGCTCAATGTCATCAGCGTTCCTATTGGTTCCAGCAACTTCGTCTTTGTCTGATTTCTCATTCATCCGGTCAAATGTACTCCAAACAAAATGATGTTATGAACCTATGCCCAGTTTGGCTATAGCTTTCTGACAAGTTATTGCTCGCTTACACTGCCACTTCGCAGTGTCGAGAGATTACAAATCAAACACAATCACCTAAACTCTCCTTACGGGTCCCCTATATGAGGAAGGTTAGAGGGTCCCTATAGGGGGTAGGTATCTTGTTGTAGTAGTATCATTACTACCAACACCAACAACATACATGACCCTAGACTTACCCTAGGGAGACATCAGGTATCACCCCTGTATGGTCCCAGAATACCTTCTTCATGATATCTGTTGTTTCTTGTTGTTTATCATCCATCACAACAACAGCATCATGGATAGGAAGAGCAACAATCCCCCTCTTCTTCAGGGCAAGAAGAACATCAACCAGGATGTCTGACTCATTACGGAACAACTGCATACCCATGCCTGAGGTCATCAGGGGGTAAATCTCTGGATGCTTCTTCTCTACAGCCCTCATGACCTCACCCATGCTGTACTTACCGGGGAGGTGCTTGCGTACTCCCTTGGGTGCTCTGGTAGGGAGTTTGTCCGTGTTGATGACTGCTTGGATGCACTTCTTGATACCCTTGCGATACTCTGTCGGAATACCGTGGTCTGCGAGGTCAAACAGGTCCCCTGCTGGGGGAGCCTTACCAGCCAGACCATACAGGATTGCAAGGCTCATCTGCCCGTAGTCCAGCTCAACACAGCAATCCCCATCAATCAGGATATGTTCTTGTCTTTGCTCGGAGGTCAGCCTCTGCCAAAACCCTCCATACAAGCGACCACCTTGGCTAAAGTCCGAGTTGTTAAATATCCGTCTGAGCCTTCTGTCTTGAACAGGGACACCATCAAGGTCACAGCCTATGTCAGCCTCAGCCAGCCACGCGTTTATCTCCCTCATACTCTGCCTGACGGACACTGTTTCTTGTGTATCCGAGTACTCTTGTGTTTCTGGTGGTACTTTGTCTTTCCTCTTAGGCTTGCGCAGTACAATGACTTCCTCTTCAGGGTCATGCCCGATGTCTGATAGGTCAATCCCAAAGCTTTCTATCCTGCTCAGCAACTTAGGACCTGCCCAGAGAGTGGTCTGGATGCCCCCTGCAAACGCCATGTTCATTTCATCATTTATGATTTTGAAGGTGCTCCGGCCCTTCTCCATCCCAAGGAAGTCCATTCCTTCTGCACACGTCACCTTCAGGACGTCTGGTAGGGTCTTACCCAGAGCCACGCCCTTATATCGAGACTTTTTACGAAGGACCTTATTGCTCAGTGGGAGGTAGACAGCATCGCACTGGGGCTCCAACTCGCACCTACACAGGTCACACAAAATGGCCTCTACTGTCCTCTCGAAGGTCAACTGGTCCGCCCGTCTGCGGGCTCGTTTACGGGTATGATAGTGGTCCTCATACCCCTCTATTTGTGCCTGCACTTCTTCGATAAGTTTCTTCATCTTATCTGAGGCTGCCCGGAGGTGTGGAGTGAATGCACGGGCCTTGTTCTGTGGAAATTTTATCCTAGAGGAATTCAATTCCACACCTTCTCCAGGTGCTCCCGCATGACCTCCAGCGCGTAGCCTGAGCCGTAGTTGGCAGCGACTGTATTGCTGCTGTGGCCTAAGATGGCGAGGGACACATCCTCCGGACAGCCTGTGTTCCTGAGCTTGTCCTTCATTCTGTGACGCAGGGAGTGGATGGTCAGTTTCTTGTCGATGATGACGGTCCTCAGGCGCTTCATCAGCATGGCCGAGCAGGCGTCATTACCGCGAACACGGGCGTACTTTGTGAAGAGGGGCTCTGTGTCCTCCTTGCCCTGACGAAACCCCTGCAGCAACTCTAGGGCTCGGGGGCTCAGCGGTATCACCCTATTAGACCCCTTAGTCTTCAGCCCTCTGATAGTGTTTGGGCTTATCCGCAGGGACCGTCCCTGCAGGTCCACATCCTGCACCAGTAGTCCTGCAACCTCTGCTACCCGTGCCCCTGTGTCTACCAGGGTGGCGAACAGCGCCCAAGCGATGGGGTCCCCCATGAAGCGGGGCTCTGCAACAGCTATGTCAGCCTCTGTCAGCGGATGACGGTCATCCTTACTGGCCCCTGCCCCCTTTATCTTCAGTCCATTGAACACGTTGGGGAGGTTCAGGCTGTGCTCACTCAGCACGTAGTTCACCGCAGCCTTCACCACCGCCACGTTCCGCAGTACCGAGTTTGGCTGCATACGCTCCAGCAAGTGGTCCCGGAAGGCGTTTGCATCTGCTCTGGTGATGTCAGCCAAGGGCACGTGCTTGAGTTTATGTTCTCCTATGGCGTCACTTAGGTCTTTACGCAGTTTGGCAATACGCTTGGCGACGTCCTTGTCGCTCACACCCTCATCACTTTTGTATCTGGTGTACTCCTCTAGGGCCTTGGTCAGTGTCATAGGTTCTGTGACCAACTGACCATTGTAGACCTGCCGCACCACCTCCATAGGCAGCTTCCCCTTGATGGTCTTTGCAAGTTCATTCAGGGCATAGTCCTCTTGGCTGTATTCGACGATGTGACCAGCCACGACCATATCCGCAACTTCCTCGCCCAGCGCCCCGCGTATTACCGCTAGGGCCCTCTCACTCATTGGGGTGTGTTGTTCCATCTGAAACAGCGCCTCTATCTCAGCATGGACCTTGGGCAACCTCCGCATGGCCTCAGCATAGCTCTCCCCCAACTGGCGATACAGCGTGCCTTTACCCACGACCTCCCTCAGCTTCTTGGGGACGTTCCTTTTA
>Ga0206130_10007414_pt1 | contig 12140 bp, 11 predicted proteins | sample Helgoland_Spring_9_FD_148637 | JGI IMG/M metagenome (GOLD analysis project Ga0206130, IMG submission 148637) | Pelagic subsurface seawater microbial communities from Kabeltonne, Helgoland, North Sea - Helgoland_Spring_Bloom_20160512_1 | ecosystem: Environmental > Aquatic > Marine > Epipelagic ...
ATATTTGTACCCAAGTGGATTGGGGCTGGAAACTTTCCTTCTTTAATCCAGCGGTAAATCGTGGCGGGTGAAACTTTGAATAGTTTCTCTAGTTGTTGGCGGGTTTGGTATGGGCTATCAAATTCTAAAAGCATCATATATTCCTCTAGTTATGTGCACTCATGCGAGTGCATGTATCAAAAATAGAGTCTTTCTGCTCGGTTATTAGAATCAATAATCTTTAATGAAGCAGTAATTTCTAGGCAGCCTAGTTATTTAAAGGCTCGTAAGCCTTTTGTGTTTGCTGTCATGCTCATGTTACCTGTGGCGGCCTCGTCTATTCGGTTACTCCACCAGTCCATCATTATTCTGCGCCTGGGTAGGTACTTCGCGTGGTTGTAGCTTCTGCGGTTCTCGTTAGGGTCTATATGAGCAAGTGCCATTTCAATGATGTCATAATCAAAGGCTTCCTCATTAAGTGTCGTGCTTGCTAAGGCTCGCATACCATGGGCAGTAAGCATGTCTTTAAAGCCCATACGCTTAAGGGCCATGTTAGGTGATCCTTGGTTGGCATGGCGTAAAGGATCTCGCTGGCTAGTAAAGACATACTCTCTGTGGCCACTAATGGACCGCATGACTTCGAGTAGGGCTAGCGCTTGTGGTGACAATGGCACAATGTGCTCTCGTTTCTTTTTCATGCGCTTTGGTGGAATTGTCCAAGTGCTATCATTAAAGTTGATTTCTTCCCAGCGAGTGCCTGCAGACTCCATAGGCCGCACCATAGTGTGCAGTTGCCATTCAATCATTACTCGGGTTGTCAGGTTAATGCTTGCATAGTTGAGCTTAGACATCAGCATAGGCAGTTGATCAGGCTCTAGAGTGGGGTTATGCCTTTTCACAGGGTTGGCAAAGCTCTCTCTAATGCCTGCTAATGGGTTGTGGTGTATAACGCCAGTATTAACTGCAAAGGTCATTATCTCGTTAAGTCGCTGGCATAATCGCTTTACTGTTTCTAAGTTGCCCCTAGCTGCTACGGGGTTAATAGCTTCGATAACCATAGGCGCGTCTATTTTGCTTATGGGATATTTACCCAGCCTTGAAAATATGTGCGAATCAAGAGAACGCCAGACATCTTTTGCGAAGTCTTCTGTGATCTTGGTCTTCTTTACTTCAAACCACTTAGCCGCCACTAATTCTAACGTGTTGGTTTTGCTGGCCTGTTCTTCTCGGCCCTTGGATGTGCGAGCTTCTAAAGGGTCAATATCCTTGGCTAGTAGGTTAAGGCAGTTTGTATGTTCATCTTGAACATCTTTAATTGAAAGGTTGGGATAGTTGCCCAATTTGAGCGCAGTGCGAATACCTGTGAAGGGTCGCTTGTACCTTAAAACCCATTCTTTTGTGCCGCTAGTGCGTACACGCAATGATAAACCTTGTCCGTGGGATAGTGAATATTCCTTATCCTTGGGTTTAGCGTGTCTGATCTGGATGTCAGTCAGTGGGGCTGCTAGCTTTGGCATGATTACACCTTTTTAGGTACACGTATTTTAGGTACGCGGTGAATGTGTACCCAAGAGTGTACCCATAGAGGTAAGCTTCCACAACCACGGATGTGCGTCTATGAGAATGTTACAGGTATAAAAAAGCCCCGAAACCCTTACTTAAGTGAGGTAACGAGGCTAATTGTGAGTCTCAATAATAACCCTTGAAACTCATGTGTGGTGGAGATGGGGGGAGTCGAAACTACACCTTATATGTTTATATAATATGATTGTTGTTGTATAAATTAATTTACGTGTACCCAAGCGTGTACCATAAATGCAATCCGTCTACTTAAAACTTTAACCAGCTTGCGCTAAGAATAGCTCAACAATTGACTGGACAACAGTGCTTGTTGATTGATACCGCTGTTCTGGAATCAGTTGCACTTGGGCAGCTTTTATTAGCTCACTAAATTCCAGCACCACAGTTGGGCTGCACGCCCCAACCACTCCACAACCCGCTCTAACATCGATTAAGCACCTTACAGCCATGCTCTAAGTTGCGTTCGCCCATCCATCACTACATTGCTACCAATGCTCGTTAGCTCTTCTTAGAAAATGCTGTAAGGCTTAAAATCGGCATGCGTCCTATATAAAAAGTAGCCTTATGGATGTAGTATTTACGGCGAGCCTTAAAAAAAAATAATCTATGACATCACCTATAAGAATTAAAGCTTTAGTACTTGCATTACCTCAAAGTGCGATACGGCTGTTTTTACGTTATTTCGTAGGAATGGTAGTTGGAATTATTCCACTAGGTACAAGCATATTATTTGAGAGGGGTAATAGTCTTCTGGCATGGGTCATTACTTCGAATTTGTTTGTATTAGCACTACCTAGCATATTGGTATGGCATGTTCTGAATGAAGCTATAAGGTTGAGCAATTTTGAAGTGAAGTATCAAGAACATATTACTGCCTTTGGCGTTGCTATTGTTATGGTGGTTCTGTCATGGTGGTTCATAAATACATCTTTGGACTCAATTGAATTCTCCATATTAGCTTGTTTATTTATATTCTTTGCTGTTTTAAATAGTTACTTATACGTAATCCTGTGTAGTAGATTTCTGCCCAATATTGAGTGCTGATGCACAGGACATACTTACCGCTGCTTGAAGAGTGGCATACCAAACGTTCAGGACTATAATGATTAAAAACAATGAACATAATGAAATTCTTAAAGCCGCTGAACAGGGTGATGCTATAGGTCAATATAACCTAGGAGCTATGTACGATTATGGTGAGGGCGTAGAGCAAAATTATTGGATGGCCGAAAAGTGGTATACCTTAGCAGCTAAGCAGGGTGATGCTGATGCTCAATACAACCTAGGAGTCATGTATCTTAAAGGTCAAGGACCCCTAGAAAACCATAAAACCGCGTTTAAGTGGTTCACCTTAGCTGCTGACCAAGAACATGCTGATGCTCAATATAATCTGGGGTTTATGTTTGCTAAAGGCAAAGGTGTCCCAAAGAATATTAAGACCGCAGTATATTGGTTTACGTTGGCTGCAGAGCAGGGTGATACTGATTCACAATATAATCTGGGACAGATGTACCGTGAAGGCAAGGTTCTTCCAAAGAACGACAAGACTGCCCTAAGCTGGTTTGCACGGAGTTGGTACACCAAAGCTGCAGAGCAGGGGCATTCTAAAGCTCAATATAACCTGGCGACAATGTACTCCCAGGGTGATGGCGTTCCAGTATGTGATAAGACCGCAACAAAGTGGTTCACCCTAGCTGCTGAACAAGGTGAGGATGGTCCACAATATTAATTGGAATGCTGGTAATGGGTTTGAGTTTGATAATACCCTAACTGGCATGAAAGCGACGCACTGATGCGTGGCTTGTTACCATAATGTTTGGGATACACTCACAGACCATTCAGACCTAATTGCCAAGCTAAGACCTTAATTCTAATTCGCGTTGATCGATTATCTTCACAATAGTTTTCAGAATTTTTCCTATATTTTATAAGGTCACGAAGAGTTATTCTATAAAAGCTACATAGTCTCGGAGGGCATTTTGATTTATTAGATTGCTCTCAAATTTTATTGTTTGGCGGCATGGTATAGCATGGAAACAGTATTATTAGTTCTGTTAGCCCTTTTAGCGCTGGCAATAGCAATTGTACTCTTTAAATATCTAGTTGTTGGTGCTGGATCTTTATTTAGGTGGGCGTCTGAGCAAGGTTTCATCGGTGTTGCAGTTTATTTTGCATGTTGGATTTTTCTGTTTCCTTTTATGCTAGCTGCCTGCGTGATTGTTGGGGCTAAAATATCGTGGTCAGATTAGCTGCAACGTATGATAATTTATCAAGGGTCATATCGAAGTAAATATAACGGATAGCTGAACTTGGGGAGAGAGTATGGCACTACTTTTGGTGTAAATTAATCTTAACCTAAGTGATGTTTAGACATAAAAAAGCCCACACTGGGAGGGCTTGGGTCGCTTAGAAGCGGAGCCTACGAAAAAACAATTTCATTGGTATGAAAAGCAATCAATAGACCTTAGTCGGTTACACTAAAACCGAGTATACAGGAGAATTCAATATGAGCAAGAAGGTTTTAGGCTTGGACTTAGGTAGTAATTCTCTCGGCTGGGCATTACTGGAGGAAACTAATGGTTCAGTCAATAGCATTGTCGACATTGGTAGCCGCATATTTACTAAAGCGGTTGAAGACAAAGTGCCAACCCCAAAAAATGTAAAGCGCAGGGATATGCGCCTAGGCAGGCGTGTCATACAACGGCGTTCTCGCCGAAAGCAGAGAATGTTAAATTACCTCGTTTCATTAGAGTTACTGCCCAAGGAACTTCAAGGAAATACACAGCCCGAAATTATTCTTAATGAGTTGGGTGACCCATACGAGTTAAGGGTAAAGGCACTAGACACACAGTTAACCCCACATGAATTCGGACGCATTTTACTGCATTTTGTTGCAAGACGAGGGTTCTTAAGCACGAAAAAACAAGCTGCCGGGGATCTAGTTGATGATCCAGATACTATTATATTTCTTAATGAACTTGACAATGAGTCTGTGGATAGCAAAGAAGAAGGAGCCTTTAAAGCAGACATAAAAGAAGTCCACGCATCAATTAATGCATCTGGATCCAGAACACTGGGTGAATATTTGCATAAATTAGCGCAAGGACAGTGCAAAAGAAACCGTCAGCATGAAGGTGGACACCTCCGGACAGAAAGAAAAATGTATCAAGATGAACTGGCACTCATTTGGAAAGAGCAGGAACAATACTTTAGCCACTTGCCCACAGATTTCATGTCTAAGGACCAGGGGGTCCTGCAGATTATCTTTTACCAAAGACCCTTAAAGCTTAAAAAAGATAGGGTTGGCAACTGTTCGTTAGAACCTAAAAACTATAGAGCACCAATGGCTCGACTTGAAACCCAACAGTTTCGCTATCTACAAGATGTCAATAATTTACAGTATTTTGAACGGCATACAGATCAGTGGTTGAGCATTAGTCATGAAGACAAGAAAACGCTGATCAATTACTTTGAACATAATACTAGGGTGACAATAACCGCACTAAAAAAACAACTGGGTTTAGATAAGCTAACAAAAATAAACCTTGAGGCTAAGAATTTAAAAGGCAATATCACAGCGTGTGAAATAAGGTCAGTAATAGGTGAGCAATGGGACCATTATGGAGAGGAAAAGCAGGCGGCTTTAGTTGAAGACTTATTATCAATCAAAAAGAAGTCTGCTTTAAAAACAAGGCTTATATCCCACTGGGGAATGACCAAAGCCAAAGCCATTGAACTGTGCTTACTTGAGTTTGAACCAGGGCATGGAAGCTTATCACTGAAGGCCATAAAAAAGTTATTGCCGTTTTTAGAACAGGGTCTGATCTACAGCAGAAATGACCGTGCCACAGGTGAATTAGGGGCACTACAAGCTGCGGGGTATCTTGATGTTGAGGAAGAAAAGCCAGATTTTGATAAATTAGGCGCACCCGTTAAAACCAGCAACCCCATTGTTAATAAAGGTCTGCATGAGCTAAGGCGGGTTGTAAATGCCATTATCAAACAGTACGGTAAGCCAGATATTATTCGTATTGAAATGGCTCGTGACTTGGAGATGAACACAAAGCGCTACAAGGAAAATGAGGCTCAGCAGCTAAAAAACAGGAAAGAAAATGAAAAAGCGGTTGATGCATACAAAAACTTAAACCTAGGTAAATACCCAAGCCATGATGACAAAATAAAGTATCGCTTATGGGATGAGCAAGGTCATTCTTGTGCATACAGTAATAAAACCATCATGCTAAGCCAAGTGTTTACAGCACAAGTAGAAATAGACCATATCTTGCCCTTTAAAAAATCACTAGACGATTCTTACATGAATAAAGTCCTGTGTTTTGTTTCGGAAAATAGAGCTAAAGGAGACAGAACACCCAAAGACGTATGGGGTGGTGATGAAAATAAGTGGTTACAAATTACCCAAGCTATTAGTCGCTGGAAGGGGCTTGACTCTAAAGTAAAGCGTTTCTATCAAACAGAGGCAGACCTTCAAAAGCGTGACTTTATATCATCACAATTAAATGATACTCGATACATCGCCAAGTTGGCCTTAGATTATGTCCAGCAATTAGGTTGTGACGTGTCTGTAACCAAGGGCTTTGTTGTGTCTCAAATGCGTCACCAATGGGGCTTTAATGATTTGATTGGAGAAACTAATCAAAAGGAACGCTCAGATCACCGTCACCATGCCATTGACGCTGTGGTGATTGCTGCAACTTCTAGGCAGTTGTATAAAAAAGCGGTGAGCCAAATTGAGCGAAATAAACTTAACATCGAAAGACCTTATGAAAGCATCAAAGATGAATTAGCAGTTCAATTACAAAAAACTATTATTTCACATACCAGCCAAAAGAAATTATCAGGTGGGTTGCATGAAGAAACGGGGGCAGGATTTATTGAAAAGCATGGGGGGTTAGTCTATCGCAAAAACCTGACACCTGATTTTACTGTTAAGAATGCAAACAGCATTGTTGATGAAACAGTTAAGGAGTTAGTTCTTGCTCACTTACTGAAGCATGAAAACGAGCCAAAGAAAGCTTTTGCTGAAGGCACTATCGTCTACCATAAGGATAACAAAACCCCTGTTAAGCGGGTGCGAGTGCTCCAGTCTAAGACGACTAGAGAGAAGCTTGAGCAAAGTAAATTTGGCATCCAAGATAAGTCAGGCAAGATTTTTAAGTACATGGCCTATGGCAATATGCATCATGTCGAGGTTTTGAAACACAATGAAACAGGAAAATATAAAGGTGTATTTGTCACCATGATGGAAGCCAGTCATCGTGCCAAAGGTATCCGGAGTAAACTAAACCCAGATGGTAAAACACAGATGCTTATAAAGAGAGACCACGGCAGTGAGTGGTCTTTTAAAATGGCACTTCATCGCAATGACATAGTGAGCATTAGTAATGGCAAAGACCAGATATATTATCGTGTGCAAAAGCTTGATTCTGGGACTAACCGATTTGTTTTAAGGGCACATCAAGCGTCTACTCTAAATAATAAAAAAGACGAACTTGGTGTTTCGATTAGCCAAGAAAGCTTTGATCTCTTGTCTTTAAAGCTTCATAAAATTAATGCGATTGGTATTATTACCGATGATTAAGCGCATTATTGACATTAGTGATGGGGCTTATGTTCACTTAAAACACCAGCAATTGGTCATTGAAAAACTTGGAAAAATTGTAGGTCAAGTGCCTATAGAAGACTTAGGAATTTTGATTTTACAGCACCCTGCCATCGTATTAACCCAGCAATTAATAGTGACCTGTCAGAAGAATAAAGTGGTGATTGTTTTTTGTGACGAAAAGCACCTTCCTTACTCCTTAATATTACCAATTGGGGAAGGTCACACTTTGCATAATAAAATTCTGAAACAACAAATGGCCATAAGTGAACCCACTCGAAAGCGCCTATGGCAAAAAATAGTGCAACATAAAATTAAAGAACAAGAGCAAACCTTGGTGATGCTAAATAAAGAATCTACCCGGTTGGGCTTTTTATCTACTCAAGTTAAAACAGGTGATTCTGGCAACTGTGAGGCCATTGCAGCACAAGCCTACTGGAAGCTTTTATTTGGCAAGGCGTTTAAACGTGACGCAGATTTAGATGGCGTTAATAGTTTACTAAATTATGGCTATGCGATTATTAGGGCCGCGGTGGCTCGCAGTATTTGTGGTGCGGGGTTGCATCCTGCATTAGGACTATTTCACACAAACCAATATAATTCCCTGTGCTTGGCCGATGATCTTATGGAGCCATTTAGGCCTTGGATAGATTATGTAGTTTATCAAATGGCATCCACAAACAGTGAAGTTACAATCAATCAGCAAAGCAAACAGGCGCTTTTGGGGCTAATGAGTGAGGCTGTTTTATATAAAAAAAAGAGGATGCCTTTTATGGTGGCGCTACATTACCTTATGGCAGATTTAAAACGTTGTTATAGTCATGGAATAAAAACGTTACCCTACCCTCTGCTTCTAACCCGAGCGCCTGGGTGAAATTTGGTGGTCTTCAGGTAATGTGGTTAATCGTAATGTTTGACTTGCCCACAGACACAAAAAAAGCACGGAAAGAATATACACATTTTAGAAAGTTTTTGCTAAATGATGGCTTCACCATGATGCAGTATTCCATCTACATGCGTCACAGTAGCAGCAATGAGAATGCCGTGGTTCACGCAAAACGAGTAAAGGAACACTTACCTGATGATGGTGAAGTGCGGATCATTAGAATTACAGACCAACAATTTGGGAAAATAGAAGTTTTTTATGGAAAAAAACGTCAAAAGCCAATTAAAGCTCCCCTTCAACTCCAGTTTTTCTAGGTTAAAAAAACACAATAAACGTTATGTTTTCAGATCGTTATATGCAGGCGAGTGTAACCGACTAAGGTCTATCTGCAAATCACAACTGCCTAGCAATATTCACATTATTGACGTTAAGTGTAACCGACTAAGGTCTATCTGCAAATCACAACAACTGATCAGGACAACCATCTTTGGTAGCTAGTGTAACCGACTAAGGTCTATCTGCAAATCACAACTACTTCTATGTGGTGGAGATGGGGGGAGTCAGTGTAACCGACTAAGGTCTATCTGCAAATCACAACACATAATAGGGCAGTTTCATCTCTGCGAATAGTGTAACCGACTAAGGTCTATCTGCAAATCACAACCGCTCCCTTAATACCCGCGCCCGTCCTGATAGTGTAACCGACTAAGGTCTATCTGCAAATCACAACTTTTCGGCACGGAAGGCAGCAGCCCGAAGGAGTGTAACCGACTAAGGTCTATCTGCAAATCACAACGAGTAACACATGATATACATCACTAAAACAAGTGTAACCGACTAAGGTCTATCTGCAAATCACAACAGATCACTTTCACTTATTAAATCATTCATTAGTGTAACCGACTAAGGTCTATCTGCAAATCACAACATGACATCTACGCATTGATCGTGATTGAGAAGTGTAACCGACTAAGGTCTATCTGCAAATCACAACGTACGCATGGACTTGCCGCCTAGGCTGCTAAGTGTAACCGACTAAGGTCTATCTGCAAATCACAACCTGGTCATTGGCGACCGCTGGACTTGGAAAAGTGTAACCGACTAAGGTCTATCTGCAAATCACAACTCATACGTTTGGTACGAATGCAGGGACTAGAGTGTAACCGACTAAGGTCTATCTGCAAATCACAACTAAGTCTATTGATGCGCGACAGTGCAACTGAGTTTAACCGACTAAGGCCTATCTGCAAATCACAACTGCTGTTCTTACCTAGCTGAAAACTCATTAAGTGTAACCGACTAAGGTCTATCTGCAAATCACAACAGTATTGAGTCGTAGTACTTAGGTGGTTGCAGTGTAACCGACTAAGGTCTATCTGCAAATCACAACTCCCTTGACAAGAGTATAGTATTGAAAGCAAGTGTAACCGACTAAGGTCTATCTGCAAATCACAACTACATGGTCCTGGCGTTAAGCGAGGGAGAAAGTGTAACCGACTAAGGTCTATCTGCAAATCACAACGGAGTATATCGGACAAAAGAAATCAGGTGGAGTGTAACCGACTAAGGTCTATCTGCAAATCACAACTATGGTGGAGGTGACCAGTTAGTAGGTGAGAGTGTAACCGACTAAGGTCTATCTGCAAATCACAACTAAATAACTGGAGTAGTAAAATGAAAAACAAGTGTAACCGACTAAGGTCTATCTGCAAATCACAACATAATCATTTACTCTTATATTAGTTGTGCCAGTGTAACCGACTAAGGTCTATCTGCAAATCACAACTTGACCCACAAAAGCCTCATAAAACAGGTGAGTGTAACCGACTAAGGTCTATCTGCAAATCACAACTGAATTTCGAGGTCTTGAGAAATGAGAAAGAGTTTAACCGACTAAGGTCTATCTGCAAATCACAACTCCAGAAAAACTCTGCTTTAGATCGTTTAAAGTGTAACCGACTAAGGTCTATCTGCAAATCACAACAACTCAGCTATCGCTTCCCAGTTTGTGCATAGTGTAACCGACTAAGGTCTATCTGCAAATCACGACAAACATCTGGTTTGCGCAATACCCATCAAGCCTAGTGCGTCATTTAGCTTTCTTAGTTCTGATCTATAATTGATTGAGTTAAACCTGCCAATAACTTACGCATAGCGATTACTTCTTTAGTTTTAAGGCCGTGAACATAGCGGTGGTGGTTTTTTCCAAAGGCTTGGTTAATCGGCCCTGTAGAATCTCCACCGTGGCGTTTGCATCGGCCATTACGATTGTTGCCCTTGTGCTTACATAAACTGCCTGAGCGCACTCTGGCCCCACAGATGGGTAAGGTGTTTAGGTCAAACTGATTAGCCGCTACACGGGCTTTATAGTCCTTTTTAAGCATTCGTCCCCACCCCCTCATACACACCAATAGCAGCCTGGCCACCAGACTCAATATTCACCTTTTCAACGATGATTTTTTGCTGGCCTTTGCCCTTCATGCGCTCAAGCGTATTAATCTGATCTATGCCTAGCCTTGATAACTTGGTGTATAGGTTACCGAAGCTGTTGATGGTTTGAACGTCTTTGTAGTTTTGGTCTAATAGTCGTGCGCTTTTGCCTAAAGTAATGTGGGTCATAGCCAATTGTGTAGCTAGCATGAGTTCGAGTTGATTTTTAGGATCAGACGCGGCGATCAGCGTTATAGCCTTATTAAGTGGGCTGCCAGCATCATCACTATCTCGATTAGCAATGAGGTTAATTAAGGGGCTCATTATTGCTTTGACTACATCAGGAACAATGCCCTTGATACCTGTTCGTTCGATAAGCTTTATAAGTTGTCTGTTAGGTTTGGGGGAAACTTCTGGATTCGTTTTAACAGTTTGTGATTTCATTACTGATTAGCTCTCTTGTTTTATCTGTCACTTAATTACTATCTTTGATTCTGGTGTCTTAGCTTACCCGTTTAATTACGATCTTTTTTAAGGTGCAAAACTACTCCTGCTAGTTGAAACTTTTTAACCTCACCCGACTGCCAGAGTAGTTATTAGCCCCGAGACTTCCATAGCCCTTACCTCGCTCCTTGGCCAAGTATGAGCATCGATAAAACGTCTCACCAAATGCTTCATCATCACTACGGTGTACCATATAAAAGCAGTTCTCTGGCACGTATGGTCTGGGATGGCCCCTAACAGACCATCGCTCCTGTAACCAACCCAATAGTGCCGAAGGATGCTGTATCTTGTTAGCATCAATTATAAGCATTACATGATAATGCTGACTCTTTGAACGCTCCTGCTCACGTACCCATAGGTAGCCAAAGCGTTTGCATTTGTAGTGGCTGTAGAGCCGTTTTCTAACCTTACACATGAACCTAGATAGCTCAATGTTGCCTGATGTATATTTTTCACAATGCAAGTCGACCCGTACCACGATTATTTTATTGTGGTGACTGAGCATAGCCTGCATTTGAGCGTGCATAGTGTCCAGAATATTTGTGAAACACGAATGTTTATTTTTGCCTGTATTGATGTCATACGAGTCTGTGTTTATTGTGTATGGGCTTTGATTTGTCATAGTCATTGATTAGTCCTGCTATAAGATAATATGAAATACCTACCACATTACAAAATAGGTGAACCAAGCCAGCCATAGCCTAATTCGCACTATTGTTAAAAATTATTGTGGTGGGATATTTTCAGGCTTCTTATACGGCCTAAATAAATACAATGGGCATGAGTGCGAAGAGCAATTACGAATTTCGTTCTTAAAACCTTCCTCTAGATGATCTGTAGTGCAACCCATGCATGATGCACACATGGCCTCAATAGCCCTCTTCCGACTCGGTGCAAGGGCAAAAAAACGCTCTAAGGGGTTATTATTGCGCATTAGGGCCTCCTTTTAGATTAGTGGATTCCCTATCTGTGATCCATACTTCAATATCGGAGGCTTTCCACCTCACCATATTAGTACCCAAGTGGATTGGGGCTGGAAACTTTCCTTCTTTAATCCAGCGGTAAATCGTGGCGGGTGAAACTTTGAATAGTTTCTCTAGTTGTTGGCGGGTTTGGTATGGGCTATCAAATTCTAAAAGC
>Ga0206130_10007416_pt1 | contig 12140 bp, 10 predicted proteins | sample Helgoland_Spring_9_FD_148637 | JGI IMG/M metagenome (GOLD analysis project Ga0206130, IMG submission 148637) | Pelagic subsurface seawater microbial communities from Kabeltonne, Helgoland, North Sea - Helgoland_Spring_Bloom_20160512_1 | ecosystem: Environmental > Aquatic > Marine > Epipelagic ...
TTCAGGAAATCGTTAAGAGCTGCAGAGTACCAACTGGAACAATTGTGCCCATTGTCAGGGACTCTCGCTGTTTCACTGCGTGAAAAAGCTGCCGTGTGGGGTACTGGAAGTTGGTTCAGCGTGTTTTTCGCGAAGCGAAAAGCCAAGCTGTTGGTGGCCGGAGGTGGAATCGAACCACCGACACGGGGATTTTCAATACGCAAAGGCGTTTATGAGACGTTTTTTTGAAAGTCCCGCAAAAGTCCCGCAAGGAGAGGGATGAAAAATTGGGAGTGGCTGCAGCCTTTTAGAAATGGTGGCCAGAGGTGGAATCGAACCACCGACACGGGGATTTTCAGAACGAATTTTCGAAGATCTCCTCTACTAAAACAGTGATTTACCGGTACGCTCGTTGCTTACCTATCACAACAAAGCACAACAAAGCACAACAGCTTCCCGCAAATCTCCCGCACTATCTTTGCTGCTTACATTCGACCTTTGCAAAGAAAGTGACTACGCTATCCTTTCAGACGAAGAATTCTAATAGCCCCGCTCAACACCACAATGCCAATGAGCAGCCCTATGATAAGGTCCGGATAGTTAGAACCTGTGAAGTAGACAAGTACCCCGGCTAGTATTACCCCTACATTGGCGATCACGTCGTTTGCGGAGAATATCCAGCTAGCTTTCATGTGTGCACCGCCATCGCGGTGACGATGAATGATCATCAAACACGCAACATTAGCTATGAGCGCAATTGAACCAAATGACATCATCAATAGCGATACGGGTTCACTACCCAGGATCAACCGCCTTGCTACTTCTATCAAAACTCCGATTGCGAGAGCGAATTGGAGCACTCCGGATAGATGCGCTGCGTTGAGTTGGTACCTCGCGCTTTTGCCAACGACGAACAACGCTAGACCGTAGACGCTCGCATCAGCAAGCATGTCAAGCGAGTCAGCTATCAACCCTGTAGACTGAGCAATAACGCCTACAGTGAGTTCCGTTGCGAACATTACTCCATTGATCCAAAGTAGCTTTTGAAGCGCGGCAGCCTCTCCTTCTGGCGCCTCGAAACTCGGTAGTAAATCTGCCGATATCGAGCGACTTTCCATCCTATTTGCCCCTAGTTGAAGAGTTTCCAATGCTGGGAAAAAGTCTGATGGGTTACCACTGTGATATACCTTGATCTCACGATCTCCGAGATCGACCTCAACACCACGCACGCTCTCGATGTTGTCCAACGCCATTCGGATCAGTTTTTCTTCAGAAGGGCAGTCCATGCCCGGTATATGTATATTCGTTACGAATAGTTCTTGTGCCTTGTTCAACTTAGATGACCTCCTTCGCCTTGGACCTTGTCCTCAGCCAATAGACCAACCCTATTATTAGAATGAACAATTGAAGGACTAAGCTCTCTAGATAGGGGTGAATCCCTAATGCGTCTACACGCAGGAATGGCACTGGGTGGGAAACCAATACCCCTGCCTCCACCAGAGCGATCATGCCTTTACCCGCTAGTATGAATGCTAAAATAAACATCAGTATCGCTGAAAGCCTGAAGAACTCCTTGATAGGCAGCTTTTTCGCATACTTCACCATGACAAAGCCAACAGTCACCAACATAAAACAGCCAGCAGCAAAGCCATAGATAACAGCGGGCTTAACCTCCTGTGTTACTTGTAACCATAGGGCTTGATAGAACAAGACCGTTTCGAATACTTCTCTATAAACGGCTACAAAGGCAAGTCCGCCCATACCCCATAGTGCGCCGGATGAAAGGACCCTTTCCGCGTGTGATTCCAAGTATAATTGCCAATTCTCAGCGCTGGATTTGTTATGCATCCAAAATCCGACATACAGCAGTATTGCGCTGGCGGAAAGAGCCGCGAGTCCTTCGGTTAGCTCTCGGGACGCACCACTGATTTGGAGCACTGAAGAGGAAATCCACCAAGTTGCGACGCCTGCAAAAAGCGCACTAATCCAGCCGAGATGAATGTGAACAACGCCGCTTGAACTATCAGACTTTCTTACAAACATCACTAAAGCCAAAACAATAAGAATTGCCTCCAGCCCCTCTCGTAATAAAATGACAAGGGCGCTGACAAAGGCGGTTGTAAACGAAAGACTTTGGCTGTCAATCACTCGCTGGGCAATCTGAAGTTTGTCACCTAGAGAACCAATCTTTGTCTCTATCTCTTCTACTGGTGTACCGTCTGTAAGATCAGCGCGTAACGCAAGCATGTCGCGTTCAATTTCAATTGCCAGACTTTGATCTCGGGTAGCTAGTGTTGCTTCGATGAGTTCGTATCCTTCGAGGTATCCGTTCAGAGCCAGTTTGTAGGCATGATCTACGTTGCCGCTTCTGTATGCATTCAGCGCTGCAGCGAGCTGGCGCTCTGCATGTAAGATCGGGTTAGCTTTCTCAACAAACAGTGAGTTCGGGTTTTGCCGAATCCAGGCCAGCTCTTTCACGCCATCAGCTCCCCATTCTGCTTTTGCATTGCGCGGTGTTTTGCTCACAAGGCTCCGAATGGTGGTGATGTTGTGAGACTCAATTCTGTCCCCATCTAAGGTTGAAGAAAAATTGCTCACATAAAACGCCAGGGACCATCGATCCGCAGACGAGAGATGGGAGAAGCTCAACATGGAGGTGCCATCCACGCCTAGAGTAATCGCGTTGTAGAGCCCTGAGATTGAACGATCGAGCGCACGGTTCTCATCGCGAAAATTTGTTGGTTGCGGATCGAGTCCCGAACTTGCTGGTCCTGCCCCCAAACCGTTGGGTCCGTGACACGAAATACAGCTTTCCGCATAGAGCGTTCGCCCTCGATCTAGCTCCGGGGCAACTGTCGGAAGGCTCAATACATCGTACGATTGGATCAAATTCTCAACTAGCTGGGTTGTGAGCGCGCGAATTTCTCTCGGGGATTCTTTTGCAGCGATCGCTGATTTCAAAGCAGCGCTCTCAGCTAGTAGCTGCGTTTTGCCATCGGCCTTGGGAAGATCAGAGATGAGTGAATAAACTTGATTAGAGAATTCGACCATTTCTTGGTATTCGAGATCATTAATGATCACACCACCTTGAACAGCTTCTGGATAATCTACAGAAATATACTCTACGAGCAGTAAGAGGCGTTGATTTTCTGCCGCTAAGCTGACTTGAGAAAACGCTGTCAAGCTGAATGCAATCAACAACTGCAGTGTAAGCCGCGCGAATAGCTTTTCGATATGTGCCGCTGGTGGAAATGCTGCCAGAATCTCGTAGCAATCTATCTTTGCACTTGAAACATTTGTTGGAATCACGCTCCTTTCCTCATACTGTATAAAGTCATCGTTCCGAATATTGTTGGTATCTCTTTTTCCACCTGTATATCCACAAAACCGCTTGATCCCATTAATGCTGGCAACAAACCTTCTACGTTATGTTGAGTGGTTTCGAAACCGTCGAGCAATTGGATTTGGAAAAAAAGAAAGCGCATTAGCATATTGGTCGGTTTACCCCAGTCGGCCACGTAACTTCTGCCTCCAGGCTTTAACACGCGATGCATCTCTAATAGGGTTCGCGTTTTGTTTTCCAGAGTCAAATGATGGAAGAACAGCGTTGATAAGCAGCAATCAAATTTTTCATTTGGGTATGGCAAGTCATAAGACAATGCTAGTTGGAAGTTGATTGCAGTGTTCACCTGAAGGGCTTTTTGATTAGCGATCTCTAGAATATGAGGATCTCCGTCGATCCCAAATACTGCAGCGTCGGGTGTCTTGTTTTTAACCTCTATTGCAAGAGTCCCTGTGCCACAGCCTATGTCGAGTATCGCATTTCCATTCTGAATGTTTGCGAGTGTACTCAGGAGGGATTTGAATTTTCTCTCCCGTGTTGTCGCCGCGACGATCGGGTCGTAGAAGCGCGTTAACCATTGATACCTTAGTGCTGGAATATATTCATTGTCCTGTTGCATAGGGTTTTCTCAGGGTTATCCAATACCAGTTGCTTTTCACAAGATCCGCGATTGTCTGCGGCGGCGTAAGAAGAAGTATTGTAATAGTTACATACTTGCGTGATAATGCAAGTATGCAAACGATAGAAATTCCAATCGAAGCAATTTTTCAGGCTCTGGGTGAGCCAACTCGTCTTCGTATAATCCGGCTGATGGCTGTTACAGATGAAGAGATATGTCTATGCGAACTGGTTGATAGCCTGTTAGAGCCCCAATACAAACTTTCCCGACATCTCAAGGTCTTGCGGCAGTCCGGACTGTTAGAGTCCGAAAAAGAGGGGAGATGGGTGTATCATCGCTTGTCATCAGGCGCAGATGTCCTGCGCAATCTCTTTGAATACGTTACCACGCTACCGGACCAAGATGGTTCGTTCGACGCTGACCTATTACGGTTTCAAGAAAGGTTAAGTCACAGAGAGGATGGTCGTTGTCGTGTTGGTGTACTGAGCGCTGCGCTTGAGTCAAAAGCGTCATGAGTACGAATTTATCACCGCCGCGAGAATTCTATTGCTTGACTCTGCTTTCGCTGGCGCCTAGGTTTGGCGCGATATGACGAAATACATCACGTTCGCCTTAGTGCTCGGGATTCTCTTTCTTAGTTTAGAAAGTAACGCCGACTATAGTGATCAACTCCTTCTAGGAGGGGAGGCGACACATGTGTTGAGTGCTTTAGATGCTGCATCCAGCAGCGATGATCAAGCCAAACCTTCGCAGTGCCAGCACTGTTGTCATGGCCACACGATAGGCCTAAATACAGACGTAGATTTTTCTTTCCGCCCTCTTGCATGCAAACAAAAACTCCCACGATCTGTTGAAATTTCTAACTGGCCACAAGCACCGCCCACTCCACCTCCTAATATCTAACATCCATTTCTTGATGACCTGACCATCAGGCGTTTTTACGCGTCTAAAGTTCAGGAAGTGTTTGTTTTCATTTTTTTATAGGGAGAGTCGTCGATGCTGAATCTCAAAATTTATCCAATATTGGCAGGATTATTAGTATTTGCCATACCATTCCTGCCCGAATATTCCTTTGGCGACGATGGCGATACGACGCTTTACCAATTTGTATCCGCCCTGGTTGCCAGTCATCCAGAGGTAAAAGCCTCTTATGAGGCGATTCGCTCAGCCGAAGCGAATGCTATCTCTGCAGGTCGCCCTTTATACAACCCAGAACTCTCCATAGAGGCTGAAAACTCGGAGGAACAGACGAGAACGATAGGCCTGAACCAGACAATTGATTGGACTCGCAAAAACAAGTCGCAAGGACTAATCGCGAGTGCAGAGCAGGAAATTGCAGAAGCTACATACGAGCTGACGAGATTGGAAGTTACGGTCGACCTGTTACGATCCTTAGCGGCTTTTGATCTAGGCAGCGAGCGTGAACAACTAGCTGAGGAACGAGCTGCCCTGATGGATGATTTCGCTGAAATCGCGAGGAGCAGGTTTAACGCGGGAGACCTAACCAGTGTTGAGATGAACCTTGCATCTTTGTCGGTTACCGAGGCAAAGCTGCAAAAAGCGAATGCGCTTGCAAGCCGCTCCGAAGCGCAGCAGGGAGTCTTGAGTTTTTTGCCACCTTCTACGAACGGCTGGCCGAAACTTGCTAAGTCCTTTCCAGCACCCCCGGGCGTCAGCGAGGAGATAGATGATTTACCTGAAAACGTTGTTGCCAGGTTGCAGGTGCGCAGGGCCGATGAGGAAGTTTACCTCAGAAAAAAGGAACGAAAACCTGATCCTACGTTTGGTCTTGTGGGCGGCAAAGAGGGTGATGAAGATCTAGTTGCTCTGTCTTTTTCAATGCCATTACATATTCGCAATAACTTCAGTGCTGAAGTAGCGGCCGCGTTAGCGAGAAGAGAACAAACCAAGCAACAGCGAGCTCTGGTTCGGCGTCATACAACTACCAGGCTACGCACTGCGCGAACACGGTATCAGATATCGTATGAAGCGTGGAGCGAATGGGAAGACGTTGGACTCACGAGTCTTGCCGAGCAGCGTTCTGAGATCACTAGGCTTTGGGAGAGTGGAGAGCTGAGTACAACGGATCACCTTGTTCAGCTGCGTCAGACCCTAGACGTCCAGGAAACCGCATTAGAACTCAGGCTCGAATTGTGGGAGTCCTGGTTCGAATGGCTTCGAGCCTCAGGACACGTCGATGCTTGGCTGCGGGGAGAAATCTAATGGGACTCAAATCATTAAACGAAGGGAAGAGAGAAATGTGGAAACTAGCAGTGTTTGGAGGAGCCTTGTTTGTTTTGACACTAAGCCCCCCTATCTTTGCCGGTGAAGATGAAGAGGAAGGCTCCACGATAAAGCTAAGTCTCGAGCAGCAAATGAAAGCAAGCATTGTTGTTGAGCAAGTTCAGGAAAGAATGGTAGCGTCGAGCATTCGTCTTCCCGGTGAAGTCATCGCTAATGCGTATCGCTCATCTAGTGTAACGCCTCGCATCAAAGCGCAGATTGTTTCACGGCACATAAAGCTTGGTGATGAACTGTCGAAGCTACAGCGTTTGGTTACTCTCTCAAGTGTTGGCATGGCTGAAGCACAAGGTGCCCTCATCGTTGCTGATAAGGAATGGCAACGGGTCAAGAAGCTCGGTGAACAGACCGTAGGAGAGAAGCGCTACACGCAAGCTCAAGTTGATCGTCAGCAATCACTCGCTAGAGTGATCGCCTATGGCATGAGTAGCGAGCAGGCAAGCGCTCTGTTGAAACAAGGTGATGCGAGTTTAGCAACAGGGGAGTTTGATTTACTCTCCCCACAAGACGGCACTGTCTTATCCGATGACTTTGTTTTGGGTGAGTTCATTAAGCCAGGAAGGGCTTTAATCGAGATTAGTGATGTCTCTGTGATGTGGGTCAATGCGCAAGCAGTCCCCTCATTGTTACCAAACGTGGAGTCTGGCACTGCTGCGCGGATCAATGTAGATGGACGACGGATCGGTGGGAAAGTAGTTCAGCGTCATCACCGCCTCGATGAAGAAACCAGAACTCAGGCTATCCGCATTGAGGTAGAGAATCCTGATGACGAACTATATGCCGGGCAGTTTGTGGAAGTGGAAATCTCTACTGGAAAGGGTGAGGCAGTAATGGCCGTGCCCAACACGGCGGTCACTATTATCGGAGGAAATCCAACTGTATTTCTTCGCGAAGAAGGGCATGAGTTTAACCCCACCGTAATCGATGTTGAAGAAACGGTTGGTGAGTGGACAGTGATCGAGCAAGGTTTATCACTAGAGGATGAGATAGCAATAGAAGGCGTATTCTATCTGAAATCTTTGCTCCTGAAGTCTTCCATTGGCGACAACGACTAGAAGGGTGTAAATATGCTAGAAAAACTCGTTGAATCATCCCTTAAGTACAAATTCCTGGTACTGATTGCCTTTGGCGTCATCGCCTTCTTAGGTTGGCGAGCAGTTGTCACTGTCCCGATTGATGCGTTTCCAGATGTCACCCCAGTACAGGTGAATATCTACACAGAATCACCCGGCCTTGCTGCAGAAGATGTGGAGCAATTGCTCACCTTTCCGGTTGAGTCCGGAATGGCCGGGCTGCCGGATGTCGAGGAGATACGTTCGGTGAGCCTTTTTGGCCTGTCCTATGTCGCAGTCTATTTTGAAGATGATATGGATATCTATTTTGCACGGCGCTTGGTGATGGAAAGGCTGCAGGAGGTTGGTGATCGGATACCCGATGGTTATGGTACGCCTGAGATGGGTCCAAATACATCGGGTTTAGGACAGGTATTTTGGTACACGCTGGAGCGCGAGGATGAAAAACTAAACGCCGATATCAGCGATATGGACCTACGCACGCTTCATGATTGGAGCGTCAGGCTGATTTTACGCACAGCCCCCGGTGTTGACGATGTTATGTCCTGGGGTGGAAAAGAGCGTCAATATCAAGTCGTCGTTAATCCTTTCAATCTCGTTAAATATAAACTCTCCTTTACTGATGTCATCGAGGTTATCCAGGCGAACAACCGACAGGTTGGCGGCAAATACATTAGTCTTGGCGCAGAGCAGTATCTTGTTCGTGGTTTAGGCCTAGTCTCAGATGAAGACGATATCGGGGCGATGGTTGTAAAGGTTGAAGACGGAACACCTGTTTACCTCCGAGATGTCGCAACCATAGAACAGGCTGGAGGTATCCGCTTCGGTGCAGTAACGAGGGATGGCAAGGAAGTTGTGCTGGGTATGGCGCTCGCTCGAATGGGCGAAAATGCCGCGAAAGTTGTTGAGGCTGTAAAAAAGAAAGTTGAGATCGTTAATCAATCTCTCCCTGATGGCGTTGTTTTGCGGCCTGTTTACGAGCGAACAGATCTAGTCGATAGCGCAGTTGGGACTGCGGTGAGCGCACTTGTTGAAGGCTCACTACTTGTAGCTATCGTCCTGTTTCTCTTTCTTGGAGAAGTTCGCTCTGCGATCGTCGTGATAGCGGCGCTTCCTATTGCAATGTTAGTAGCTTTTATCTTTATGGGTGAAGCAGGATTGTCTGCCAATCTCATGTCATTGGCCGGTTTGGCCGTTGGAATAGGGATGATGGTCGATGGTGCAGTGGTTATGGTCGAAAATGCCTTCAGAATCATGGCGGAAAGGAAAGAGCGAGGTGAAGATGTCGATAAGACGGATGCCGTATTGGAGGCTTCGCGTGAGGTTGCAAAACCAATAGCCTTTGCCATCCTCATTATTATTGTCGTTTTTCTTCCTCTCTTCGCTCTAGAAGGGCTTGAAGGCAAGTTGTTCAAGCCCATGGCGTTCAATATTAGTTTCGCCATGGCCGGATCGCTTTTACTAACTTTGACGCTAATACCTGTTTTAGCTGCAGTGATCCTTAAACCAAAGAAAGAGAGGGATACTTGGCTCGTTAGCCGTATCAAACAAGCCTATTTGCCTTTTCTAGATTGGTCACTTCATAACAAGCGAGTTGTTATGTCCTCGGCTTTGGTCGTTTTGGTGGCTAGCATGTTTCTCTTCCCCTTCTTGGGAAAAGAGTTTATGCCTCAACTCCAAGAAGGTTCCATCATGTGGAGGGTCACTTCGATACCCTCGACCTCGCTTGAACAATCGATCGAGATTTCCAAAAACATCGAGGAGGCTCTCTCAGAATTTCCTGAAGTTGAAACTACAGTAGCAATGATAGGTCGCGCAGAAAAAGGAGAAACCGCTGATGTAAATTATATGGAAATCTACACAGAGCTGACCCCGGTAGATGAGTGGCCGCAGAAAAGAAGTGTTCCTGATCTAGCTGAGGCCATGCGAGAAGAATTAGAGACAATTGTGCCAACGGCGGTGGTTGCGTTTACTCAGCCCATACAAATGAGGGTTGAGGAGTTGATATCTGGCGTGAGGGCCACGCTCGCAGCAAAGATTTACGGGGAAGATTTATCTGAACTCGATCGGCTAAGCGAGGAAGTTAAAAATGTAATAGCCGATGTAGAGGGTGTGGCGGATCTATCGCTCGAAGCGAATATTGGAAAGCCACAGATTCAGATTCGAGTGAAACGCAACGAACTCGCCCGTTATGGCTTGAACGCCGATGATGTTTTGGCAGTTGTTCGGACAGGCATCGGCAACGAGCCTGTTTCTACATTTATAGATGGCGTTCGTCGCTTCGACATTACAGCAAGGTTAGATAATCGCTCCAAGCAATCTGTGCAAGCAATCGAGAACATACCTCTACAAGCAAGTAGCGGCGCCATTGTTCCATTACGAGCAGTTGCGGATGTGAGTGTTGCCGAAGGTTACTCCTTCGTAAGACGAGAGCAGCTTCAGCGTTACGCCGTTATTCAAATGGATGTCCAGGGAAGAGATATTGATGGATTTGTGTCGGATGCAAACGCTGCGATTGCCTCTCAAGTCGAATTGCCGCCTGGATATTGGATAGAATGGGGGGGCGCGTTTGAAAATCAACAACGAGCCCTCGCGCGCCTATCCGTGATTGTACCGCTAACGATCTTTTTCATCTTCGTGTTGCTTTACACCGCATTCAACTCCATCAAATATGCAGCGTTGATTATCGCCAACGTGCCGTTTGCCACGGTGGGCGGGCTAATCGCGCTTGCAATCAGTGGTCAATACGTTTCAGTGCCATCTGCTATTGGCTTTATCGCTGTATTTGGTGTCGCGATGTTGAACGGCATTGTTCTGGTCAGTTTTATTAATGAGTTAAGAGAAAAGGGATTAGATGTAGCTGAAGCAGTAAAAAAAGGTGCAGAGATGAGGCTACGTCCTGTGTTGATGACGGCGAGTGTAGCGATCCTCGGTCTAATGCCGATGCTCTTATCGTCTGGTGTAGGAGCAGAAACGCAAAGACCGTTGGCTTCAGTTGTAGTAGGGGGGCTAATAACTTCAACCTTGTTGACTCTTGTGCTGCTCCCAGTAATTTATGAATGGATGGAGACCAGGCAAGCAGCTAAAGAGGAGGTCCGCGATGAGCCGTAACGAAATCAAAGCATCCTCTAAGTGAAATACATAAACTTGTACTACAGGCTATCTCTGAAAGGTTTCTATGATCGGGCACTCTGGCACGTCCTCCCCTGAACATTGACTGGAAAGATCTTTAAGTGTGCGTTCCATGCGCCGCAAGTCGGCTATTTTTTTACGAATGCTAATAACATGCTCGTCCGCGATGTGCTGTACACGTTCACAAGAGACCTCCTCACGATCGACAAAGTTAAGCAATCCTCGGATCTCTTCCAAACTGAACCCTAACTCCCGGCACCGCTTGATGAACAGCAGCCGATGCAGGTGCTCTTGTTCATACATCCGGTGTCTACCAGGGCTGCGCGACGGTTCTGGGATGAGTTTTACTTTTTCATAGTAGCGAATAGTTTCAGCGTTGATCCCGGTCCGGTTCGAGAGGACTCCGCGTGTCAAATTCATAATTTTAGAATTGTTCATCTTCTTCTTGATCCTGTAGTCACTACAAGTATTAAAGTAGTCAAATGGTTGGTAGATGCAACCAGTTTTTAATTAGAGGTGCTGTTTATGTGGACCAAGATACTCATGCTCGTACCGGTTTTGAGCATTGTTCTTATGCTTTCAATGTATGTGCAGGCTGAATCAGTAGATCAAGTCTTAACCAGAGTCACGATCGCCGTTGATGGGATGATGAAAAGTAAAAGCGGCGCTACCTGAATGAGCTGACCGAACTCGGTCATTGCAGCTCTGTCAGAGTTGCCTGGTGTCAAAGATGTAGAAGTGGATTTAGCAACGGATCGCTTTACAGTTTATTTTGTGGCTGATGAGGTGAGTATTGATCAGATGCACGGAGCAGTAAAATCGCTCGGTTATGCGCCTACTACCGTTAGCAGTGCGCTTGAGCGGGTTGATAAATCTAATGCTGCAGAGATACCTGAGCCGGTGCTTTCCGCGCTAAGTGAAGCTCGCGCTTCTGGGAAATTATTATTTCTGGACTTTCAGGCTGCGTGGTGTGGTGCCTGCAAAATTATGGAGAACACTACATTTGCAGATGGCAACGTCAAAGAGACGCTCACAAAGTATCTTTTTTTAAAAATTGATGCTGACGAGGATGACGAGGCAACCGAATATTTTGGTGTCGTCGGACTGCCTACTTTAGTTGTGTTGGATGCCAGCGGAAATGAAAAATATCGACATGTCGGACCAATAAGCGTCCCTGATCTTGATTTAGATTTGCGAAACCTCCTGTCCAACCCGTAAGCAACAAGGTCGAATGCCCATCGCAAATCCACCTAGCTCCTAATTTGTCTCATTGCTGGATGTAGGATTCAATTGCGTAAAGAGTATCAAATATGATACCTTTTGTGTCAAAGGGAATCTTGTAGCTCGAGCGTTAAGCCTGTGATGAAAGAACTGCGGTGTACATCAATTGAAGAGGTTCGGATCGCACTATCAAAACTCAGAAAATCTGCGGGAATGACTCAAAAGCAGATGGCCAGGGAGCTTGGGACACAACGACCAAACATATCCAGGTTGGAGGATCATAACTGCGCAAACTCGCCAAGAGTTTCGACGATTGAGAGTTTTATTGAGGTTTTGGGCTTCTCTGTGGAATACACGATTGTTAAGCAAAAAAAGTGACCTCTAGTGAACTTTTTGCTAACACCAAGAACGAGAATTCGGCTACTTTGTAGTCTTAACCACCCGCGAGTGAGTTAACTATATGTCTAATACT
>Ga0206130_10007420_pt1 | contig 12136 bp, 12 predicted proteins | sample Helgoland_Spring_9_FD_148637 | JGI IMG/M metagenome (GOLD analysis project Ga0206130, IMG submission 148637) | Pelagic subsurface seawater microbial communities from Kabeltonne, Helgoland, North Sea - Helgoland_Spring_Bloom_20160512_1 | ecosystem: Environmental > Aquatic > Marine > Epipelagic ...
AGATTGGGGAAGTAGAAATACTTCCCCTTTTTCTTGACTTCGTTTATATTGCTAAGTTCAACTTAAATGATAAATAAAAGTGTAGTTCACGAAGGGACAACTTCCAACTACTCTAACGCTTAAAAGGAGCATCAGCAATGTATTTAAACAACAAATATACTAACACATATAATAGCATCGTTAATAGAGCAAGTCAACGCATATTAGATGGCTACACAGAAACACATCACATCATACCACGAAGTCTGGGCGGTGAAGATACCCCAGATAACCTAGTGGTGCTTACACCCAGGGAACATTTCCTGTGCCATTGGTTATTAACGAAGATGGTTAAAGGTAAACGCAAACAATGGAGTATGATAAACGCACTTGGGTTTATGATGTGGGCAGAGAACGATAATCAGGAACGATACAAAGTAAACGCCAGACTATATGAACAACTAAAACAAAAACATAGCGACATGAAAAGTTGGGCAATGACAGGCGAGCGCAATGGTATGTATGGAAAAAAGCATTCAGAGGAAACTATAGATAGAATGAAAGAATATCAACAAAATAGACCACCTATGTCAGAAGAAGCAAGAGAAAAGATACGCCAAAGTCGTTTAGGCAAGCCCAGGGACGAAGAAACAAAGAGAAAAATAAGTGAAACTAAAAAAGGCACACAGGTTGGTGATCTTAACAATATGTACGGAAAAACCCATTCAGAAGAAACACGGCGTAAAATCTCAGAAGCAGCCAAGGGTAGAAAGTATAGTGCTGAAACAATCGAGAAACGAGCCGCTAGTCAAAGGGGCAAGAAAAGACCTACCAAAGAATGTCCACATTGTGGCAAAACAAGTGCAGTAAATACCTACGCCAGATGGCACGGAGACAACTGCAAACACCGATAAATACAGTATCAGCAAAGACTGATTTATGGGGCACCACCTCGTAGACCTAGAACGTCTTAAACTCACAAAGGAGAAAACAAATGGGTAGACCACTAAGAACAGCAGAAACCGTAGACGGTAATGCAAAATCGGGCGTCATTGGCGCACAATCAGCAGCAGGCCAGCAGATCCAGATGATTGGGTTTGTAACAGGCGGCAGTTCAAACAACAGTAGTGTTGTTGTACAAAAAGGCACAAAGCGTTTTCGTCTAACAACTTCAGACGGTACAGAAACACTTACACTTGTACCACTAGCAACAGGTGCACTATCAGCAGGCGAATGTTCGCTTACAGCAACAGACAGTGCAGGCGGCACTTACTTGGTAAGTCGCGTTGGTCCTAACTGGATTGAAATTGGCGCATTAGGCACAGGTTCACAGGTTGCTGTCGGCAATCGTGTACAGTGGGTTGATGATCAAACATCAGCAGTTGCGATCAACACAGGCACATATGCTATCGGGCATGTAAGTCAGCCAGGTAGATTCCAGATTGTAACAGCATAATTTATTGTTGACACAGCAATTAAACCACAGTATAATAATTACTGTGGTTTTTTTGTGAGTATCATGTCAGAATTTGCATTTATATTAGGTAACGGTGAAACACGTCTGTGCTTTAATCCTCGAGACTTACAGTCTCAGGGCCCAGTGTATGCTTGTAATCGTGTTTATCAGGAATTTACTCCAGATGTCTTAGTGAGTACTGACACTGGCATAGCTCGTGAAATACAAGAGAGTGGGTATAGTCAGAAAAACGTTCATTATACTCGTGAGAGTAATATTATTCCTGGCAGTGGTGCTAGAGCGTTAAATCCAGAGTATACTGGGTTTAGCAGTGGACCCAATGGGTTGGCGCTGGCTGCTGATCATGGATTTCCTTATTTGTTTTTAATTGGGTTTGATTTAGTAAGTCAAGATCAATATGTTAACAATATATATGCAGATACTCCACATTATGTTAACAGTTCAGCATTAAAAATGAATCCAGAAAACTGGATTAAACAAATATCTGAGATTATACAAAAGTATAAAAATCAACGGGTCATTCATGTTAATCCACTATCAGGATTTACCCCTGCAAGTTGGCTAACATTGCCTAATTTTGAAGTAATGGATATTACTGGCTTCAAATTTATGCTAAATATATAAAACACAGTTTAATGGATTAACTTATGAGCAAAACACAACGAGTAACTGGCAATCTAACAGTAGATCCAACTGGCGATTTCATTGTTTTATCAGATACACAAATCACTGGCAACTTAACTGTTACTGGCACAGAAACGTCAATCAGTACTACAAATAGTACTATAAAAGATCGCCAAATCGTTCTTAATGAAGGCGAAGCAGGGGCTGGTATAACTGGTCGCTACGCTGGCATTGAAGTTGAACGAGGATCGTTGGCCAACACTTGGTTAGTGTTTGATGAAAATGATGATAATTGGAAGATTAGCTATGATGGCGGATCTTCATTCCCGGATTTTGTTGTTAGTAGTGCAACAGGAATTACAACAGTAGTAGACGACACCAGTCCTGAGCTAGGCGGAGATTTAGATGTTAACGGGTTTAACATTGTTAGCACCGTTAGTAACGAAAACATTGAGATTATACCCAACGGAACTGGAACATTGAGTGTACAAGCTGCTATTAAGTTAACAGACCAATCAGCACCAAGTGCAGTAAACAACGCAACATTGTTGTATGCTGCAACAACAACAGGTGGCGGAACAGGTGTGCATTTTGTAGATGGTAGCACAACTGGCGAACTAGTTAGTAAAACAAAAGCCATCGTATTTGGATTAATTTTTTAAAGGAATAAACTATGGCTTTAGCACAAGCAACTTTAACCACAGGTTATGTAACACAATATACAAGCAGCGGCGAAAGTGCAGTAACAACTATGCACTTATGTAATACAAATGGTGGTGCAGTGAATGTAGATATTTGTATTGTTCCAAGTGGAGGTAGCGCAAGTGACAGTACTATTGCGTATAAAACTCTAAGTATTGCTGCAACCGATAGTTATATTATTGATACAGAAAAGTTTGTTTTAGGCAATGGTGATTTTATTGCAGCAAAAGACGATACTGGTAGTGTAACAGTTATGACAATTAGTTATGTGAGCATCTAATGGGAAGAAATGTAAAAAGTCCAAAAGTATTATCAAATAATGCAACAGCAATTGGGATTCCAGTAGGCACTACAGCAGAACGCAGTTTCGATCCAGTAGCAGGCGATTTAAGATTTAATACTGACACCGATAAACTAGAAATTTTCAACGGTGCGGCTTTTAAATCAGTTGCTGGAGAAGGTAACTCAAGCATTACACAGGACAGTTTTACTGGTGATGGCTCAACACTGGCATTTACAATGAGTACAAGTGTTACTAGTAATCAAACTCAGCGTATTATTGTTGCTGTTGGAAATGTGTATCAGAATCCAGCAAGTGCTTATACACTAAGTGGTACAACCATCACATTTACAAGTCCTCCGGGCAACGCAGAAACTATTACTGTTATTCACGGACTAGACAGTAACGAAGCCACCTCCTAGTATAAATAAATGTAATTGCTAGTAAAGCAAGGACACACCCTGCCACCTCGGACTGTTAGTAGGTGGACGCAAGATAGCGGATGGAGAGAGCAGAACTATGGCTATAAGTCGTATAGGCGGTAAAGCCTTAAAAGCAAATCTAGAACGAGATATCAATCTTGCGTTCAACACTACTACCCTAGTAGTTGACTATGCCACTGGAAGAATTGGTGTTGGAACAGCATCCCCTACACATTTACTCACTGTTGACGGAACAGCAAAAGTTACTGGCGCTGCTACATTAGATAGCACACTGGGTTTTTCTACTGGTGTTACCGCTAATAAAATCTTAGACGAAGACGATATGTCCAGTGACGATGCCAGTGCATTGTCAACACAGCAAGCAATCAAAGCATATGTTGATGCCCAAATTAGTAGCGGTGCTGTATCATCAGGTATGGATGTCATATTAGGCACTCCCACTGATGGTAGTTTAACTACTAGTGGAACCTATTTAGGATGGACATCTAGCACTAAAGTTACTGATGCTATTGATGACTTAAACGAAGTTACCGAAAATATTCGTAACAACACATATGTAAAAAGTGTAACCTTTACAAGTGATGTTACATCCGCAGGCAGTGGATTTACTGCTACACTATCAATAAGTGCAGTTGGTAATGCTGACCAATATGTTATAGATTGGGGAGACGGCACCAGTAACACAACAACTTCCAGCACATCCCCTACTCACGTCTATTCAAACTATGCAGATAGCCCACACAGTATTACAGTAACAGCAAGTAATACCAGTGGTAGTGGCACAGGCAGTAGTGCTACATTTACAAGAACAGATTATATTTCTGTTTACAGTCCAAACCCTGTTGTAAGTTTTGCAGCATATGCCGCAAGCAGTGGTGGTTCACCTATCACAACCTGGGATGATGGCGATACTGTGTATTTCCAAAATAATACTACAAACACAGACATTGCTGATGCAAATGTTCAGTTTACTTACGATTGGGGCGACAGTGAAAGTGATAACGTTATCACTAGCGACAGCGCAACTGGTGGTTCAGGCGGTGGTAGACTAGCACATACATTTACTGCAAGCACAGAAACAGAAGTAACAAGAACAGTTACTTTAACATTAGACACAATGAGCACTGCTGACCCAGCAGTTATTCCAGCTAATGATACCCTTGCTGTTAAAATTTATGATACACATACACCAACAGTAGCATTAGACGATGTTAGTGGTGTTAACGAAGAGGCTACCAGTGGACATGTTGTTGAATTTACAAACAATACTGAATCCACAATCGGAAGTCAAGCAACCTATGGCATCACGTATCAATACCAGTGGGGTGATGGAACTAGCAATACTAATGTAAACACTGGTAGCGGCGCAAGCGGAGATACTGGCGGAACTATTAGTCATACATATGCATTAAGTAGCAGTGACCAAGCAAACGGAACGGCTGTAGACTATACTGGAACATTGAGAGTCATTAGTGAACACACTAGTAGTCCTTTTGTAACCAGCAATTTTTCAGTACACGTTGAACCAGATGTTAGAACTAACTTAGCGGCTACGGCAATCACTGTTAGTGATGCTAGTGGAGATAATCAGTACAGTATCTACGATCACACTGATTTATCTGGCGTAAACAGAGCGTTGGTACGTGGCACAAACACTTCACAAAATGCTGACAGTTATGTTTGGGCTTGGGGCGACGGCGACACTGATGATGTTACAGAAAACGGCAGTTCAGCAGGTAGTATTGGTGCAGTTATTGACCACGACTATGCAGGCGAAAGCACCGGTAACAAAACACTTAGCCTAACCTCAACTGGTACGCCGGATATTACAACACAAACAGATGCAGAGAGTTTAACTATTGCTCTTAAAGCAGTGCCAAGTGCACCAGCTAGTTTAAGTGCAAAAAGTATCACACTAAGTGATGCCTATCAAGGCACAGCACCAAGACTGGCTCATGGATTTACTGATAACAGTACAAGCAATCCACTCAGCGCAAGCGCAGACTTAACAACAACTACTGCAAGACGTTACACAAGTGGTACTATTGATACTAGTGTAGTAAACGATTCCTACAACGGTGCCGCTGGCACATTAACAGCATCTGTCAACGGCAGTGGCGACGGTGCAAAAACATTCAGCGCCAGCCTAAATGAAACAGGAACATTTACTAGTCTTGTAATTAGCCAGCAAGTTGACTATCATGATATTGATGCATCCTACCCCAGTGACTTCTATCAGGTATTTGATGCAAAGATTACAAAAGCAATCAGTGGATACACTGTTGGTGTAAACGACGAACGATTAGAGCACAGCACAACTGGCAATACAAACTACGTTTCAGTAGTTAAAGATGATTTAACAGCATCACCAAGTTTTGGCAGTGTTGGTTCACTTGCCGAAGGAACTGCTGGAACAAAGCGTTTTATCTCAGGAATTCCGTATTATAATTCCGGGAGTCCAACAGTTAATTTAACAGGAATGACTATTAATGATTTAGTTGGTCAAGCATACACGAACCAATCCAATATTGTTGAAGTTGACAGTGGCACAAATGCTGAAGGCACAAGCAGTAATGCAAGCAATGCAAACGATTACACTTATGCTAATATAGATGGCGCGACTACGATGCTTAATGGCGGTGTTCCGAAAGTTAATATTGGCACAAGTAGCGCATATGCTATTGGAAGTTTAAGCGTTCCTATTACATCTTCAAGCGTAAGAACTATTGAAACAATTAAAGCAAGAGCACGTAACGTCAACGGTATTAGCAGTTACAGTGAACTTAGTACTAAACTACAAGTACACACTGCAGAACAAAGTGGCATCAGTGAGATTGCTATTGTAGTAAGTGATAGTTTAGGCGCAGGATTTGACGATGACGGTGTGCGTGTGTTTGATTTTAGTGCAGCAACCACAGATACACCAAGTTACAATAGTGCAACAAACTTCTACACAAACAGTGTATACACAGAAAGTGCAGATCCAGGTGTTGCAGGAACCAAAGAAGCAACCATTAGACTTGGTGTACTAAAACACGATACAACAGATTACAGCACAGGTTACTTACCAGCAGGACCAGACAGAAGCGGCGACACAGGTACACAGTACTTTACATTTGCGTTTCGTAGAACCACTACTGCAAACTTTGATATAAACATTACGAGTAGCAGTGGTATTGCAGGATTATGGTATGCTGCACCTGGCACAGTGCTAGACGACAGTAGTGCTCTTAATGGCTGGATAGAAGGCACAAGTCAGTATGCAGGTGTTGGCAATCCTGGAACAGACACTGGTAATGGCGGCAATGGACTAGCAGGTGGCGCATTTACTGGTGCTGATGTTATTCCAACAGGCAGTAGTTTAAGTGGAGGATATACAATGACACTTGGTACTGCTAACCTCAGTAATGCAACAGGAAACGTTTGCTTGGTGCGTATTGCACTAACAAGTGGACAAAGCATAACTGCTCTTAGTATAGGAGTTTCTGTGTAATGGCTATTACTGACAACCAAAAAATTGACTATCTCTTTAAGAAGATTGGTTATGGTGCAACTAAAACTGATACCAACGCTAATAAACTTGCTCCTAACGAAGCGATTCCAAGTCCGCTACTCATACGTGGCGATAGAGTTTGGCAACAATCATCTAGTATTCCCAGCGTAAGACCTAGTAGTACCACTAGCATTGTGCAAGTTTATACTGGTGCTAATGTTGTTGAAACAACTGAAGATAACACTGCTACAGCAAGCAGAACTTGGAAAACAGGACTAACTGGTTGGATTCCTCCGCAGTTCGGAAGTACATATATTGTTAGTGTGTATATACACACAGCCGGCGATGCTGCAAATGCTGCAAACATTAGTAACAAAGTGTTTGTCACAGGCAGTGGCAACAATGATGAATGGTTCTTTGACTATGAATCAGGTGTACTAAACTTTATTGGCACAAACTTACCAAACGGTAAAAGTTTTAGCGGCAATAGTGTTTATATCGAAGGCGCAAGATATGTTGGTGCGTATGGTGTTGGCTCAGCGGCTGGTGAAGATGCAAATTTAGGCGATTTAACTATCTCTGGAACTACTATTAGTACTTCCAACTCAAATGCTGATATTATTCTAGATCCAAATGGAACTGGTATTGTTGATATTGATACTACACTAGCAATGCAATTACCAAAAGGAACAACAGCACAGCGACCTACCAGCCCTGAGGCAGGATATTTAAGATACAATACTACCAATAATACTGTTGAAACCTATAATAACAGTGCTTGGGTTAGTGTTGGTGATCCTGATACTAGTACAGTTCATGTTGACAGCTTCAGTGGTGATGGAGCAACAACAGGGTTTACAATGGGAGGCAGTGCTAGCACAAACCAATTGATTGTAACACTCAACGGTGTTGTACAAAAACCAACAGAAGTATATAGTGCGTCAGGAACAACATTGACCTTTACTACTGCACCAGCATCTGGTGATGATATTAGTATTAGACGATTTGTTGCAACAGTTGATAACAGTATTGTGCTTGACAATGACGGCGATACTAAAATTCAAGTTGAAGAAGGTAGTGATGAAGACACTATTAGATTTGATGCCGCTGGCACTGAAGTAATGACTATGACAGGCACTGTAACAACAGCAAAGACTCCAGTTCAATTTGCAAGTTACACAACTTCAGCCCGCAATGGGTTAAGCGGAGTTAATGGCATGGTTATCTATAATAGTACTACTGGAAAGTTCCAGGGGTATGCTGGCGGGTCTTGGGTAGACCTACATTAATCTACAAATACATATTCATCAGCAATAATTGTTTTTAAAATTATATCATATCCCCTTGACACTTGAATTACTACATCTTGATCAGGTTTAACCCGGTCCATGCTTCTTCCGATGTCTTTGGGAAAGATAATATCTACGTTATTAATTTTTTCTATAATATCGCCTTCTTGAAATCCTGCATTGCTCATAGGTCCGCCTGGTTCCACCTTAACAATTACAACTTTGCCAATTTCACTATCCAATCCAAGTGCCACACCAATTTTTCCTCTGCGAATTTTTCCATTAGCAATTAATTCATTTACGACATATTCTGCACTATTACTAGAAACACTAAAGTTAAGACCAATGCTACCGCCTCCTTGTTGTGCAAAAATAAATGTGTTAACGCCTACAACTGTTCCTTTATTAGTAAACAATGGACCACCGCTGTTGCCCTGGTTAATACTAACATCAGTTTGAATAACTTCTTGCCAGGTATTTTGTGATCGTTTATGTGTGGCACTGATAATTCCTTGTGTTACTGTCCATTCTTGCCCCATGGGATGACCGATAGCAAATACTTGATCACCTGACATTGCCTGGTCACTATTTGCCCACCTTAATGCTGGTATTGGATATAATTTCTGCTTTCCAGTATCACTGCTCATTTCTAACACTGCGATGTCACTGATTTTGTCAGTACCAACTATATTAGCAGGATAGCTTTTAGCATCATTGTAGAAAACTATTGTAAGAATTGCAGGTTCATTATTCGGATTAGCAACATGATTGTTAGTAATAACATATTTTCTATTATTAACAGAAACAATAAAACAACTACCAAAGCCCTGTGGGCTTTGTTGTGGAGTAGTTTTTTTAGGAGGCTCTAAAAACTTGTCAAAAGGATTAGATTCAAGTCTAGATCCTTCGCCGTCAATTACTACTGTGCCTGTGCCCATGGTCATTTCAACCTTGCAAACACTGGGTATTACTTTTCTTATTATCTGAGAAAAGTTATGAGCCTGAACTGTTGTTGACCCTAAAACTACCGATAGCACGACCGCTACTCGCATCAAATTGATCCACATATTGATTAATCCTTCGTTGTTTAACACTTGCTTGTTGAGCTATTTTATAAGAATTACAATTTGAACAAGCATGCACTGATGTGTTTTTAAAATGTTTGCTAGTTTTTTCGTAACGAGCACCACACCCGTCACATTCCAATATATATTGTTTCTGACGAGTTTTTACCTTTTCATTACGTCCATGCCTTTTTCTAACATGAAGGTTTTCTTTGTAATAACTATCAACTAGCATATTTCTATTTAGCAAGCGGCTTAGTTAACCAAGTATAAATATACGAAACAATTACGGAGACCCATTTAATGGCACAACAATCAATTAACATCGGCGCCGCGGCAAACGACGGATCAGGTGATCCACTTCGCACCGCCTTTGATAAGATCAATGACAACTTTTCAGAGCTGTACACTGTATCAGGCGCTGGACCAGGTAATAACCTTGCTCTCAGTGGTAACAGTATTATTAGTGAGGACTCAAGCGGTGATATTATTCTTGATCCAAACGGCACAGGCAGAGTTGTAGTTGCTACAGCATCAGAACTAAGATTTACTGACCATGTAGACAATGCAGTAGCGTATGTTGATGCTGACGGCGATATACAGTTTAGTAGTAGCCTTACGTTTGATGGAACAGACTTAGTTGCCGGTAGCGCAAAAGTATCCGACTTGACCAGTGGTAGGATTACGTATGCAAGCACAGCTGGTGCGTTAGTTGACAATGCTAACTTAACATTTGATGGTTCAACACTAACCGCAGCTAGTATAGTTGCAAGTGACATAACTGACAATCGTGTTGTCTTTGGTGGAACAGCTGGATTACTTGAAGATAGTGCTAACCTTACGTTTGATGGAACTACTCTTACAGTAGGCAGTCAGTTATCGTTTAACGATAATAGAATTAGTACAATAAATTCAAATGAGAACATTGACTTAGACCCAAGCGGAACAGGAACTGTAAACTTTGCTGTTCCTACACAAACTACTGTAGGAAGTGCAGGCGGAGCATCAAACGTTCCTGCTGCTCCAACTGTTTACGTAAAAATCCGTGTAAGTGGCGTAGAATATGTAATACCAGCATTTGCTGTAAGTTAAGGAATAGTACCCAATGGCTAAACAAACAATTAACATTGGTACTAATCAGGACGATGGTACTGGTGATTTACTTAGAGCAGCATTTACAAAAGTAAACGAAAATTTTACTGAGATCTACAATGAAATCGGAGGAGCCAGTCTAAGTAATATTAGTATTAGTGGTTCGACTATTTCTACTGATACTTCTGATAGTAATCTTATCATTGATCCCAATGGCACAGGGGCTATTCAGTTAAATGGAAATACAACAGTAACAGGTACACTTGGTGTTACTGGTGCTACAACATTATCAAGTACACTTGGTGTTACTGGCATTAGTACACTGGCAGCGGCAAATGCTACTGATGTAACTGCTAGCGGAACACTTGGTGTTACTGGCATATCAACACTTGGTGTAATCAACGCATCTGGTATTGCCACATTTTCAAATAATGTAAATGTTGCTGGGCTATTAAATGCAACAGGTAATGTAGATCTAGGTGACTCAAGCGCAGACACTGTAACTGTAACAGGCAGATTTGATTCAAGTCTGGTACCCAGTGTTGATGCTACAAACAATCTTGGTAGTGCCAGTTTACGCTGGGCTACATTTTACGGAACAGACATTGATGTATCAGGTAATGTCACCATTGGTGGCAACATCACCATTGGTGATTCTGATACAGACAGTATCAATATTGTAGCAGACTTAACTGGTAATTTGATACCAGATACAACAGCAACCTATAATGTTGGTAGTGCTAGCAAAGTATGGTCCAATGTTTATGCTACTACAGTTACGGCAAACTTAACTGGCGATGTTACTGGCGATATTACTTCTGTTGGAACAAGCACATTTACAACTGCTGATATCAATGGTGGAACTATCGACTCAGCAACTATTGGTGCTACACTACCGTCAACTGGTAAATTCACCTCATTGGTAGTAGATAATTTAAGTATCAACGGCGCTACAGTACAAACAACTGCTGGAGAACTTTATCTTGCAGGTGCTGCTGGCATTAATGCCAGTGGTAATATAATTACAAACTTAGCTGCACCAGTAAGTAGTTCAGACGCAACAACCAAAGCATACGTTGATGCATCTCAATTTTCGTTACGAGTAGTAGATGACACATCAACATTAAATGTTATTAATAAGAATGAAACTTTTAAAATTGCAGGCGGCACTAATGTTACTACATCTATCACAGGCGATGTATTAACTATTAACGGTGCTGCTAATCAAGACCTGGCAAGTGTGACCACAGCTGGTGCAACAACAATCAATGGTATTACAGTTGGCAGTGTTGACACAGATGGTATTCGTATCATTGATAATAACATCACATCAACTCGTAGTAATGATGATCTAGTATTGTTAGCAAGTGGAACTGGACTGGTTGATATTGTTCCCAATGTTCGTGTACTGAGAACTAATAACATTATTGGTGATGCTACATTGACTATGTATGCAACAAATGATCTCTTTATTCAATCACTAAGTGGCAGACTAAGTCTTATTGGCTCTGTACCAGGCACTAGCGTGGGCGTATCGGGCGACCAAGCAGGCATGGTAGCATTTGACTCATCATACATTTATTATTGCACAGCGAGCTATGACAGTTCTAGTAACATCTGGAAGCGTGTTGCATGGTCGGGTGACACCTGGTAATACAAAATATTTATTTTTATATAAATAACCGTGTAGCAA
>Ga0206130_10007432_pt1 | contig 12126 bp, 12 predicted proteins | sample Helgoland_Spring_9_FD_148637 | JGI IMG/M metagenome (GOLD analysis project Ga0206130, IMG submission 148637) | Pelagic subsurface seawater microbial communities from Kabeltonne, Helgoland, North Sea - Helgoland_Spring_Bloom_20160512_1 | ecosystem: Environmental > Aquatic > Marine > Epipelagic ...
CAGCACAAACATCGCAGGGATCATTTGCCCCATGCGTACATTCGCAAACACCACTTTGGACAGCAAAACCGCCCCTGCCCCAACCGCAAACGTCCAGACATAAACCTCGTAGCGATAGAACCAAATTGCTTGCCCCAGAAACGTATGCGCTGCCACGCCCAAAACCAACGCAATGCCGATCAAACGATACCGCCCCGTCACATGCTTTCGCGCCAAAAACAGTGCGAACATGGCCACAATCAGCGTTACCAACAACATCCGCCCAGACGGCGACCCGATGGTGATCAACAGCGCGAACTTCGCCTTGGTCCAGCTGGAAACTTCAGCCAGCCCTTCACCTCCCCCAGTAATCGCCGCCTTGGCGTTCACGGAATTTGGCAACATATCCAGCCCCAGTTGCGACATCAGCGCGAAATGCGCCGCCAATGGCACAATCGCCGCAACCAACAGGCCAAGACCCGCCACCTTGCGCCCGCCAAAAAACACAACGGCCGATGCAACAACCGCAATCGCCATGCCTTCAAACCGCAGCACAGGGTTTAATACGATCCCCGCGATCAGCAACCAGCCGATCCGCCCATCACGCGCAAATTGCAACAATCCGACCAACGCCATCAGCGTGACCATGATGTGCAACATATGCTCCATCCCGATCAACGCCATGCTGGGCCAACCAAGGAACAACGGCCCTAACGCGGCCAGCGCAATCAACGCCCATTGCATCGCAGCAGATGCACCATCTGACGCAAACCCCAAAACCCGCGCCCATAAAATCGCGCTCGCAACCAAACCAGCCAGCCCCAAAATCAACGGCCAATAGGCATGAAACCCAAATGGCGAAAACGGCGCAAGCAAATAGGAATACAGGATCGAAGACGACGCAGACGCATACTCACCCGCGTTCACCCCGTACCCGCCCTGCCACAGCTGCTCGGACATCGCCAAATGGATGTAAACGTCATCCAGCGCATATTCCCAAACACCGCCAGTTTTCGCCAGCGTCATCGCGATCAACACCAATGTGGGCAGCACTGCGCCAAGGATCGACCACTGCTTTAAACTAATCCGTTCCATCAGATACCTACCCGTTTATGCGCAAACAGGCGCATTTGCCCCTCGCATTTGTCGAAAAACCGCTTACATCTGAGTGTAACAGGAGAGATCATGAAATTTTCGCTACTCAGCGCAGCCCTCGCACTTACGTTTGCAACAACCGCATCGGCCGAAACGCTCGACCAGTATTTGTGGGAAAAGCGCCCCATCGTTGTGTTCGCCGACACACCAGAGGATTTGTTGTTCATCCGCCAGATGGAATTGCTTAACGCGGGCCAAGAAGAATTGGCGGAACGCGATGTGGTCATCCTAACCGATACCGACTCCGCTGAAATCTCGCCTTTGCGCAAAAAATTGCGCCCGCGCGGCTTCCAACTGGCGTTGATTGGCAAAGACGGCAAAGTGAAACTGCGCAAACCACGCCCTTGGACGGTGCGCGAGTTGTCGCGCGTGATCGACAAAATGCCGATGCGCCAACAGGAATTGAAACAGCGCTGGGAACGGTAAATCCGCCCCAGCCCTAGATCACTATTCCTGCCCGCATTGATTTGCATGTGCTCTTGAACAGGCTCTCGCCTATTCAAACTCCATAATCACTTCGTCCACGGCCAAATTATCACCCGCATTCGCGTTGATTTTGCTCACGACGCCTTGTTTTTCAGCGCGCAGAACATTTTCCATTTTCATCGCTTCGACGGTGCACAAGGCTTGGCCCTCTTGAACCTCATCGCCCACAGCAACATCCACTTTGACGATCAGACCCGGCATCGGGCACAACAGCAATTTTGATGTGTCAGGTGCCAGCTTTTCTGGCATCAACGCGGCCAGTTCGGCATTGCGCGGGCTGCGCACACGCACCTTCATCTCTGCGCCACGGGTGCGAATACGATACCCTGCAGAAATCGGCTCAACCTTCAGAACCAGCTTTTCACCGCCAACTTTCAACTTCGCCAGCGTTTGCCCCGGCAACCAATCAGAGGTCACGCGAACGGTTTCACCATCCTCGAACTTCACGGTTGAGCCCTTGTCATCCGCCTTGATTTTCACTGCGTAAGACGTGTCTTGAACCGTTACGACCCAGTCTTTGCCAACTTTGCGTTTGTGATTATCAATCCGCCCCGAAACCCGCGCACGGCGAATTTCTGCAACACGGTACATCGCGGCACTTGCGGCGGCAACACGGCGCGATGCGGCTGCGTCAAGCGTAACACCCTGAAAACCATCAGGATATTCTTCCTCAATAAACGCGGTGGTGATGTTGCCCGTAATGAACCGCTCGTGATCCATAACTGCTGCCAAAAACGGTAGGTTATGCCCGATACCTTCTAACTCAAAACTATCCAACGCCACGCGCATGCGTTCGATCGCGTCTTCGCGCGTTGGTGCCCAGGTACACAGTTTTGCGATCATCGGATCGTAATACATACTAATCTCGCCGCCTTCAAAAACACCTGTGTCATTGCGCACGACATGGCTTTTCTTGGTTTTCTCCGCAGGAGGGCGATACCGCGTCAATCGGCCAATCGACGGCAGGAAATTGCGATACGGGTCTTCGGCGTACAGACGGTTTTCAATCGCCCAACCGTTGATCCCGATGTCAGACTGCTTCATCGCCAGCTTTTCGCCGTAGGCCACGCGGATCATCTGTTCGACCAGATCAATCCCCGTAATCAACTCAGTCACAGGGTGTTCCACCTGCAAACGTGTGTTCATTTCTAGGAAATAGAAGTTGCGATCCCCATCAACGATAAACTCGACCGTGCCAGCAGAACAATAATCCACCGCCTTGGCCAGCGCGACAGATTCCTCACCCATCGCTTTGCGGGTTGCTTCGTCCAAGAAAGGGCTTGGCGCTTCTTCAACAACCTTTTGTTGGCGACGCTGGATCGAACATTCCCGCTCGTTCAGGTACAAAACGGTGCCGTGTTTATCGCCCAACACCTGAATTTCGATGTGGCGGGGCTGCGTGATAAACTTCTCGATGAAAATCCGATCATCGCCAAAGGAATTGGCCGCCTCATTCTTGGAGGATTGGAACCCTTCGCGTGCCTCCTGATCGTTCCAGGCAATCCGCATGCCTTTGCCACCGCCCCCAGCAGAGGCTTTGAGCATCACGGGATAGCCAACCTTGTTGGAAATCGCGACCGCTTCTTCTGCATCCGCGATCAAACCCATATGACCTGGAACCGTAGAAACGCCCGCTTCTTGTGCCAGCTTTTTAGAAGTAATCTTATCGCCCATGCTCTCAATTGCGCCTGCTGGCGGGCCGATAAAGGCAACGCCTTCTGCTTCAAGAGCCTCTGCGAACAGTTTGTTTTCGCTCAGAAATCCATACCCGGGATGAACGGCCTCAGCACCTGTTTGGCGAATGGCATCCATGACCTTGTCGATCACAATATACGATTGGTTCGCAGGCGACGGGCCAATATGCACCGCTTCATCCGCCATTTTCACATGCAGCGCTTCACGATCCGCATCCGAATAAATCGCGACAGTCTGAATACCCATCTTTTTGGCTGTTTTGATAACGCGACACGCGATTTCACCACGGTTGGCGATCAGGATTTTCTTAAACATAGGTCTCACCTTTGATAGGGCCGAAAGTATTGGAAAGAGCGGGGCATTCGCGCATGAAAATAGCGTTCAGACACGAAAAAGACCCCCATACGCAACCGCGCAGGGGGTTCAGTAGAGGGGAAATGAAAGAGTTTAACGGTTCAAGGATGCTTCGAACGAAACGCCCTAATGAACGGTTACTCCCAAACGAGTCGATCTTTGCTGGTGACTCCACCAACAACGCCACCGACAACGGCGCCTTTGATCGGATTGCCGTCCAGCAATAGGGACCCGACAGCGCCAATTGCAGCGCCTGTCGCGATGCGGTTGGTTGTGCGTTGGTCCACGATTGGGCTGTTACAGGCCGATAATCCGAATACCACGGCGATCGCCGCAAAAACTGTTGATTTGTGCATTTTATGCCTCTTTTGATTTGCTCTAGGGGACCGCTCAACTGGCTCCCCTTAACGCAACCGTAGCGCGTCGGAATCCGCGCGCATACCCTCTTGATCAAGAAGCAGGTCATTTCGGCACTTTTGCGCCACACTGTTGATTCAATAGGCAAATTCACGCCGATCCCTCGTAATCTTCTTCGAAAACTTCGGGAAAACTCACCATCGCACGGGGCACATTGATCTTTAACAATGCCTCGTAACTTACAGGATCGAATGGTTTTTCGGCCTCCTCGACCTCGCGCCCCATCAACCAATTCAGGCGCCCTGCGTCCAAATTCCCCCGTTCAAACGGCTCTTCGCCAAAACAGGTCCACAACGCCCACATGAAATGCTCGTCCGCACGGCGATCTGCGAATCTACGATCGGCATAGCGTTCGCGAGCCTTAAGTGGCGTTGCCCCTTTTTTGTTCGGGCGTCGGATTGTGAATTGGAAATCAGAACTTGGGAGGCGGCTTGGAAATCCGCGATGTTTTATCATGACACCCTCCGCAGCTCTGAATGCGAAAGGGTCGCACAGGCGAGGCCGAAGCCCCGCCCAGCAATAATCTTAGTATTTAGTAGAAGTCGGCTCTGGCTGAACTTCCAGTACAACTGGCTCTTCTTGTTGTGCACATGCTGAAACTGCAACTGCAACGATAACCAAAGCGATTTTAAGTGTGTTGGACATGATGTCCTCCTGTGACAGATATAATTTAAACTGAAACGATCACGCAGTGCGACCGCAGCCGCGTGATTACGACTTGGCTGATTCTTAACAAAGTTTTTGCGATACGCAAACCGCATAAGTCCAAACGGGCGAAAAACTACTGCATTTTGTGACGAAAATGGTGCAACAGCCTCAAATCCCTTACAAAACGCCCTGTTTTTCAAGGAAAAAAGAATCATAACCATACGCAGGTTCCTCCACTTATGTCGTAAGCATTCAAATATTGCGCCACATCTGGGTCCACTTCACCGTAGGGGATCAGCCGTTCCATGAACCGCACAACCACTTCGTCGATGCGCACGCCCTGCCCGATCAGCTTGCCTGCCTCTGGTATCGCGATGGTTTCGCACAGCAAATCCATATCCCGCGACGCCCGTTCAAATGACACGGCATAATCCCCCCCAATCGAGGGCGCGGTAAATCCGAGGTACAAAATACGATCGTCAGGCGGCACAACCAACTGCTCGTCTAACGTGACGATCTGGCCAGACGGGACGGTAAGGTCGTAGGCATGGGCAACGAAAGGCGTGATCATCAATGCAAGTGAAAAAAAAGTTGAAGTTATCATGGCTTTGGAAGCGCTTTCATGACTTCCCATGTTAGCCCAAGAGGTTTCGGGGCCCCCTCATAACCAAGCTTTGCCCACCGACTTATCGTCTCAAACCAAGTTTGATACTCTTTCTCAACTAACGAAAACTCTGTAGCAAATGCTGCTACAATAGCACAAACACGACGCCTAATATCTGTGTCAGATACTGAAGTTTGAACAACATTAAGTTGCGAATTCACTAAGCCAATAGACAACAACAAAGAACGTTTGGCGAATTCATCCATTTGCCAACCCTGAACTTCTTTCAGAAGAACTGTTGTCGCTTCCGAAAACATTTCCCTACCAATTGGCTTTGGTTCCGCTTCTAGATTCTCAGTAACAGCATCTGAAATCGCATTAAGCCGTTCAAGCGCGCCTTCGGTAAACAACTGCCCAACCTCGCCACGGTCTCTTCGAATTATTCGTCTCATTAAGTTTGCTCTAAACACTCTTAAATCGTCTAAATACCTAGCGGATTTCTCTTCGCGCCGAAAATTGCACGCTTCCACTTCGAAGCGCGACTCCTCAATCAGATTTAAAATAGTACCAATTGCGTCGTCGTTCGGTAACTCAATGTTCAACAACGCACTTTCTAAGTGAACCTTTCCTGATAGGTCATTTAGATCGTAGCAAATTGCATACAGTTGCTCGATAGAAAACATATACTTCCCCCTACAACGGAATATTATCGTGTTTCTTCCACGGGTTTTCCAGCTTTTTCCCGCGCAGCGAGGCAAAGGCGCGGCACACCCGTTTGCGGGTATTGCGCGGCATGATCACCTCGTCGATGAAACCTTTTTCCGCTGCTACAAACGGGTTTTGGAACCGCTCTTCGTAATCAGCAACCCGCGCAGCAATCTTTTCTTTGTCGTCCAACTCCGAGCGATACAGGATCTCGACAGCGCCTTTGGCCCCCATCACCGCAATCTCGGCTGTGGGCCACGCATAGTTGAAATCATTGCGCAAATGCTTGGACGCCATCACGTCATAGGCCCCGCCGTACGCTTTGCGGGTAATCACGGTCACTTTTGGTACTGTCGCTTCGCCGTAAGCAAACAACAGTTTCGCGCCGTGCTTGATCACGCCGCCATATTCTTGGCTGGTGCCGGGCAAAAAGCCTGGAACATCGACTAAAGTTAGGATCGGAATTTCAAACGCATCACAAAAGCGTACAAACCGCGCGCCTTTGCGTGATGAATCAATATCGAGACATCCCGCCAAAACCATCGGCTGGTTGGCCACAACGCCCACGGTCTGCCCTTCCATACGGATGAACCCCGTCAGGATATTCTTGGCAAAATCTTCCTGAATTTCATAAAAATCGCCTTCATCGGCGATTTTCTCGATCAACTCATGCATATTGTACGGCTGGTTCGGGTTTTCAGGGATCAACGTATCGAGCGAGGATTCTTCGCGTGCCACATCATCAAAGAACGGGCGAACAGGTGCTTTTTCACGGTTGTTCAGCGGCAAGAAATCCACCAAACGGCGCACTTCCATCAAGGCTTCCATGTCATTTTCAAACGCTGCATCCGCAACAGATGATTTTTTGGTATGCGTCGATGCACCGCCCAGCTCTTCTGCCGTGACAACTTCGTTTGTCACTGTTTTCACAACGTCAGGACCGGTGACAAACATGTAAGAGCTGTCTTTAACCATAAAAATAAAGTCGGTCACCGCGGGGGAATACACCGCGCCACCCGCGCAAGGGCCCATGATCACAGAAATCTGCGGCACAACACCAGACGCCAAAATGTTGTTCTGAAACACATCTGCATACCCTGCCAAGGATGCCACACCCTCTTGGATACGCGCACCACCTGAATCGTTAATCCCGATAATCGGCGCGCCATTGCGCATCGCCATTTCTTGAATTTTGCAAATCTTCTCGGCGTGGGTTTCAGAGAGCGAACCACCGAACACCGTGAAATCTTGGCTGTACAAATAGACCAATCGACCGTTGATCGTGCCCCAGCCCGTAACAACACCGTCGCCAGCAAATTTGGTTTGTTGCATGTCAAATTCGGTGCACCGATGCGATTTGAACATGTCAAACTCTTCGAACGATCCCTCGTCCAGCAAAACCTCAACCCGTTCGCGTGCCGTCAACTTGCCCTTGGCGTGCTGGCTGTCGATACGCTTCTGTCCTCCACCCAAACGGGCTTCAGTGCGGCGGTCTTCAAGTTGTTGCAGGATTGTGTTCACGGCGGCTTCTCCCGAAAGTGCATATTTCGAGCAAATATACCGCAAATGCCGCAGGTGCGAAAGCACGTTATGGCAAATTTGCAAACTCCATTCCTATTCTTGCCATCAAATTGCAAACTTGCAAACACATCGCAGCCAAACGCACCCAACACCGACAGCCGCGACGTAAAATCATTTCGCCATAGACATGCTCGAACATCCCAAATACCCCTAATTACATGAATGCCCTTCCCAAAGCTAAATTCCTCGATCCATCGACGCCTCCAACCATGATCACGCTTGTGATCTTGGCCTCAATGGGGGCGTTGTCGATGAACATCTTCCTGCCCTCCATGCCTGCGATCCAAGAATACTTTGGTGCCTCCCCATCAGCGGTACAATTCCTGCTGTCTGGGTTCCTGTTCATGAATGGCGTCTTACAACTGCTCCTTGGCCCCCTGTCAGATCGCTATGGTCGTCGCCCTGTCGCGCTGTGGTCCTTTGGCATCTTTGTCATCGCATCAATCGTCTGCGCCAATGCGCCCAACACGGCCACGTTGGTCACTGCACGCACCATCCAAGCGGTGGTTGTCGCCAGTTTCGTTCTTTCACGCGCCGCCGCGCGTGATATTGCGGGCACCAAAGATGCCGCCAGCATGATGGGTTACATCGCGATGGGCATGTCCGTGGCCCCCATGCTTGGCCCCACTATCGGTGGTTTCTTGCAAGAAGCATTCGGCTGGACCGCGCCGTTCTGGGCCCTATCTGGCCTTGGTGTTTTAGTCCTGTTTCTGGTCTTTCGCGATATGGGCGAAACCAACCTCACTCCGTCATCCAGCATGTCCGAACAGGTGCGCCAATATCCTCAACTGCTCACGTCTCGCCGTTTTTGGGGCTATGCGCTCGCCAATATGTTCGCATCGGGCGTGTTCTTTTCACTGCTTGGTGGTGCGCCCTTTGTCGGGACCGAAGTTTATGGCCTCTCACCCTCTACCCTTGGCCTGTATTTCATTTTTGGCCCTATGGGCTATTTCACAGGGTCTTTGATCACAGGGCGATATGCCGCGCGTTTGGGCACATATCGGATGCTGACGATTGGTTCGTCCCTGACGATTTTTGGAATGGTTTTGGCCCTGATCTTGGTCCAAAATGGATATGAACATCCCATCGCTTTCTTTGGCTGCACGGTTTTCATTGGCATCGGCAACGGTATGGTCATCCCATCGGCCAGTGCGGGCATGATGTCAATCAACCCGCGCCTTGCAGGAACAGCCGCAGGATTGGGCGGCTCCATGATGACCTCTGGCGGGGGGGCTATGTCTGCGCTGGTGGTGATCTTTCTGTCCAAAGAAGCAGGCGTCACACCCCTTATTTTGTTCATGCTCGTCTCGGCTGTCTTTGGTCTATTGGCTGCAATCTATACCATCCGCGTTGAACACCAGATGCGCGGCGACGAAGATCACCCCACGCTCCCCTGATTGCAAACTTTGCAAATTCCGCCTACACAGATCGCAAAGTCGCAAATCAAAGGTCGCCGAAAATGCGAGCCCAAAAACTCTATGCTGGCGTTACACTACGTGAAACGCGCCTGAAACAGGGCCTGACCCAGAAAGATTTCGCCAGCAAACTCGGCGTTTCCCTGCCCTACCTTAACCAGATGGAAAACAACCACCGTCCGGTGTCCACGACCGTCGTGCTGGCACTGGCGCAAGAATTCGGCTTTGACGTCACGCAACTGTCCGTGGGCGAATCCGAGCGCATCGTGGCCGACATGCGCGAAGCCCTCGCCGATCCCGTCTTTTCAGACGCACAAACCCCGATTGCAGACATGCAGCTCACCGCATCCAACGCCCCCGCCCTTGCCCGCGCGTTTCTGGAACTGCACCGCGCCTATCGCCAAGGCCAAGAACGCCTCGCATCCTTGGATGAGGCCTTGGGGCGCGAAGACAGCGCCATTTCCCCCTCCCCGTGGGAAGAGGTGCGCGATTTTTTCCATTACTGCGACAATTACATCGACAGCATCGACCGCGTCGCCGAAAACCACGCCGCGAAATCTGGCATCCTTGGCCCAAATCCGCTCGGCGCAGCGCGTGATTGGCTCGCGGAAAAACACAACGTGCAGCTCAAGGGCGAAAACACCGAAATCCTGCGCCACTTTGATCCTGCGCGACGCACGCTCACCCTTTCGGCACAAGCCACCCCTGCGAGCCAGCTGTTTCAAATTGCCCACCAAACGGCCTTGTTGGAACAAGATGATCTGCTCGAAGCGACGCTCGATTTCGCCAAATTCCACACACCAGAGGCCCGCGCCATTTGCAAAATCGGCCTCGCCAATTATTTCGCAGGGGCGGCAACCCTGCCCTACGCACGGTTCCTGCAAGCCGCCCAAGAAAATCGCCACGATCTCGAACTCCTCGCAGCCTGCTTTAACGCCAGCATCGAACAGGTCGCGCACCGTCTGTCGACCCTGCAAAGACCGGGCCTTAAGGGCGTTCCGTTCTTCTTTGTGCGCGTCGATCAAGCGGGCACAATCACCAAACGCCATTCCGCCACACGGCTGCAATTTGCCCGTTTCGGCGGCGCGTGCCCGCTGTGGAATGTGCACCGCGCGTTTGAAACACCGGGTCAATTCCTGCGCCAATTGGCCGAAACACCCGATGGTCTTCAATACCTGTGCCTTGCACGCGATGTATCTAAACCGGGCGGTGCATTCCGCGCGCCCACACGGCGCTACGCCATTGGCTTGGGCTGTGAAATCCGCCACGCCAGCGCGCTGGTTTACGCAGATGACCTTGATATCACCAACCGCCAAGCGTTTGAGCCTATCGGCATATCCTGCCGTATTTGCGAACGTCATAACTGCCACCAACGCTCCGTTCCACCGCTTGAGCGCCACCTAAAGGTAGACCCAAACAGCCGTGGCATCCTGCCCTACGGCATTGGTGAGTGATGAAAAAACTCCTTATCCTTGCGGTCACACTGTACTGCGCTGCCTTTGGCGCGATTGTTCTATTTCAAAACAAACTGATCTATCCGTTTGATCCAACGCGCGAACAGCCAGAACTGCGCATCACCGAATTCAAACTGATCACCACGGATGATGAAACTCTTATCGTTTGGGTGGCACGCCCGCACGGCGACCAGCCGACGATCCTGTATTTTCATGGCAACGCGGGCAACCTTGCAAATCGCGCGCAGCGGTTTGATCGCATGATAGATCGCGGTTACGGACTTGTTGCACTTGGCTATCGCGGATCATCTGGCAGCACGGGGGAGCCGAACCAATCCAGACTTCGCGCCGACAGCGCTTTGGTTCACAAAGTTCTGGATCAGATTGTCGGCAAAACCAACAAACTGATTTATTACGGCGAAAGCCTTGGCACAACGGTTGCGATCCACCTTGCCGCGTACCACCAACCCGACGCGATGATTCTAGAAGCGCCGTTTACCTCGCTCAAAACCCTAGCAGGTGCGGCTATGCCCTATTTCCCAACCAGCCTTGGCCTAAATGATACTTGGGACAGCCTTTCGCAAATGCCTAAAATCACCGCCCCCTTGCTGGTCTTGCACGGCACCGCCGACGCGGTTGTTCCTTACGAACATGGCCAAGAAATTTTCGCTGCCGCAGCATCAAAACAGAAATCGTTTCACAGCGTCGATGGCCTTGGTCACAGCGGTCATTGGTCGGTGTCAGGGCAAAAAACCATCTACAAATTCATAGATGGCCTTTGATTGACGGCGATCATTAAACGTTAGTCGTCGCCCTCAGATCTGTCCATCGCCACGCTCGACGACGCAGACGCTGGAACGGCAGATCCCTGTTCCAGCGCATCAATTTTCGGCTCAGCAGAACGCGCGCCGCCCAACTGATCCAAGTTTTTGATGTACACATCGCGCTGTGCAAACGGGATTTCGATACCTTCCTCGCGGAACGATTTCACAATCGCGTAATTCATGTCGGATGCAGCGGACAGCATCCAATTGACGTCCCGCAAAATGGCACGAATTTCAAAATTCATACTATCCGCCCCGAACCCCATAAACATAACCACAGGGGCTGGGTCCAACAGAACCATCGGATGGGCTTCGGCCACATCGCGCAGCACCTTTTCCACGTGGCGCGGGTCACTGTCATAGGCCACGCCCACAGGCACCCGCACACGCCCCGCCATGCTGGAATGGGTCCAGTTTGTAACGGCACCCGCAATCAAATCAGCGTTAGGAATGACCACAGATGCACGATCAAAGGTCTCCACTTCGGTCGAGCGCACAGAGATTTTGCGAACATATCCAGAATACGTCCCGACCTCGATCCAATCGCCCGCCTTGATGGGCCGTTCAATCAACAAAATGATCCCAGACACAAAGTTCGACACGATCGTTTGCAGGCCAAAACCGATACCAACTGAAAGCGCACCAGCTACAATCGCCAGATTGCTCAGATCCAGCCCTGTCGCCGTGATCGCCGCAATCGCCGCGAGGAATATCCCCACATATCCCGTGCCCGTCACAATCGCGTTTTGCCCACCCACATCCATGCGCGTGTTGGGCAAAACTGTCGTGCGCAGCGCAGATTGCAGCAC
>Ga0206130_10007436_pt1 | contig 12119 bp, 7 predicted proteins | sample Helgoland_Spring_9_FD_148637 | JGI IMG/M metagenome (GOLD analysis project Ga0206130, IMG submission 148637) | Pelagic subsurface seawater microbial communities from Kabeltonne, Helgoland, North Sea - Helgoland_Spring_Bloom_20160512_1 | ecosystem: Environmental > Aquatic > Marine > Epipelagic ...
AGCGTTCCGAGGACGGCGATTGTCGCGCTCATTTCTTCAGCTGAATCGATTTGAACTGCCGGGTGAGATCAGTCAGCGATTTCTCGACGCCCATCCGTTCCAGCGATGAAGCTCCGACGAAGCCTACGCAATCGGTCGCTTGGATCACACGATCCGCATCCTCGGGGGTGTTGATCGGGCCGCCATGGCAGAGGTAGAAAATATCGTCACGCACGGTCTTCGCCGCATCGATGATGTCCTGGGTCCGCTTGATCGTGTGCTCCCAGCTCACCACCGCATCCTTCACCCCGATCGAGCCACCGACCGTAGTCCCCACATGCGCGATGATCGCATCCGCACCGGACTCCGCCATTCTCACTGCCTCCTCGGGCGAAGCGACATAAACGATGGAAAACATGTCCATCTTCCGGCCGATACCGACCATTTCGTATTCCTTCTCCACACTCATCCCGGTCTCTTCCAGCACCCCCCGGAAATGGCCGTCCACGATGGTGTGTGTCGGGAAATTGTTCACCCCGGAGAATCCCATATCCTTCACCTTTTCGAGCCAGTGCCACATGCGGCGGCGCGGGTCGGTAGCGTGCACCCCGCAGATCACGGGAATTTCCTCAACCACCGGGAGCACTTCATACTCGCCGATCTCCATCGCGATCGCATTTGCATCGCCATAGGCCATCAGCCCGGCAGTCGAGCCGTGACCCATCATGCGGAAGCGGCCACTGTTATAAATGATGATGAGATCGGCTCCGCCCTTCTCGATGAATTTCGCGCTGATCCCGGCACCTGCTCCGGCAGCGATGATCGCCGTCCCTTTCGAGAGCGTGTCTTGAAGGCGCTCGATGACTTCCGTGCGGGTATACGGGTTTCCTTTTCCGGTCCATTGATTGGGCATGGATTGAAAGTGACTGCGGATTGCCCTTGAGCCAAGGGGCAATCCTGCACCAGCATTTAAGTCAAATCCACATCCGCCCATTGAAAACGAAAAGCAAAGCGCCTACCTCCGATCATGAGATCATCGGCAAAGGGACGAAATTCCGTGCCGTGTGTGGCCCGGGAGGTGGTGAGCGCAGCTGGCTGAGCGAGGAGCCCGAGTGCCCCTTGCTGGGCGGGTGCAACATCAGCCACACGGGCATCATGGAAGCAAAGTCTCCTTACGAGATCGTCCGCACCGACCAATCAGGCACCTTCATGCTTGCCTGCCTCGGAGGCGAAGGCGTCATCATGGTCGACGGATCATGGAAGGCGATACGCGGCGGCCAGGCATGCCTGCTCCCTCCCTTCGTGATGAACTCCCTGAAATGTGTTCCTGGGAAGGCATGGAGCTTTGCGTGGGTCCGCTACGAGGAGCCCCGCGACGCCAAACCTATCGTATCCTCCGTCTCCCCGGTCACCGGATCTTACGATGGTGACTGCCTAGCCCAAGCCATCCGCGGCCTCCGCGGCGAATGCACCGGCGGCAACACCCCCGCCGCGCTCCATCAATGGTGTAGCCTCGTGAACCACTACGTGATGCGCTTTGCCGAACCATCCGATCTCGATGCCCGACTCTGGCGGCTCTGGAACGAAGTCGCTCGCAAACCCTCCCATGACTGGACGCTCGAAGCCCTCGCAGCCATCGCCTGCGTCAGCACGGAGCACCTCCGCAGGCTCTGCCTCCGTGAGCTCGGTCGCAGCCCGATGCGGCACCTCACCTTCGTCCGGCTCCAGCTCGCGATGCGAATGCTCACCTCCACCGGCGACAAGATCGAGACCATCGCGCGGAAAGTCGGCTTCAGTGGCATCCACAGTTTCTCGGGAGCGTTCAGCACCCGCTTCGGCAAGCCGCCCTCGGCATTCCGCTGAGTGCGGGCGGGACGGGATGGCGGCCGTAGCCGGACATGGCCACGCCGGGGTCAGGTGTCCAGATTCCGAGCGGGCTCCAGGCCCATACCATCGATTTCAATGCGATCCGAGAAGCATTTGACGGTGGCGTAGGCGGTCTTCGCCTCAGTCTCGACCATACCCTTCAGATTGACGTAGTGACAGTTTCCGGACTTGGTGTAATTGCCGGAGTGCTTGTGGCCGTTCATATAGGCTGCGACGTTGTCATATTTCCCGATCAGGGCGACGAGCTCCTCTGCGTTCCAAAGGTTATGGCCGTCCCCTACGGGCATGACGGGATAATGATTAAAAAGGATAACGCTCTGGCCTGCGGTCTTTGCGGCGGCGAGTTCCTTCTCCAGCCATTCCATCTGCTTCGCGCCGATAGCGGCGTTCCAGGGCGCCATCTCGCGGTCATACTTTTCGGCCAATTCCTCTTTCATCGCTCTTGCCTCCGCCGTTCTGGGATCAGCGGTCGGATACCTCCAGGTGCCGATTTCGGTGCCGTCGAGGAAGACGAAGCGCCAACCCTTGATGACCTGTGAATAATACGCCTTTTCCAAGCCCATGGCGCCGAGAACCTTGCCCTTGTCCTCATCTGCGACGGAGAAATCGTGGTTTCCGCAAATCGGGAAATGGGGAGCCTTGAGCTTCGCGTAAATCGGCATCACGGAGGAGAAGCTCTTGAAATCCCTGTCGATGAGATCTCCGAGTGTGACGGTAAACTCCAACGGTTTCGTGTTGAGATCCGCGACGGCGTGTTCGAGCTTTTCGAGGGAGTTTCGATAGAACCGGCTGCCCGCCGGATTGGCGTCAGCGTACTGCGGATCGGCAGTAACTCCGAAGGTGAGCTCAGGCGTGTCCGTCGGGGCGGCTCCCGCCCTACCTGCAATCACAAGGGGCAGGGTGACCTTGAGGAAATTCCTTCTTTTCATAGTTCAGGATAACCGAAGCCGGGAATGTGGGAAAGGGAAAAACCAACGGTTCGCACCGCACCTTGGAGTCCGCAAGCGCCACGAGCTCACCCAATTGCACAAAAATGCTTTTCCTTTGTAAAATACCCGATGCGCTCGCCGTAGGCTCTTATCGGGCTTTTTTTTGGGGGAATCCCCTTCCCTTACAGTTGTCCGACGTTACGATGTAGCAAAACCCCATTTCCCATCCCTGACGTGCTTAAATCAGCTTCCTTTTCCTGTTCTGCAGCCCTTATGGCCTTGGCCACCCATGCGGCGGTCGCAGCGCCGGATTTCGTCAAGGACATCCAGCCCATCCTGGAACGGAACTGCGTGCGCTGCCACGACGCCGACAAGACCAAGGGCGGCCTCCGGATGGACACCCACGAACTGATCATGGAAGGCGGCGACACCGCCGATGCCATCGTCCTCGGTGACCCTGCTGCCAGCGAAATTCTCGTCCGTATCCACCTGCGTCCTATCGACGAGGGCGTGATGCCCGACGAAGGCCGCGCCCTGGAGCCTGCCGAGGTCGCCCTGCTCGATGCCTGGATGAACTGGAGCCTGCCGAGGTCGCCCTGCTCGATGCCTGGATGAAAGCCGGTGCGCCGTGGCCGAAAGGCGTGACTCTCACCGCGCAGAAACCCGAGCCGATCAAGCGCGTCCCAATCCCGGATCGCATCCCCGTTTCCGCTGCCGATGCCGCAACCATTATCGACGACATCCTGGCCCGTGAAAACGCCGGTTCGGAGTCCATCACCACACCACCCGTCAGCGATACAGCCTTCCTCCGCCGCGCCACCATCGACATCATCGGCCGCATCCCGACGATGCAAGAAATCCGCGAGTTCGATACCTCGGGCGAAGGTCGCAGGGAAAAGCTCATCGACCGCCTGCTGTCCCACAAACGCTTCGCCGACCGCTGGACGATCTTCATGTCGGATATGCTGCGGATCCGCTCCGATATCGAGGGTGGAAACCAGCTCCTCGCCTACGTCAACGGCTCCCTCGCGACAGGAAAACCCTACGACATCCTCGCCCGTGAACTCATCAGCGCATCGGGCCGCGCGAACTCGAACCCCGCCGTCGGCTTCATCCTCGGAGACGACGCGAACCCGATGGAACTCGCCGCCGCCACCGCACAGATCTTCCTCGGCGTCCGCATGGGTTGCGCAATGTGCCACGACCATCCATTCGACGACTGGGAGCAGCGCGACTTTTACGACCTCGCCGCATTTTTCGGAAAAACCAAGAAAGTCGGCAATCAGAGGCGTGGCATGGTCTACGCCACGGAGGGCGACAAGATGGCGGTGATGTGGCCGCCGGAGGACAAGGCCAAGGAAGAAAAGCGCGAGGCCGTTCGCCCACGTTACCCCTTCAAGGCCAAGGTCGAAAAGAAAACACCCACTCACATCGGCCGCTTTGAAAAGACGCGCACCGCGCTTGAGGAGAAGAAATCCGGAACCACTGATGAGGCGGCGCTCGACGCCCTTCTCGATGCACCCGGCCCGCTGGTCGGCCGCAAGCAGAACGAGGTTCTCGCCGAGGCAAAAAAGGACAGCCGACTGCTCAACGTCCATGGCGATATCTACCGCGCCAGCGAACTGCGCAACAAGCTCGCCGGACTTATCACCGATTCCCGCAATGACTTCTTCGCCCAGGCGTTCGTCAACCGCGTGTGGGCGGAGCTCATCGGCCACGGCTTCGTCGAGCCGCTCGACAATTTCTCGCCCTACGTCGATCTCAACCACGCCTCGACCTTGGATTTTCTTTCCCATGAGTTCATCGCCAGCGGCTTCGACATACGCCACCTGATCCGCATGATCACACTCTCCGACGCCTACCGCCGCTCCCAGCTCACCGCCCAAGTTCCGTTGACGATCCGCGAACAGAGCGAGAGAAATTTCACCGCAGCCCCCGCCCGCCGCATGCTCGGTGAGGTGCTGTATGACAGCATCGTGGTGGCAGGCCACCTCAAGGACTTCAAATGGCCCGCCGGGGCGAACAACAAAGAGGTCAGCCGCCAGATCCAAGTCCCCACCGGCGAATTCACCATGGTGGAAAACGGCGCGGAACCGGCACCCGAGATGAAATCCGCCGCACCCAAGATGCGTAATGACGGCTACGACCTCGAATCCTCCCTGAAACTCGATTTCAACTCCATCCTCTCCTCCGAAGAGCGCAATGAGATCGAAACGATGCGCAAGGAATCCGACGAACAGATCAAGGCGCGTGAGATGGCCGCGATGCAGAAAGAAACGGACAAGAAGGTGATGAAATACCGGACGGAAACCATCACCGAAACCTTCGACGACAACCCACGCTTCAACAGCGCGATGCGAATGGCCACGCCCGCACCGCCGGCCCATTTCCTTCGCGTCTTCGGGCAGCCCGCCCGCACAGGGCTCGGCGAATTCCGCGACCCGTCCTCTTCACTCCGCCAGCAGTTGATGATGCTCAACGGCCGCATGACCCATGAGGCATCCCGCGTCGGCTCGCTCGAACCGCTCCACCGCGTCCTCGAAAAGGACAAGCCGCAGGCCGTCGTTTTCGCCTACCAGGAAATCCTCACCCGCCCGCCCAGCGACGAGGAGAAATCCGACGCCCTTTCACTCCTTTCCAAAGACCCACACGAAGGCATGGCCGACCTCCGCTGGGCACTCCTCAACAGCAACGAATTCCGCTTCTTGCCATAGGGAATATGGAGCGCGGGTTTCCAACCCGCTTCCTTGCACTCCGACCCAAACCCAAAAACGTCCACCAGATAGCGGCTTAAAAAGCCGCGCTCCATACCATGAACGCCTGCACCGATTACCAAATCACCCGCCGCCGAATGCTGAAAATGTTCAGTGCGTCGATGCTCGGAATGCCAATCAGCCGCCTGATGGCCGACACCATCCCCGGCAAAGGACACGCCGAACACGTCATCCTTTTCTGGAACAGCGGCGGCATGAGCCATCTCGATACCTGGGATCCGAAACCCGGCCGCAAAGTGCAGGGCGAGTTTGGGGCTATCAAGACCTCGGTCGACGGCATGGAGATCTCGGAAATTTTCCCACAGCTCGCCAAGCAGATGCACCACGGCGCGCTGATCCGATCCATCGCCGGGACCAACGGCGACCACGGCCGCGCGCAGTACGAGCTGCAGACCGGCTTCAACCAATCACCGAACATTCTCCATCCGGGCTTGGGCTCGATCGTCGTCAACGAACGAGAACCGCTGGGCGACCTGCCGTCTTTCATCAGCATCAGCGGCCAGCCCGCACGCGCCGGATATCTTGGCCAGCAGTGCGAGGCATATTACGTCGGCCGCCCCGGCGACAAGGATCCGTATCTCGCATTTCCCGAAGGAATCACTCACGCCCGCGGAATGCAGCGACTGCAGGTGCTGGAAAAGATGAACCGTCGCACTTCCGGAGCCCTCGGCGCATCCGAACTCAAGGCATCGGAAACGGCACTCAAGGATGCCGTAAACCTGATGGAGAGCCCGGCGCTGAAAGCGTTCGAACTCGGTGAGGAAAAGCCGCAGACGATAGCCCGCTACGGCGACTCAGAATTCGGGCGCGGTGCGTTGCTCGCCCGCAGGCTGGTGGAAAAGGGCGTCCGCTTCGTCCAGGTGAACCGCGGTGGCTTCGACAACCACGGCAATATCTTCGAGGCCATGCGCGGCCACGGCGCGGTGATGGATCCGGCGATTGCCTCACTCATCTCCGACCTAAAAGCCAACGGCCTGCTTTCCAAGACACTGGTCGTCGTACTCAGCGAATTCGGCCGCACACCCCGCATCAACGATGGCGGCGGACGCGACCACTGGGCGCGCTGCTTCAGCGCCATGATGGCCGGCGGCGGACTCCGCGGCGGAACCATCGTCGGCTCCTCGGATGAAGACGGGATGGATCCCGCCGAGCGTCCGGTGAAAGTCCACGACCTTCACGCAACCCTCTGCCACGCCCTCGGCATCGATCTCCAAAAAGAGGTCATCACCCCGCAGGGTCGCCCCATGCGGCTGCTCCAAAAGGAGGCCAAACCAATCGCCGAACTATTCGCATGAAGATCCGAACCGCGAATGCACCCAGAGGGCATAGCAAACACGAATGCACGCGAATCTTTTTCAGACAGAAATCCATTCCAAATATCCTCTTCTCTTCATCTGCGTCCATCTGCGTTTGCTATGCCCTCTGGGTGCATCTGTGGTTAAAAATCTTCATATTTGCAGCCGTCTTCACCACCTTCTCCCAAGCCCAGGAGAAAAAGGCCGAGCGCGGTTCGATCATCGAGGATAGAGCCGCCCGCAAGCTCCTGCAAGCCGGCGACACCCGTCTCGAACTCGGCGAAAACGAGAAAGCCCTGGAGATCTGGGAATCCGTCGCGCAGCGATACCCACGCAGCAAAATTCGTTTCGAGGCACATCTCCGCCTCGCCGACCATTTACTTAAAGAGACAAAGAACTACGACAAGGCTCGCGTCCACTTCGAGGCCGCCGCAAGCGAGGCCAACGAGGACGACACCCAGCGCGCCCACGCATCTCTGAACATCGGCGCCTGTTTCTATGAGGCGGGGAATTACGGAAAATGCTTCACCATCATGCGCGATGTCATCGAGCGTTTCCCCACCTCCCCGGAGGTCAACGAAGCCTACCACTACATCGGCCTCGGCCATTTCAAGCTGGGCCACTACAGCCGCGCCATCGAGGCGCTTGAAAAGGTCGGCACCGCCGTTTCGCCGGACGATTCACACAACAGCAAAGTGGAGGCCGGCAAGCGGCTCTACATCAAGATCGACGACCAGGATTTTGCAATCCTCCCGCCCGGCGCAAAAATCACCGCCGTCTGCACCACGAAAAGCGGCGACAAGGAAACCGTCCTCTGCGATCCCGTCGGCCGCCACCCGCGGCTCACGCTCGGTAGCATCGCGACCGCATCCGGCTCCCCCATCCCCGACAACGGCATACTCGAGGTCCGCGGCGGCGACGTGGTCAGCGTCAGCTACACCGACGCACACACCGCATCCAAAGCGTTCGACGAATTACGCACCAAGGAAATCATGGTCGTCGGCAACGGCATTGCGAGAATCACCGACGGATCATACGCCCAGGATTTGCAAGCGGCGGTGATAGGCAAACCCCTGCACCTCCAAGTGACCGACGCCGACCTCGACGTCAGCGCGAAGGCCGACGAACTCAGCTCAGAAATCCAAATTTTCCGCAAGAAAACCCCCGATGAAATCGATGATGAGGTCGCGCGCGGCGTTGCCAGCGGCGAACTCACCGAAGGACCCGACGGCGAGGACATGAAAACGAAGATCGATCCGTTGCTGCTGCTGCGCAGCCTCACGGTCAAACTTACCGAATCCGAAGAACCGGGTGTATTCCGGAGTGCGATCCCGCTCCTTTCCGGCAGCACCGGCGACGCCCTAACGGGTGAGCCAGGACAGATCATCCGCCTCGTTTACCGCGACGAGCGCCACCTCGGCGAAGGCACGCTCGTCCGCAGCGCGGAGGCACGCGTGATCGAGGGGAACCTCGGCGAGATGCGCGTCACCCGCACCGAGATCTCCGACGAGGAACTCAGCCTGAAAACCAGCCTGCGCACCGCAACCGCTCTCACCGAAGTCGGCAATCACTACAAGGAGTTCGGACTCAACGACAAGGCTGACCTGAAATACACCGAAGCGCTCGACGCCTGCGAAACCATACTCACCGATTCGAAACGCATCGGCGGGAAGCTCCTCGAGGAAACCTACGTCCAGCTCTGGCGGATCTACTTTGCGATGGACGAACTCGATCTCGCGCTCGGTATGAGCAAGCGCCTGCTCGCGGAGTTCCCGACCAGCACCTTCGTCGACGAGGCGATGCTCCAACAGGCGCACGTCGAGAGGAAGCGGGAGAACTTCGCCCGCGCAATCAGCCTCTATTCCAGCGTTGCCAAGCTGCCCAACAGCCCGCTCCGCGGCGAGGGCCAGTATTTTGTCGGCGAGTGCTACGAGCAGATGGCACTCCAGGTGGGTCAGCGCGATTCCAGCCGGCTGTTCGAAAACGCATTCCTCGCCTACCAGAAAGTCTTCGACCAATACCCGAACTCCGGACGAGTCGGCGATGCGGTCGCAAAAATGGCAGCCTTCTACTACCAGAAAGAGGACTACGCCCGCGCCGTCGATGTCTTCGAAAACGTCCTAGCTGACTATCCTGACGCGAATTTCCTCGATGTCATCCTCTTCAACTACGGCCGCTGCCTCTACAAGCTCGACCGCAAGCCCGAGGCGCGGAAAAGGTTCGAACAACTCATCGACGATTATCCGGAAAGCGAAATCTCCCCGGAAGCCCACAAGATCGTCCAAGCACTCACCAAAGCAGGATTTTGAAAAAACCACCCGCATACATCGTATTGGCTTTATTGCTCGCACTGCCACTTTCCGGCGCTCCTGCGGAGGGAACGGCGAAGCTTGAAGCCCGCCTGAAAGAAACCGCCGAGGCAGCGCCACCCGCAGCAGAGCTGATGCTGAAACTCATCGACCTCTACAAGAGCGACGGGCAAGTCTTCGGACTGATCCGGACGGCATCGAAGTTTTCCCGCTCCCAGGCGGAGCATCCGCGCAGGGCGGAGGTCACGCTGGATCTCATCAAGGGCTACGCCGCCGCCGCGCGTCATGAGGATGTCATCACCACCGCCCGCCAGTTCCTGGATATTTTCCCAAAAAACGCCCTGACCAACGAAGTCAGAGATTACGTCGCCGCCGCCTTCGAGCGCACCGGCCGCGTCACCCAGGCGGCGGACCAGCGCAGCCTCATCTGGCAGAACGGCGGCTCGGTCGAACAGGGCATCTCGGCGATTCGCCTATGGGTCTCTAGGGACAAGGCCGATTCGTATGCCGATGCCACAGGCCTCGCCGCGTTGATGGCGGACAAGATTCCCGCCGACGGCAGACTGACCGGTGTCGGCTTGCGCGGAATCGAATCCGCCCTGCTTGCAGAGAAATTTGCCGAAGGCTTACGTATCACGAACGCCCTGACCCGCCGCAAAGCGCCGATGGATGCGGATACGGGGAAGCGGCTCACCTTTCTCAAAGGCGTCTGTGAAACCCGACTCGGACAGCATGGCAACGCAGTCGCCTCTTTCCGGAAATCACTCGTCACCGGAAACGACGAGCGCCACCGCAATCTCATCGCCGCAATGGTCGCCGCAAAAAGCCCGCCTGCCGATACCGAGGCCGAAGCTCGCCGCTACGCCAAGGCATTTCCGCAACGCGAAAACCGCTACGATCCCCTTGCCCGCGCCGCGTACGCCGCCGCAGAGGCAGGTAACACCGGAGCAGCCCTGCGTATCGCTGAGGATGTGATGAAATACGATGCGATGTCCCGCGACATCGCCAGCGACTACGTCGGATGGTGTGGAGATGATCACAACAGGGTCGTGCGCGGACTCAGCGCCGCCATCGGGGCGAACAAAAACGGTGCGGCACGGTTGCGCGCGGTTCTCGCCCTCGATGCCTATCGCGACCAGATCAAGGACACCGCCAAGGCGCGCAAAGCCGCCCTGCGCTTCCTGAAAGCCTCCCCCGCTGAGGACGCATCGACAGAGGAGGTCGTAAAATTCCTCTACGATTCCTCCACCACTTCCGATTCGTTCCGAGACGACCTACAAAAGGTTTCCGAAAGCGCTAGGGCTTTCCCGCATCTGGCCGGCTTCCAGGATCGCGTGTGGAACCCCGCACCCGCGGACAAGGAGCGCAACCGCGAATGGCAGAAGGCGAAGCGCGCCTACCAGTCAGACTCCGTCACCAAGCTCTGGCGGCAGACCCGTGAAAAGGGCGGGAAATCCGGGCAGGCTTGCAAGCAACTCCTAGCCAAGAAATGGCCTTCGGAGATCCGCCATCATCTTCTCTCCCGCCTCGCATACGTTTACCGCCATCACCTTGGCGGAAAATCCCGGGAGGTTTCCGCAGGGCACTACGCAACGCTCTGCAAAGAGTTCCCCAAGGACGCGGATGCCGCAGCCCGCTGGCTGGAGGCGGCCATCCACTCAAACAAGGAAATGCAGCTCACGGCAGCAAGACATATGCTGAGCCTGCCACCGATCGCCGTGCATCCCGACAACTGGATCCGCCTATGCGACACAAAGGATGAGAGCATCATCCTAAAAGCGATCCCGTGGATCAGAGCTTCCGCAGCCGCAACCACAACCCCCATCTATCACGCCACACACATCGGCGACATCATGTCCGAGATCGGCATGAAAAAGGAAGCCATCGCATGGTGGCGCTCGCGCATGGATATCGACTCCGCGAAACGGGATGCCATTTCATGCGCACTGCGGGTCGCGAACGCCATGCAGCCAGCTCAAGCCAAAAGCTTTCTCGCAAAACGCCTTAACACCATCACCGCCAACCAAGGCCTGTACGCCGCCGCGATCGCCGACATCGAGTTCAAGGCCGGGGACTACACATCGATGGCGAAGACCCTTTCGAAATCCCGCACAGCCGCCGATGTGAATCCGTTCCTCGACTGGGGCATAGCCGAGTGGCCGGCGAGAAACTGGCTTGAGGCGGCACGAAACTCCAAGGAGTTGCCCGACGCGGACAGGAAAAAAGTTTACCGAATGATACTCGATCTCCGGCTCGGCCGACTGAGCGCGGAAGCCGGGATGCTTCTCATCGACGATGCGCCCCACGACCTCGCACGCCTGCTCCACACCCAGGAACTCATCCTGATGTGCGAACCGCACTACGAATCATGGAAACGGCTCTACCCCTTCGCGCAGGCCGCACTCGCGAAGGAGGATCCACCCCTAGCCGCCGCAATTCTTAACGGTCTGGTGAACACGATCCGCTCTGTCGGAGGTGCCCAGATGACGGATGCACGGACGCTGCTTCGCAAGGCCTACGCGGAAATGGGTGGCCTCAGCGCGGACATCCCCGCAGACAGCCCAATCGCGCCGCTGCTCCAGATCGTCCTCCACTTGCGCCTCGGAGAAACGGAACTCGCCGAGGAAGCTTACTACAAGAACAAGGGGCTCTTCGACGCCCACCGCAACGAACTACCCGTCGAGCTTCTGCTTTTCGGAGCCGAAATCCACATCGCACAGGGCACCCCCGCGGATCACGAGCGCACCGAGGACATCCTGCGTGGCTGGATGATGAAATTCGGCGAAGCAGAGAACGTCGACATCCGCGACAAGGCTCGCGTCCAACTATTGCTCGCTCGGAATTACCAGCGGGCGCTGCAGTTCGACATCGCGCGCGCCGAGTTCACCACCGTCCTCAACACCTACAAAGATCAACCGGAGGCAATTGAGGCGCGCTTCGGAATTG
>Ga0206130_10007438_pt1 | contig 12113 bp, 7 predicted proteins | sample Helgoland_Spring_9_FD_148637 | JGI IMG/M metagenome (GOLD analysis project Ga0206130, IMG submission 148637) | Pelagic subsurface seawater microbial communities from Kabeltonne, Helgoland, North Sea - Helgoland_Spring_Bloom_20160512_1 | ecosystem: Environmental > Aquatic > Marine > Epipelagic ...
TATGGAGTAATGGAGATAGTAGTTCAACAGCGACTAATTTATGTACTGGCAGCTATACAGTAAATGTAGAGGATGCCAATGGATGTACAGGGACATCATCGGTAACGATTACACAGGGAGGGGTAACTTCATCCGTTACAGGGACAGATGTGGTGTGCAATGGATCATGCAATGGATCTGCAACAGTAACGGGAGTTGGGGGAGCATTACCTTATAGTTATTTATGGAATACAGGGGCAACCACATCAACGATAAATAATTTATGTGTTGGCACCTATACAGTAACCGTAACAGATACTAATGGATGTCAATCAAATTCAACTCAGGTAATAAATAGTAACGGTGGGATGAATATAAATATAGTAACTTCAAATGCATCCTGTTCAGCATCATGTGATGGAGGAGCTACAGCCACAGTAACAGGTGGAGCATCACCTTATAGTTATTCGTGGTCTTTATATAATTATACTACAGGAACATCAACAACTTCAAATAATAATTTATGTGCAGGAACTTATACAGTTGATTTAACAGTAACCGACACATTGGGATGTACTAATACTATTAGTGATTCATTATATATATCATCTACTAATAGTTTGTCAATAAGCACAACAGTGACCAATATGGCATGTAATGTTACATGTGATGGATCATCAGTAGCAACGGTTAATGGCGGAGTTGGTCCTTATAGCTATTTATGGAGTAATGGAGATAGTAGTTCAACAGCGACTAATTTATGTACTGGCAGCTATACAGTAAATGTAGAGGATGCCAATGGATGTACAGGGACATCATCGGTAACGATTACACAGGGAGGATTAAACGCCTCTATTTCAATTAATGATGTAACATGTAATGGTTTATGTGATGGTTTGGCAAGTGCTAATATTGTTGGAAGTTCGCCCCCATATAATTATCAGTGGAGCAATGGAATGATTGGTAGCTCAATTACAAATATATGTGCTGGGGATATTACTTTATTTTTGACTGATTCAAATGGTTGTGAAGTAACAATAACAGACACTATTAATGAACCTATATCTATGTCAAATAACATAAATATTACACAACCATCTTGTGGATTAAATAATGGCTCTGCCGAAGTAATGAATACTTTTGGTGGTGTTGGTCCATATTCTTATCAATGGTCTAATGGATCTTTAAATGCACTTGCAGATAGCTTAACTTCTGGATATTATACAGTTACAGTTACTGATGCTAATGGGTGTATTTTGATTGAAACTATAAATATAGCAAGTGTGAATTCTCCAAGTATTTCCATCAATACAATATCCCCATCATGTCATGGTGGAAGCAATGGAGAAATAGATATAACCATTGTTGCTGGAGCTAATCCAATAACTTATGATTGGTCAACTGGAGAGAATACAGAAGATATTTCAAACTTAACTGCTGGAATATATGATGTTACAATAATAGATTCGTCTGGTTGTGGTATTGTAGAAGTTATTACGTTAAATGATGCACCCATCATTGATTTAAGTTCTTATGTTTCAAATGACGCAACTTGTGGTAATTCAGATGGTTCCTTAGCAGTTTTTGCAAGTGGTGGAGTTGGAGGGTTAAATTTTTTATGGTCTTCTGGCGAAACTACGCCAATTCTCAGTGGTTTGTCAACAGGTTCATATACATTGTCAGTTTCAGATGGAAATGGATGTTTGGCGATGTCTTCTTATTCAATTAGTAATATAAATGGTCCGTCTATCAATATAGATCAAATTAATGAACCCTCTTGTCAAGGAGGTGATGGAGACATTTTGATAAGTATATCCGGAGGCGTTCTTCCATATTCTTATTTGTGGAATAATGGATCTACAAATGAGGATTTATTAAATGCTTCAATAGGAAATTATGAACTTGTAGTAACGGATTCACTTGGCTGTCAAGGGGTTGAATATACAGAGTTATTAGGAATTAATTTTGCTGCAGCAGAGATCTGTATGGTAACTGTAGATACTGCTACTGAGCATAATTTAATTGTTTGGGGTAAATATTTTGGATTAGGTATATCTCAATATGAAATATATAAAGAGACTAGTGTCTTAAATGTTTTTCAATTATTAGGCACGGTGCCTTTCGATAGTTTAAGTCAATTTGTTGATACAGCAGCTAATTCCAGTTTACATTCTTATAGATATAAATTGAGGACTTTAGATAGTTGTGGTAATGCTTCGGACTTTTTAGCATATCATAAAACAATTCATTTAGTGGCAAATTTAGGTCTTAACAATGTAGTTAATTTAGTTTGGGATGACTATATAGGATTTTCATATTCTTCATTTTACATAAATAGACATCATCCAACAACAGGATGGGTAGTTATTGATTCAGTTGCCTCAAATGTCCATAGTTATACAGATAATAATTACCCTTCTTTAATTGGATTGGAATATTCTATTGGAGTTAGGCCCCCAAGTAATTGCGCTGCAACAAAGTCAATAAATTATATGAGTGCTATTTCTAATAGGAAACTGATTGTTAATACAGTTCCTTCCTTTATTGTACAACATCAAAACACTAATCTTAATATTTACCCCAACCCAACATCCGACCAAATTACCATCGATATAAAAGGTTATAACGGCCCTGTTAATGTTGATGTTTATGACTTACAAGGAAGGTTGCTAGAAACCACTACAAACACCAAAGTATCTCTTAAGAAACACGCCAAAGGAATCTATGTTCTTAAGGTGAGTTATGGAGAGATAACAGAAGAGGTTAGGGTAGTGAAGGATTAGTTATTTCTTTAGGTGATTTAAAGAAGCTATTCCAACGCTTTCAAAGCCATCAAGACTTTCAAAATATGGTTTGATTTTGCTCCCGTCAAGGTCACTAAGAAAGCAAAGCTCGATACGAAAGTATCGGGCTTTATTTGTTTTAGGGCGAACCGAATTTATTCTAGTGAAGAACTCAAACAAATAAAACCACAATTGCAAAGCAATTGGAGCTTTGCTTTCGGAATTCGGAGTTCAAAAGGATCATTAGCGATTGCGAGATAATCCTTCCGAGGTCGCAATAATTATTTGAGTAACCAAGAGCCTCCCACAGAAAGAACATTTTCTAATGCTAGAAATGAAAGGTGATTTTCTTTATTTATTCCACCAGTAGGACAAAATTTAACATTTTGAAATACATTACCATACGTTTTTAGAGCATTTATTCCTCCAAATAGATCTGCAGGAAAGAATTTAAAGAACAGCCATCCGTTTTCGATGCCTTGAGTTATTTCTCCTGGCGTGGAAACACCTGGAAGAAAGGGTATGCCACTAATTTCAAATTGTTCAACCATCAATGCGCTATATCCTGGGCTAACCATAAAGTCAACCTCCATTGCAACGCATCTTAATATGTCTTCAACGCAAACAATGGTACCAACTCCAATTTTAAACTCGGCACCATATTTAGTTTTAAAGACAGAAATTGCTTCCCAAGCAACATTGGTACGCAATGTAATTTCAATGCACCTAACGTTTTGTGAAACTAACTTTTGATAGATTCCCTCTATTTCATCTAGGCTTTCAATCGTAACAACTGGTATAAGTGGGTTGTTTTTTAAAATATTCTCAATGTTATTTTGCATCTTGTTTTTATAATATTCCAGCACCTTCTTCACTACCGGAAATTAGCCCTCTAAGGTTTTTAAATAATTGTCTTCCATGACTCATGTCATTGTATTTAACTGTTCTAATGGGTCTATTTTCAATTCCTTTCTCCAAACAATTAAATACACCTTTTTTTGCATCAATAGTTATTCTGTCACCAGTCTTAATTTTACCAATTACACCTCCTATGCTTGCTTCTGGGCTTACGTGAATAGCTGCGGGTACTTTACCCGATGCTCCAGACATTCTTCCGTCAGTTATCAATGCTACCTTAAAACCTTTCTTTTGCAATATGGTAAGGGATGGAGTAAGTTTATGCAACTCAGGCATGCCCTTATGTTTAGGACCTTGGAAAGGAATTACCGCTATAAAGTCTTTATCTAGTTCCCCAGCTCGAAATGCCGTAATTAAATCATCTTGATCATCAAAAACAATGGCGTCAGCTTCAACAAAGTAATGAGAAGGATCAACAGCAGATGTCTTAATTACTGAAATGCCAATATTTCCTTTTAGTACTTTTAGTCCTCCTGTAGCCTGAAATGGATTTGTAGCTGCGCGAATTATAGAATCATTTAAAGATGCTTTAGGTCCTTCTTCATATTTTATTGCACCATTCGAAAGCTTGGGTTCTTTCGTGTAAAGCGTTAAGCCGCGACCCATAATAGTGTTTACATCCTCATGCAGTAAACCTTCTTCCAAAAGTGTTTTAGTAACATATGCCATGCCTCCTGCAGCGTGAAAATGATTTACATCAGCAGCGCCATTTGGATATACTTTTGTAATAGATGGTATTACTTCAGATAGGTCTGAGAAATCTTGCCAGTTTATAGAAATTCCAGCGGCTTTTGCGATTGCCACTAAGTGCAAAGTATGGTTTGTCGATCCGCCGGTAGCTAGCAATCCAATAATTCCATTTACAATACACTTTTCATCAATTATTCTTCCAATAGTTCTCGATTCATCTTTTGTGCGAATATTATGTAACAACAGTCTAACAGCTTCTTTGTTTAGTGCTCGTCTCATTATGGTGTCAGGATTTACAAAACTGGAACCAGGTAGCTGTAAGCCCATAATTTCCATTAACATTTGATTGCTATTGGCTGTGCCATAAAAGGTACAGGTTCCGGGAGAGTGATAAGAGTCAGATTCTCCTTTCAAAAGTTCTTCTCTGCCAATTTTTCCTTCCGCAAATTCTTGTCTAATCCTTCCTTTTTCTTCATTTGAAATACCGGTTGGCATTGGCCCACCCGGAATAAACATGGAGTGTAAATGACCGAAACTAAGATTTCCGATTAACAAGCCAGGAACAATTTTATCACAGATGCCAAGGTTCATCACCCCATCAAACATATCATGTGAAAGCCCAATTGCAGCAGATAAAGCAATTATATCTCTACTCAATAATGAAAGATCCATGCCGGGTTGGCCTTGAGTTACTCCATCGCACATTGCAGGAGTTCCTCCTGCAACTTGAACGGTAGCATTCATTTCATTGGCGTATAATCGTATTTCCTCAGGATAGTGTTCGTATGGTTTGTGTGCAGAAAGCATGTCATTGTAGGCAGAAATAATTCCAATATTTGGTTCAATACCCTCAGAAATTATTTTTTTATCGGATGTTCCGCATCCAGCAAATGCATGCGCTAGATTTCCGCAACTCATTTGATTTCTGCTTCTAGAATTTTTAAAATTAAAAGCCACTGATCCCAAATAGGAGTTGCGTTCAGATTTGCTCCGTTCAATAATACGATCAGTTATTTCTTGTATTTTTTTATTTATCATCATCTAAGTAGAATAATTTAACATCTTTTCTTTTTTCAAGTAAATCATGAATAGGTAAAGATTCAGTTTCATCATGTAGCACTTTTCTTTTTTCATTGCCATGAAAAAGCATGTATATACTGGTCGCTTCAGTTATCATTTTCATGCTGCAAGTAATCCGATGAGACGGTTCGCTTGGTGCTATTGTTTTAAGAATTTCTTTCTCATTTGTTGAAAGCGCTATTAGAGATTCCTCATCCCTTGGGAAAATTGAGGCTATATGTCCATCTGTTCCCATTCCAAGTATTATAATATCTGTTTGGTTTACAAAATCTTGATATTCAATGCGAACTTGCTCTAGGTTTCTTTTTTCATCTTCTGAGTCCATCACCATTCCTGTTATTTGATAAAACGTTTCAGGATGCTTTGAAAAACAGTTTTTTATGTATTGCTCATTACTGAATTCGCTCGAAACAGGAACATAACGCTCATCTACCAATCCGATTTTAACTTTTTCTAAAAAGCTACATTGTTTATCTAGTAGCTTGTATAAAGGACCTGGAGTGCTGCCCCCAGATAATAACATGGTGGCTCCTCCTTTTTTGATAATTATATCATTGAGCTCTTCAATGATAGCTGCTACCATTGCTTTAATCAGGTTGTTATTATCGTGAAATAAATTGGTTATTTCGAATCTTTGGTTTCCCATTTTGTGTTTTTTTCAAGAATTTCATCTCCAGGACCCCATGTTCCCGATTCATATAATGAAAGTGGTATCTCTTTATTCCAACAATCACTAATTGACTCAATCCATATCCATGCTGCTTCTAATTCATCATGTCGCATAAATAACGTTTGGTTTCCACGAAGAATGTCAATAATTAATCTCTCATAGGCACCTGGCATAGGATCTTTAAAAGAATCTATAAAATCAAGTTTCAAAGAAATTGGTTTAAATCTATAGCCTCCTGGGCCCGGTATTTTACTCAGTTGAACTAGCTCTATTCTTTCTTCAGGCTGAAGACGAATAATTAGCTTATTTCTAAGTGGATGTTTAGAGTCTGGAAAGATATTATGCGGTAATTCTTTAAAATTAATAACAATGTCCGAATATCTTTTTTTCATTCGCTTTCCAGTTCTGAGGTAGATTGGTACATTTTTCCATCTCCAGTTATCTATATAGGCCTTTATAGCAACAAATGATTCTGTTTCTGAATTGTATTTTTCAATGTCTTCGAGGTAGGAATTTAATTTTTCATTACCATTTGCACCTCTGGTATATTGACCGCGCACTACATTGCCTTTAATTGTTGAAGGCTTGAAGAGTCTGAGCGACTGAAGAACTTTTACTTTTTCGTTTCGTACAGAATCTGGATTTAAGCTTGCGGGTGGCTCCATTGCTATTAGACAGAGGAGTTGTAATAGATGATTTTGAATCATATCTAATAGAGCTCCGGTTTTATCATAATATCCTGCTCGTTTTTCTACACCTAAACTTTCTGATACGGTAATTTGTATGTTTTCAATATTTTCGGCATTCCATGCCCTTTCGAAAAGATGGTTAGCAAATCGCAAAACCATAATGTTTTGTACCGTCTCTTTTCCAAGGTAATGATCAATTCTGAATATCTGTTTTTCCTTAAATGTTGAAGAGATAATCGCATTAATAGATTGACTTGATTTTAAGTCATGACCTAATGGTTTTTCTAAAACGACCTTACTACTATCATTAACTAATCCTGAACTTCGAAGTGTTCCGCATATCTCTGAAAAAGCTGAGGATGGTACCGAAAAATAGAACACCCTTTGGCGCTGGGCATTTTCATCTAAACTATTTTTTAAATCAGCATAAAATGAGTCATTATTTTTTTTGATTTGTAGGAGTTTAACATGCTTGAGGAATTCATCTATGTCTCTTTCTTTGGATTCTTTATGATTAGTTTTTAGAATAAATTCTCTAAGTACTATCTTAAATTGCTTTTCATTATTTGAGGATCGCGAAATACAATAAATATTAAATTCGACATTTAATTGCTTGGCAGCATATCTGTGAAAGAGAGCAGGAATGATCTTTCGTTTGGATAGGTCGCCATCTCCACCAAAAATCACGATATTAAAAGGATTTATCTTGTAAGTTGTTTTTTGTTTCAAACTCATTTCTTATTAGTTACGATTGAATTAATTTTCACTTTTCACGCACTGTTTACAAGACAGCTATTTTCTTTGCCCGGTTATAAGTCATTCGAAATAGCTATTTTGGTGAATTTACCCTTCTATTGTTTTTTTAGAAATTGAAAAATAGAAGCTAATATTCAGTACAAACTTAAATACTTTTTGTAATATGTACAATATCTAAGTAATTTTTATTATTATTGCTGTATAATTTTTAAATAGATATTACATGTTTTTAGTTGTTGAAAGTGGCTCCACGAAAGCTGATTGGAAGTTAGTAGGTAGTTCTATAGAAAGTTCATACTGTACCAAAGGGTTCAATCCTTATTTCCATACCCAAGAGGATATCTTAATAGAATTAAACGATCATTTAGAATTAGATTTGATTAAAGAAAAGATAACAAAAGTGTTTTTTTACGGTGCTGGTTGCTCATCAGCAAATCTAAATTCTATTATTGAAAATGCACTTTCGCATTTTTTTTGTAATTCAAAAGTTTTTGTCAATCATGACTTGTCAGCTGCTGCTTTTGCCTGCTATAGTGGCGATCCTATAATTGCTTGCATTATTGGAACGGGTTCAAATTCATGCTATTACGATGGCGAAGTTGTTTCTGAAGAGTTACCAGCATTGAGTTATATATTAGGAGACGAAGGAAGTGGCAGCCATTTTGGTAAAGCGTTACTTTCAGACTTTCAGTACAAAAGACTTCCTGGTGCATTAGAGAAAGAACTTATGCATATGGGATTGACAAATTCTGTGATTAATGAAAATGTTTATATGAAGCCAAATGCAAATGTATATATAGCCTCATTTATGCCGATTCTGATAAGACACAAGGATTTGAAATATTCTCAGGACCTTATTCGCAAAAATTTCCAACAATTTATTGATATTCATATTAAATGCTATGAAAATTATAAAGAAGTAAAAGTCAATTTTGTAGGATCAATTGCAAGTTTATTAGATGTTGAGCTCAGGGAGATTTGCGCAGAAAATGAAATAGAAATTGGTTTAATTTTAAGAAGACCTCTCGATAGATTGGTCGATTTTCATAGGGCTAAAAAAAATTTAGTTTAACTTCATTGTTCGCCTGAAGATTAAATTTTTAAAAATATTTTGTAAAATTTTAATTTTATCATGCATATCAAAAATTACACTTTTTCAGATTTTTTGTGGCATAGGTATTATTCGTTATTTTAAAAAACTTCACAATTATGTATAAGAAAAATAATATAATTCTACTTCTATTGTTAACAATGTTTATTGGGTGCAGCGATGAAAAAACGGTTATAATTGCTGATTTCGATTCAGATATTGAGGCTATTATTTCCAAATTAACGCTAGAAGAGAAGGTGGGTCAAACCTGTCAAATTACGCTTGATGCTCTTTATTTTCGGGACGATGATAATCAGGTGATAGAGCCGGGTAAAATAGATCCTGATAAGCTGGAAGAGGCTATCGTTACTTATAGAATCGGCTCAATTTTGAATGTTGGATGGCATACTTATGATAGAGGAACTTGGACGCAAATTCTTAAAGAGGTAAACGCACCTTTTAATAATGGAGTAACAGGAGTGCCGATTATTTACGGTATTGATGCTATACATGGTGTAAATTATACGCAAGGTGGAACATTATTTCCGCAGGAAATTGGATTAGCTGCCACTTGGAATCCCGGCATTGCTGAAAAATTCGGAACAATAACTGCTTATGAAACGAGAGCTACTGGAATTCATTGGAATTTTTCACCCGTTTTGGATTTGGGTCGCCAACCACTTTGGTCACGTCATTTTGAGACGCTGGGTGAAGACCCTTTTTTAGCAGCAACCATGGGAGGCGCAATAATATCTGGGTATCAAGGAAATAATGGCATTGATTCAGAGCATGTAGTAGCTTGCATGAAACATTTCGTAGGGTATAGTAATCCGCAAAGTGGAAGGGATAGAACCCCTGCGTGGATACCAGAAAAATACATGAAGGAATTATATTTTCCTTCTTTCAAAGAAGCAGTCAATAAGGGCGCACTCACAGTAATGATAAATAGCGGCGATGTAAATGGCGTTCCTGGCCATACCAATTATAATCTAATTACAAAAACCTTAAAAGGAGATTGGGGTTTCCAGGGTTTCGCAGTATCTGATTGGGAAGATTATATTATGTTGAATTCCATACACCGAACTGCTGAAGATATTGAACAAGCTATAATAAGTGCTTTTAATGCTGGTGTAGATATGAGTATGGTGCCTTATTCTCCCCAGTATAAAGAATATTGCGAATTGATGATTAAAGCTGTAAAAGAGGGTGAAATTACGCAAGAAAGGTTGGATGATGCGGTGCGAAGAATTCTGAGGGTAAAAATAAAGGCAGGTTTATATAAGGATGCTATGAATCAACTTAATGAATATCCTGACTTCGGTTCAGAAAAATTTAAGGCTACTGGATTAGAAGCCGCTTTGGAATCCATAACGTTGTTGAAAAACAATAACCATACATTGCCATTGTCTATGGATAAGAAGGTATTGGTTTCTGGACCTACTTCTAATAACTTGATTTATTTAAATGGCGCTTGGACACATACTTGGCAAGGAGCTGATACGGCTTATAATACTGTTGGTTGCAAGACCGTTTTTGAGGCTTTTAAAGAAAAGATAGGTCCAGAAAACTGTTTATTCAGTCAAGGTGCAGAGTTATATTTGGAAAATGGATTTGAAGCCACTCGTTTGATAGCCTCAGATGATTTTAAAACGAAGGCAGCTCAAAGTGATATAATTGTATTGTGTCTTGGTGAATATCCTTCAACAGAAAAACCTGGAGACATTCGGTCCTTGAATTTAGATGAAGAACAATTGGCGTTGGCTGAAATGGCTTATGCTACAAATAAACCCGTTATTCTGGTAATGATTGAAGGTAGACCGCGTATTATTAGAACAATTGTAGACAGCGCTGCTGCAATTGTTCAGGCATATCTTCCAGGAGATTATGGTGCGGATGCACTTGTGAAGCTAATGTTTGGCGAAGAAAATTTCAGTGGAAGATTACCTTATACGTACCCAAAATATGATGGTGTAATTGAATTTTATGATCATCCTAGGAGTGTAGATAGATCGAAATCAAATGATTTCAAAGCTTATGATCCTCAATGGAATTTTGGTTATGGATTAAATTACAGCAGTCTAGTGTATTCTAATTTACGCCTGGATTCCAAAGAAATGAGGTCGAAAGATTCCATTAAAATTGAAGTAGATATAACTAATTCTGGTTTAATCGATGTAAAAGAAGTTGTACAATTGTATGTTTCGGATAAATTTGCTACAATTGTACCCAATGGAAAATCATTAAAAGGTTTTAATAAACGACTTATTAAAGCCGGAGAAACAGAAACGGTTTGCTTTTATTTAAAAATCGCTGATCTCGAGTTTGTTGATGTTTCAGGCAGATGGAATTCAGAGCCTGGAGCTTTTGATATAACCATTGGGAATTTAATCACTACTTTTAATTTAAAAATTTAGTAAATGGCTTATAAAATTAAATTTGATAAGTTTTTCTCTTATTCATTTTCATTGGATTGTGTGATTTTTGCATATATAGACGGAAAAATCAATGTAATGCTTGTGAAAAGAGCTATGGAGCCTTACATGGGTGAATGGGCTATTCCTGGAGATTTATTGTATCCAGATGAAGATCTCCCTGAAGCTGCAAGCAGAATTCTTAGTGAATTGACTAAATTAGATAATGTTGAACTGCACCAAGGCCGAACCTTTGGAAAACCAGAACGCCACCCGCAAGGAAGGGTAATTACCAATGCCTATTTTGCTCTTGTTAAAATGCAAAGTATTCAAACCAAAGCATCTTCATGGGCAGAACAAATAAAGTGGGTTCCTATTGATGAAGTGGAGCAGCTTGCCTTCGATCACAATGAAATTTTGGAATCTACTTATCAAATACTTAAGTATAAATTAAAGCGTGAACCTGTTTGCTTTCATTTATTAGCAGATAAATTTACATTGCATGAAATGCAACGATTGTATGAGTTCGTATTTGATTTAGAGTTAGATAAAGCGAATTTTAGAAAGAAAATTAAGTCTATACCTTTGATTAGTCTGAGCGAAAAACAGAAAAATGTGAAACACCGGCCTGCTAATCTCTTTTCTTTTGATGCGAAGAAATTTAACGATCTTATCAAGGAAGAAAGTTATTCTTTCCGAATGTAATTTTATTTTTTTTGGGCAATAACTTTACTTATTGTATTTTTTACTATATATTTGTACTTATAGTATAATTTACCATTATGGTAGGTTTAAAATTTAATCTAAAAAATCATGAAAATCCTTTCGAATAAATTTGAGAAAATAGTATTATATGTTTTTTTGCTAATTTCATTTAACTCTTTTTCACAAGATTTAGTAATAACGACAGAAGTATGTGGAAATACTGGAGGTTCTGAAGTGAGAATGACGGGGCCATTTTGGAGTTGGGATCCAACAGCTGGACCAACTGCCGTAGATAACATGGATGGTACCTACACATTTACATTCTCTCCAGCACCAGCAGCA
>Ga0206130_10007441_pt1 | contig 12110 bp, 13 predicted proteins | sample Helgoland_Spring_9_FD_148637 | JGI IMG/M metagenome (GOLD analysis project Ga0206130, IMG submission 148637) | Pelagic subsurface seawater microbial communities from Kabeltonne, Helgoland, North Sea - Helgoland_Spring_Bloom_20160512_1 | ecosystem: Environmental > Aquatic > Marine > Epipelagic ...
ATATCACCGAAATCCTCGACGAGTATCTCCGCAAAGGGCGCCAGCGCGCGCGCCGCGTCCGCGGCCTCGTCATCGGCGGCGACCAGCACGACGCGCTCGCCCTCACCATCGGCGTGGACGGCGTGGGCGAAGGCGACGACCTCGCGCCGCGCGGTGTCGAGATCCTCGGCCCACAGATCGGCATGGCTCGGAAATCCGATCCACACCGCCTCGTGCGGCGCCCATTCGGGGGGGGGTGGCAGCGTCACCGTGCGGCGATCCCGGCGCGGCTCTTGTCGCGGATCGCGCGGAATTCGGCGCTGTGATACCAATTGGGCCACAATGTCGTATCCTCGGCGAGCTTGCGGCCCAGACCGTAGTAGATCTTGAGATCGGCCACGGCGCCCGACCAGTCCCAGGCGGGATCATATTCGTCGGCCGGCTTGTGATAGCGGTGCGCGACATAATCCTTCGCCGCCGCCTCGCCCGCTGCCGTCCCGCCCTTGACCATGTCGATCCCCGATCCGCCATCGAGCATCGGGACGCCTAGTTTGGCGAAGCTGAAATGATCCGACCGGTAATAGCCGCCCGCCTCCGGATGCGCCTCGACCCCGATCGTCCGGCCTTCCGCTGCGACGAAGGGTTTCACCAGATCCTCGATCTCGCTCTTGCCCGCCCCGGTCAGGACGAAATCCTTCGCGAGTCCGTTGGCGTTCAGAACGTCCATGTTGACGCCGCCTACCGTGCGCGCGAGCGGATAGACGGGATGTTCGGCGTAATAGCGCGATCCCAGCAGCCCCGATTCCTCCGCGGTGACCGCCATGAACGCCATCGACCGCTTCGCGCGGCCCGCCTTGGCCTGCGCCTCCGCGATCGCGACCAGCCCGGCGACGCCGCTCGCATTGTCGAGCGCGCCGTTGCAGATGTCATCGCCATCGACCGCATCGCAGCGACCCAGATGATCCCAATGCGCGGTGTACAGGACGTAATCGTCAGGCGCCGTCGTCCCAGGCAGGACGCCGATCACGTTCTTCGACGCCTGTCGCTTGATCATGTTGTCGAACCGCGTCGACATCGCCACGCCCAGCGGCACCGCCTTGAACCCCTTCAGCTTCGCCGCCGCGGACAGCGCGGCGAAATCCTTGCCCGCGCTGGCGAACAATGTCTGTGCGGCAGCCTGCTGAATCCAGCCGATCATCCGGCTCTGGTCCTGATGATCGCCCTTTTCGTCGAGTTCGAGCTGCGGTCCCGTCCACGACGATTGCACGACCGCCCAGGGATAGGCCGCCGGTTCGGTCTGGTGAACGATGATCGCCGCGGCCGCGCCCTGTCGCGCCGCCTCTTCGAACTTATACGTCCAGCGACCGTAATAGGTCATCGCGCGGCCTTCGAACGGGCCGTCGCGCGTCATCGTCTGCCAGTCGGGATCGTTGACCAGAATGACGACCGTCTTTCCCTTCACATCGACCCCGGCATAGTCGTTCCACCCCTTTTCGGGGGCGTTGATGCCATAGCCGACGAAGACGACGGGGCTGTCCTTGAGCTCGATCGACGGGACGACGCGATAGGTGCCCGCGACCATGTCGTTGCGATAGGCAAGGCTGACCGGGGTCTTGCCCCCGGTGAAGGTCAGCGGCTGGACATTGCCCGCGGTGATTTCGACCATCGGTACGTCCTGGAACCAGCTGGCCCCGCCCTTGCCGTCGGGATTGCCGGGCTTAAGCCCCGCCTGTTTGAAGCGATCGACGATATAGGCGACCGTCTTGTCCTCCGCCGGGGTCGTCGGTGCGCGGCCTTCATAGGCGTCGGACGCCAATTCCTTCGTCACGGTCTTCAGCGTGTCGACCGAGATGGCCGGGGCCGAACCGGTAACGGCGCCCTGCGCCAGCGCGGGCGTGGAGACGGAGGCGAGCAGCAACAGGGGCAGGAACGCGATACGCATGGATAGATTCCTTCGACGCGTCTTCTGGCAAGCACCGACCCGCTTGTCCACGAACGAAAAAGGGCGGCCCCGCAGGACCGCCCCCGTTCGGGTCGCCGATGGCGAGAACCGATCAGCGCGAATAGAATTCGACGACCAGGTTCGGCTCCATCTTCACCGGATAGGGCACCTCGTCGAGCGTGGGCACGCGCGTGAAGGTGATCTTCGCGGCGCCGTCGGGAGCGACGTAATCGGGAATTTCGCGCTCGGCCAGGCTCTGCGCTTCCATCACCAGCGCCATTTCCTGCGCCTTCGATCCCAGCGTGATCTCGTCACCGACGAAGCAGCGACGCGAGGCGATGTTGCACTTCACGCCGTTGACCTTGACGTGGCCGTGGCTGACGAGCTGACGCGCGGCGAAGATCGTCGGCGCGAACTTGGCGCGATAGACGATCATGTCGAGACGCTGTTCGAGCAGGCCGATCAGATTCTGGCTGGTATCGCCCTTCATCCGCGCGGCCTCATGATAGCAGGCGCGGAACTGCTTTTCGGTCACGTCGCCATAATAGCCCTTGAGCTTCTGCTTGGCGCGAAGCTGAATACCGAAATCGCTGACCTTGCCCTTGCGGCGCTGGCCGTGCTGGCCGGGGCCATATTCACGCTTGTTGACCGGGCTCTTTGGGCGACCCCAAATGTTCTCGCCCATCCGCCGGTCGAGTTTATACTTGGCGCTGTTGCGCTTCGACATGATAATTCCTTGGCAATTGCTACAACGTCGTTCCCGGTATCGCCTGCACGCCACGCCTGTCGGGGTCCCCGCGAAGCGATGCTTCATGGGGTTGCGCGCAGGGCCACCGCTTCACCGGGATGCGGGGCCAATGCGAAGGCGCGCGGTTAGACGGGGTGTGTCCACGAGTCAACCGCGCGGGTCGGTTACTCGGGCTTGCCGGGTGCGGGGCGCGGCCGATTGCTGAACGCGTCGACACCACCTTGATTAATCTGATCGATTGCCGCCCACTCGGCTGCTGTCCGGCAGGTCCTTACCGGCATAATACTGCCCGTGGATACGGCACGCCGACAGACTTTCGCTTCCTTGACGGGTTTTGCAGGACGATCAACGGCAGGGGCCGCCCCGTTCTGGTCAACATCCGCTACGGTGGATGCCAACGGCATGCCGACAATCATCAATAGGGACGCCAGCATCATATTTCTTTCTCCATCTAACGCGCCGTCAGGTAGCAAGGCTGTTGCATGATCGTAAACGAATTTCTGCGCGGTCGTCATGCTGGACAGTCGGGATCGACTTGCGCAAAAGTGCACGGATGACCGACATCTTATCCGGGCCCGATTGCGTAACGATGGCCGACGTTCGCCGCGGGGTCGATGCGCTCGATGCCGAACTGATCGCGCTGCTGGCCCGGCGGTTCGGCTATATGGATGCCGCCGCGCGGATCAAGCCGGAGCGGGGGCACGTCCGCGACGAAAAGCGCAAAGCGGAGGTGATCGCCAACGCGCAGGCGCGCGCGCAGGCGGCGGGGCTGCCGCATGAAGCGATCGCGGATATCTGGGACCAGCTGGTCGAGGCGTCGATCGCCTATGAACTGGCGGCGTTCGACCGGCGCTGACGCCTATTCGCGGTTGAGAATCTTGGGGCGTTTCGCGCCGCCGAGGGCCGACAGCACCCCGCGGAACGTGCGGACTTCCTGTGTCGACCAGCCGGGCTTGGTCAGCAACGTCCGCAGTGTCCGCCGCGTCGTCGGCGTCCGGTCGGGCGGAAAGAAGAAATTCGCCTCCTCGAGCAGCCGGTCGAGCTGCGCGATCATGCCCTCCAGTTCGTCCTGCGCGGCGGGTTCGGGCAGATCGGTTTCGGGGGGTGAGGCCAAGGCTTGCCCCTTCGACCATTCATAGGCGACCAGGATCACCGCCTGCGCCAGATTGAGGCTGCCGAAATCGGGATTGATCGGCACGGTGATGATCGACCGCGCGAGTGCGACATCGTCGGTTTCGAGCCCCGATCGTTCGGGACCGAACAGGATCGCGGAGCGGGCGGCGTCGCGATGGATGGCGGCGGCGGCGACTTCCGGCGTCACGACGGGTTTAGTGACGCCGCGCTTGCGGACGGTCGTGGCATAGACGTGCGCGCAATCCGCCACCGCCGCCGCGACGCTGTCATAGACCTGCGCCTGTTCGAGCACGATGTCGGCGCCGCTCGCCGCGGGACCCGCCGACGGATTCGGCCAGCCGTCACGCGGGGTGACCAGACGCAATTCGGTCAGCCCGAAGTTGAGCATCGCCCGCGCCGCCTTGCCGATATTTTCCCCCAGCTGGGGGCGGACCAGGACGATGACGGGCGGTGGTGCAGACGGTGGTGCGGGCGGGGCGGGGCTGGTCGTCACCCGCGACCCACTTCCTCGATCGATCCGGCGAAATCCTCGAAATCCTTGGCTTCGCTGAAATCGCGATAGACGCTGGCGAAGCGGATGTAGGCGACCGAATCGAGTCCCTTGAGACCCTCCATCACCATTTCGCCGATGCGCTTGGTCGTGACCTCGGTCTCGCCGGTCGTTTCGAGCTGGCGCTGGATGCCGCTGACGAGCTTTTCGAGCATCAGCGCGGTGATCGGTCGCTTGCGCGCCGCGATCGAGATCGACCGGAGCAATTTTTCGCGGTCGAACGTCTCGCGCTTGGTGCCCCCGCCATCGTTCTTGATGACGATCAGGTCGCGCAGCTGGATGCGTTCGAATGTCGTGAAGCGGGCGGCGCAGCCCTCGCACTGGCGCCGACGGCGGATCGCCGCCCCGTCATCGGTGGGGCGGCTGTCCTTTACCTGGCTGTCTTCATGTCCACAAAAGGGGCAGCGCATTCAGGCCTTCTTCTTGTTCTTCATATAGGCATAGCCTGCGCCCGCGGCGGCGCCGATGATCGGGCCGACGAACGGCAGCGGGATCGCGACGACCGCGCCCAGCGCTCCCCATTTCGCCATGCTCTTGCCGAGCTTGGGGTCGTTCTTCACCTCGTTGCGGAAATCGTCGAATGCCATCGTTTATCCTTCGTAGATCGGGAACCGCGCGCACAGGGCGCGCACCCGGTCCCTAACGTCCGCCTCGACCTCGGGGTCCCCGGCTTCGCCCTTTTTCGCCAGACCGTCGAGCACGTCGGCGACCATATGGCCGATCTCACGGAATTCGGCGACGCCGAAACCGCGGGTGGTGCCCGCGGGGGTGCCGACGCGGATGCCGCTGGTCTTCATCGGGGGCAGCGGATCGTTGGGAATACCGTTCTTGTTGCAGGTGATCCCGGCGCGTTCGAGCGCCTCGTCGGCATCCTTGCCGGTGACGCTCAGCGGGGTGAGGTCGACGAGCGCGAGATGGGTGTCGGTGCCCCCCGAAACGAGATCGGCGCCGCGCTCCTTGAGCGTCGCCGCCAGCACCTTCGCATTCTCGACGACCGCGGCGATGTAACTTTGATATTCTGGCCGGAGCGCTTCGCCGAACGCGACGGCCTTGGCGGCGATGACGTGCATCAGCGGGCCGCCCTGAAGCCCGGGGAAGACCGCCGAATTCAGTTTCTTCGCGATCGCTTCGTCATTGGTCATGATCATGCCGCCGCGCGGGCCGCGCAGCGTCTTGTGCGTCGTCGTCGTCACGACGTGCGCATGGCCGAAGGGGGTGGGGTGAAGCCCCGCCGCGACGATCCCCGCGAAATGCGCCATGTCGACCAGGAAATACGCACCGACCAAATCCGCGATGCTGCGGAACCGCGCGAAATCGATCTGACGCGGATAGGCGGAGCCGCCCGCGATGATCAGCTTGGGCCGATGCTCCAGCGCCAGCCGCTCGACCTCATCATAATCGATTAGATGCGTATCGGGCAGGACGCCGTACTGGACCGCGTTGAACCATTTGCCGCTCATCGCGGCGCGTGCGCCATGCGTCAGATGGCCACCGGCATCGAGGCTCATGCCGAGGATCGTCTCGCCCGGCTTGACCAGCGCCAGCATCACCGCACCATTGGCCTGCGCGCCCGAATGCGGCTGGACGTTGACGAACTCGCAGCCGAAGATCTGCTTGGCGCGGTCGATCGCGAGCGTCTCGACCTCGTCCGACGGCGCGCAACCCTGATAATAGCGCTTGCCGGGGTAGCCCTCCGCATATTTGTTGGTGAAGACCGATCCCTGAGCCTCGAGCACCGCTTTCGACACGATGTTTTCGGACGCGATCAGTTCGATCTGCGTCTGTTCGCGGGTCAGTTCATGCGTGATCCCTGCAAAAATCGCGGGATCGGCATCGGCGAGGCCGCGCGTGAAGAAACCGTCGGGCTGGACGTCATGCAGCGTCTGGGGCTGGGTGCTCATGCAAACTCCTTGGACAATTTGTCGACGCGGTGCTGGTGGCGACCGCCGTCGAATTCGGTGGAGAGAAAAGCGTCGAGGCAGGCCTTGGCCATTTCCTCGCAAATCAGCCGGGCGCCCATCGCGATGGCGTTGGCATCATTGTGCGTCCGTGCCAGCCGGGCGGATAACGGTTCGGACACCAGCGCGCAGCGGCAGGCGGGATGACGGTTCGCGGCGATGGCGATGCCGATCCCCGATCCGCACAGCGCGACGCCGCGTTCGGCGCGCCCGTCGGCCAGCGCCTCGGCGACCGCGAAGCCGTAATCGGGATAATCGACGCTGGCGTTACCCTCGGTCCCCAGGTCGAGGACATCGTGTCCAGAGTCCTTCAGCCAGTTGATCAGGATGGATTTCAGCCCGACGGCGGCGTGGTCGGAGGCGATGGCGACGCGCATGCGTGGATCCCCATGAGGACGGCGGTGACGAATGCGGCGCTCTGTACGCGTGCCGCGCGGCGATTGCCACCGTTTCGCGCGACCATCGTGCATGTTAGATGGGCGGCATGATTCATCCCATCCCCGGCGCCGGTGATCCGACCTTGGCCCCGACCTCGGTCTTGGCTGCCGCGCAACGCGGCGGCGTACCGCGGATCGCGATGCTGCTGGGGCTGTCGGGCCTGATCCCGCAGGCGTTCGCGGTGATGGCGTTGGTGGGCGATGACCCGGCGACGCGGTTTCCCGCACTGGCGCTCGCCTATGCCTATGCGGCGCTGATCCTGAGTTTTCTGGGCGGGCTGTGGTGGGGGATCGCGGCGAAGAGCGACGATCCGCCGCGCTGGATCTGGGTCGCGGCCGTCGTCCCATCGCTGGTCGCGCTCGCCAGCGCGTGGCCGTGGATGGTCGGGCTGACGTGGCCCGGCCCATCGCTGGTCGCGCTGGGTGTAGCGTTGATCGCGGCGCTGGGGGTCGACCTGGCGCTGATCCGCGGCGGTCTCGCGCCGCCGGGATGGCTGGGGTTGCGCGCGCCCCTGTCGCTGGGCCTGGGCGCGCTGACGCTGGTCGCCGGGTTGCTTTAACGCGCGACCGCGGCCTGCTGGCGCGCTTCGCGATCCTTGTAGAATTGTTCGACGATCGCCCATGCTTCGTCGGCGGTCTCGACATAATGGAAGATCGACAGGTCGCGTTCGCTGACGACGCCCTCGTCGACCAGCGCCTGGAAATTGACGACCTTGTCCCAGAATTCCTTGCCGACGAGCAGCACGGGGATCGGTTCGATCTTGCCGGTCTGGATCAATGTCAGCAGTTCGAAGAGTTCGTCGAACGTCCCGAACCCGCCGGGGAACGCCGCCAGCGCGCGCGCGTGAAGCAGGAAGTGCATCTTGCGCAGCGCGAAATAGTGGAACTGAAGCGACAGCGACGGGGTGACGTAGGGGTTGGGCGCCTGTTCGTGGGGCAGGACGATGTTGAGCCCGATCGATTCGGCGCCGACATCGCAGGCGCCACGATTGGCGGCCTCCATGATCGATGGGCCGCCACCCGAACAGACGACGAACTGGCGCTTGCCGTCCTCATCGCGTGGCAGGACGCTGACGATCTTGGCGAGATCGCGCGCGACGTCGTAATATTTGCTCTTCGCGACGAGCCGTTCGGCGATCCTGCGCGATTTATCGTCAGTGGCGAGGGCCAGCAGTTCTTCGGCCTTGTCGGGCGAGGGGATGCGCGCCGATCCGTACATGACGAAGGTCGAGGCGATATTGGCTTCGTCGAGTACCAATTGTGTCTTGAGCAGTTCGAGCTGGAAGCGGACGGGACGCAGATCCTCGCGGAGCAGGAAATCCATGTCCTGAAAGGCAAGGCGATAGGCCTGGTTTTCGGTCTGCGGGGTCGACACGCCGCCCTTGACGGTGTCGGCATCCTGCGACGCGCGTCGGAAGACGCGGCTGGGTACTCGTGTATCGTTCATCCGGGGCGCATAGGCCATCGCGCGCGCCCGCGCTAGCGGCAGAAGCGCGCGCCGTCTTCCTCCAGATGCAGGTGGTTGCGGTGCGCGGCATTGTAATCGGGCGACAATACGGTGCCGAACCGTTTGCAGGCGGAGGCGCGGATCGTCAGCAGGAACCGACGCGTCGCCGGATCGGGTGATTGCCAGTCGTCCAGCACGGTGATCCGGCGCCCATCCTTCAGGACGAAACCGCCGATGTCGATCGCATTGGCGATGGCGTGGCCCGATCGTTTGTCGGCGTTGCGCGCCGATCCGACGACGTTGCGACAGGCGTAGCTGCCCATGCTGTCGACACGGACCAGCTCGCTGCCGAGCATCTGATAGGCGGCGGGGGCGACGGCGTTGCGGACCCAGCTGGAAAAGGCGCGCGCCTCACCGCAGCGGACCGCGGTGAGGTTGTTCACGGGCACGCCGATGTCGAGCAGCTGGACCGTCCCCGACAGCCCGCACCCCTTGCCGAAATCCTTGTCGGGCAGGGGGCGGAAATCGACGCCCTCGCGGCGCAGGTCAGCATGGCAGATCGCGGTCTCGCGCGCCGACGCGGTCGCGATCGAGGGGCGTGGTTCGGGTGGGCGTTCCCGACTGCCGCAGGCGGCGAGCAGCATCGCGATCGTGACCATGGCCACCCCGGTCGGCGTGGAAAGGCGGGGGCATTCGGCAGGTCGCATCGACATGTTCTGCGGATCACAGGCCGCGGGGGCAACCCCGTGATGACCAGTCGAGCCGCGCATGGGGCGAGCGGATCCACGCCGGATTGACACCCCCGTCGATGTCGCTAGGGCCGTCGACGGGCCACGCGGTCCCAACGCCGCGCGTGCTCTCTGTGAGGAGAGACAGACATGACTGACACGACCGTTACCGACGCCACCCGTGCGTCCGCCAAGCCCGCCACCAAGCCGGCACGCCCCTATTTTTCGAGCGGCCCCTGCGCCAAGCCCCCGGGCTGGGATGCCGCCAAACTCGCCACCGATTCGCTCGGTCGATCGCATCGGTCGAAACTGGGCAAGCAACGCCTTGCCTATTGCATCGACCTGATGCGCGAGATGCTGAACCTGCCCGAGACGCACCGTATCGGCATCGTGCCGGGGTCGGACACGGGCGCGTTCGAAATGTCGATGTGGACGATGTTGGGCGCGCGGCCCGTCACGACGCTCGCATGGGAAAGCTTTGGCGAGGGTTGGGTGACCGATGCGGTCAAGCAGCTGAAGATCGATCCCACCGTCATCCGCGCCGATTATGGCGTGCTCCCCGACCTGGCGCAGGTCGACTGGGCGAGCGACGTGCTGTTCACCTGGAACGGCACGACCAGCGGCGTGCGCGTCCCCGATGCGGACTGGATCCCGGCGAATCGCGAAGGCCTGTCGTTCGCCGATGCGACCAGCGCGGTGTTCGCCTATCCGATCGACTGGACCAAGGTCGATGTCGCGACGTTCAGCTGGCAGAAGGTGCTGGGCGGGGAGGGCGCGCATGGCGTGCTGATCCTGGGCCCGCGCGCGGTCGAGCGACTCGAGAGCTATACGCCCGCCTGGCCGCTGCCCAAGGTGTTCCGCCTGACGTCGAAGGGGAAGCTTGCCGAGGGCGTGTTCAAGGGCGAGACGATCAACACCCCCTCGATGCTCGCGGTCGAGGATGCGATCTTCGCGCTCGAATGGGGCAAGTCGCTCGGCGGGCTGAGCGGCATGATCGCGCGATCCGACGCCAATGCCGCCGCGCTCGACAGAATCGTCGCGGATCGTGACTGGCTGGGTCATCTGGCCGTCGATCCGGCATCGCGGTCGCGCACCAGCGTGTGCCTGACCGTCGCGGGCGCGGACGAGGCGGTCATCAAGAAGATGGCGTCGGTGCTCGAAGCCGAGGATGCGGCGTACGACATCGCGGGGTATCGCGATGCGCCCGCCGGTCTGCGCATCTGGTGCGGCGCGACGGTCGATATCGCTGATATCGTCGCGCTCGGCCCATGGCTCGACTGGGCCTATGCGCAGGCGACTGCCGCCTGATACCACCGCCCCGGCGAAGGCCGGGGTCCAGTATCGCAGCGGCGCCAAATGGTCGCTGCGCTTCGTTACGACAGCCTTCCCAACTGGACCCCGGCCTTCGCCGGGGAGGAGCTTCATCACCATGCCAAAAGTGCTTATTTCCGACAAAATGGACCCGCAGGCTGCCAAGATCTTCCGCGATCGCGGGGTCGAGGTCGACGAGATCACGGGCAAGACGCCCGACGAACTCGCCGCGATGATCGGCGAGTATGATGGCCTCGCGATCCGGTCGTCGACCAAGGTGACGCAGGCGATCCTCGATGCCGCGACCAATTTGAAGGTCATCGGGCGCGCCGGGATCGGCGTCGACAACGTCGACATCCCCGCCGCGAGCGCCAAGGGCGTCGTCGTCATGAACACCCCCTTCGGCAATTCGATCACGACCGCCGAACATGCCATCGCGCTGATGTTCGCGCTCGCGCGCCAGCTGCCCGAGGCGGATGCCTCGACGCAGGCGGGCAAGTGGGAGAAGAACCGCTTCATGGGCGTCGAACTCACCAGCAAGACGCTGGGGCTGATCGGCGCGGGCAATATCGGCAGCATCGTCGCCGATCGCGCGCTGGGGCTGCGGATGAAGGTGATCGCCTATGATCCGTTCCTGACCCCCGAACGTGCGCTGGAGATGGGCGTCGAGAAGGTCGATCTCGACGCGCTGCTGGCGCGCGCCGATTTCATCACGCTGCACACGCCGCTGACCGATCAGACGCGTAATATCCTGTCGAAGGAGAACCTCGCCAAGACGAAGCAGGGCGTGCGGATCATCAACTGCGCGCGCGGCGGGCTGATCGACGAGGCAGCGCTCAAGGAAGGGCTTGATTCGGGGCATATCGGCGGCGCGGCACTCGACGTGTTCGTGACCGAACCGGCAAAGGAGTCGCCGCTGTTCGGGACGCCCAATTTCGTCTCGACCCCGCATCTGGGCGCGTCGACGAGCGAGGCGCAGGTCAATGTCGCGATCCAGGTCGCCGAACAGATGGCGGATTATCTGGTGTCGGGCGGCGTCACCAATGCGCTGAACATGCCGAGCCTCAGCGCGGAGGAAGCGCCGCGGCTGAAGCCCTATATGGCGCTGGCCGAAAAGCTGGGCAGCCTGGTCGGGCAATTGTCGCATGGCGCGATCACGCGGATTTCGATCCACAGCGAGGGCGCCGCGGCGCACCTGAACCAGAAGCCGATCACCAGCGCGGTGCTGTCGGGCTTCCTCGAGACGCAGACCGCCAGCGTCAACATGGTCAACGCGCCGCTGCTGGCGCGCGATCGCGGGATCGAGGTGCGGGAGATCCGCACCGAGCGGGAGGGCAATTACCACACGCTGGTGCGCGTCGCGGTGTCGACCGCCGATGGCGAACGGTCGGTCGCGGGGACGCTGTTCGGCGACCAGGCACCGCGGCTGGTCGAGCTGTTCGGGGTGAAGATCGAGGCCGATCTGGCGGGACCGATGCTCTACGTCGTCAACGAGGACGCGCCGGGCTTCATCGGGCGGCTGGGGACGACGCTGGGCGAGGCGGGGGTCAACATCGGCACCTTCCACCTCGGGCGGCGGAATGCGGGCGGCGAGGCGGTGTTGCTGCTGTCGGTCGACGAAGCGGTCGAGGCGCGGTTGCTGTCGACGGTGCGCGCGTTGCCCGGGGTGAAGACCGCAATGGGGCTGTCGTTCTGATCGCAGGATGCTAGGGCGCGCGCCATGACACCGCTGCTTCCCCAAGGGTTCCGAGACACGCTGCCCCCGCACGCCGATGCGGCGGGGGCGGTCGAGGCCCGCGTCCTCGATGTGGCGCGCAGCCACGGCTACGAACGCGCCGATCCGCCGCTTGCCGAATATGCCGACGGGCTTGGTTCG
>Ga0206130_10007444_pt1 | contig 12102 bp, 12 predicted proteins | sample Helgoland_Spring_9_FD_148637 | JGI IMG/M metagenome (GOLD analysis project Ga0206130, IMG submission 148637) | Pelagic subsurface seawater microbial communities from Kabeltonne, Helgoland, North Sea - Helgoland_Spring_Bloom_20160512_1 | ecosystem: Environmental > Aquatic > Marine > Epipelagic ...
GTAATTCCCAACGAATAATATCTGCTTTACCATTTATTTCATTCATATCGTTAATCTTATCACCTAGTTGTGTTTTAAAGCCGCGTTTATTCAGTTCTGCTTCTGTCCAACGGATATATTGAAAACCGATTGGTTCGTGGATATTTTTCCAGGTGTCCATGAATTTCGTGGGAGGTGGCTTTGGACCAATCCATAGTTGATGAATAATTTTTGGTATATTTGACATGTTTGACATATTATTAAATATTAAATTTTAATATTTAATAAGATTTTTATGAAATATTACTAATATTGATATATAATGCAATTATTTGAACAAAATGTTTTATTATAACACATAATTTTTTTATCTATTGGGGATATTTGTTTATTACAACGGTAACATTTTTTTTTGGGAATGTAAGATATAATTTTACAAATAATTTCTATTGGTATATTCATTTAAATATATATTATTAATTATATTTAAATGAATAATTTAGTTTTAATAACATCAGTAATAAATACACCTAATCTACCATTAAGTTATAGTAAAGTACGTTCCGTATTTACAAGAGAAGAAAGATTTAAACAAACAAAGAAAACAATTGAAAGTGTTAAAGAAAAAATACCCAATTGTAAGTTAATGATAGTAGAATGTACTGATTTTACCGAAGAAGAAAAATCTTATTTTGAAAAAGAATGTGATTATGTTTTAAATTTATGGGAAAGAAAAGAATTACATCCAAAAATTTTTGGAAAATCAAAATCACTAGGTGAAGGAACTATGACCATTCAAGCATTGCAATATCTAACAGATAAAGAATTCAAATTTAATAATTTGTTTAAGATATGTGGTCGTTATTGGTTGAATAAAGAATTTGATTATGATATATTCAATAATAATAATTTAATTTTTAAAAAAATAAATGGAAATGTAAATAATATATTTACATCTTTTTTTAAAATACCTAGTAACAATGTATCTATATTATTGGATTTTTTACTACAAACAGAAATACATATGAAAAATATGATAGGTTATGAAATATTATTTGGACATTATTTAAAACATATAAATTATATGAATGTTAATTTTATTAATGATATTGGTTATGAAGGACAAGTTACAGTATGTGGTTCTAAATATGTTGGTTAACCAGATTTATTAATTTAGTATCAATTATTTTTCTTAAAAAAACATTATCATAATCTAAATGAATTTTATCTTTAGTATATATATATTTTAAATATCCGTTTTCATCAGCAACCAAATCGTATACATTAAAAAATAAAATATTATTATATTTACAATACTTGAATAAATATTGATTCGCATATTTTATATACATATTCCTTACATCAGCGTCACCATTTATACTTCTACTTTCTTTTAATGGATTTGGCATTATATTTTGAATAATTGGTGTAATATTATATTTATTTTTATAGTTTTTTAATAATTCACCATATTTATTAATAAGACGTTCTATTTCTGATTTATAATTATCTTTCGCATATTTATAAATATTTTTTTGTATATCATTCCAACCATAACAAAATAAAACAAAATCGCCTGATTTAATATTATATTTTTCATGTCCTTTACCAAGTTTTGTACCGACGTTATAAATGTCTAACCCTCTTTTTATTAATTGATACCAAGTTAAAGGTAACCCGGCAAATGAAACCCAATGTTCTTTTATTATTTCAGAGTTCCAAAAAAATATAGAATGACTATCACCTATTGCAAAAATATTCATATAATTTATAAATATATATTATTTTTAAACCAGTTAGGTGCTAACTCTTTTCTTCCCAACAAATCATTCATATACTTATCTATTACTTCTACCTTATAATGTACATCCCAACACGCAAAATCATCACCTTGTCCATGCACTTCTTTTTCTTTAATTCTTTGTTTTATTTTTTCAGTTAAATAAGAAGAATTTAAACATTGTATGTGTATGGTAGAAAGATTGTTATCTAAATATCCATACCCGCTATGGAAACCATTTGGTAATTCTTTCATACAGGATGTATGAATAGTATGTTTTTTTCCTTGCCATTTACATAGGTAATTTCTAATTTTACTAATTTTATCACCTAATACATAATCTTGTTCGTTATCGAACTGGAGAACATCAAAAAGGGAAGTAGCACCATTTTTTAAAGGTTGTCGTTTATAAGTTTTTATAAGATAATCTTTTAAATTTTCATTATTATGTGTCACCATTAATTCATCGCATTCATTTAATACTACAATATGATATTTTTTAAGCAATTCTTTTAAATTTCTTGTTAGCATTTGTCTTAACCACGCATGGTCAAATACACCTTCATGTGGTTCATTAATAACATTACATGTTAAATTACTAGTGCTACCATCAGTAGTATTTTGATCAATTACATAAATATCATCATCTGTAATAAATTGTCGATAATGATTTAACCATATTGGTAATCTAATACGTTCATTTCTAGCAAAAGTCGCAAAACAGATATTCTTTTTTGATGTCATATATATAATTATATTTACTATTTATTTAATATTAAATTAACAAAATTATTTAATGTGTTATCAAGTAGTTTCAATTCATCATTTTCATTATTATTTAAAAATTCAAGGGATATAATTTTATCATAATTTATATTTTTTAGTATATTTATAAAATTTGTGTATTCTATTTTATTGTATTTTATAAGAGGTTTCATGAAAGGCATACTAATATGTATGTGATTTATCAAATCTTTATATTTTATGATATTTGTAATATTATCATTCTCCATTATACAATTGCCAATATCTACCATCATTTTAATATTTGGATTATTTATTTTTTTTACTATTTCGCCAACTTGTTCTATTGTATTTAAATAATTACAATTATATTTTTTACTGTTATTTTCAATGGAAATAATTAGTTTTCTAGTTCCAATATAGTTACCTAACTTTGACATAAATTCAATAAAAATCTCATCATTATCTTTATTTAAATCAAGTAATTTTCTATTTCTAGGGCAACCAAAAACTAAATTTTTAACATCACACTTTATTGCAAGTTCTATTACGTTTTTTAAGTGTTTCAATAAAATATCATTACTATAATCAAAAATATTATTTTGAATAGTATAGGTAATACTTTGAAATGAATATAAGGTTAGACCACATTGTTTCATAATTTCTTTTTCTTCAATTAATTTATTTTTTATAATCAATTGATTCCATTCATCAAATTTTGTAGGTGCTATTTCAATATATTTTATTCCATAATTTTTTAAAATGTTATAGTATTGTTCATTTTTTAATGAATAATTAGAAATATTAGAAACACATAACTTAAATTTTGATAATTTTGCGATTTGTTGTTGTTTTACAAATTGTTCTATACTTTTATAAACAATATCCTTATTTCTAATATAACTGTTGTGACCAAATTTAAAATATTTATAATTTATAGTACAACAATCGTAATTAAATAGTTTTGTTGGATTATTTTCAAATGTATATTTATTTTGAAATAATTGTAATATCTTAGATGTTTCCATTGGTTCAGTAAATAAATTACATTTTTTTAATTTATTTTTTAAACATACATCAATATCCTCTTTAATCCATTCTAAATTATACCATTGAAATTTGGAGTTAATATAAATTTTATCGACATTGTTATTATTAATCAAATCATATATAATATTTTTTTTTAATCCATTTCCAAATAAAGCCGGAAGACGAATAATTAAAACATCTGTAAAATGTGATTTTACAAATTCTTCAAATAAATATCTATTTTTCCCATAAGTATGATTAGTAATATTAATTACTGTATTTTCATTTGATTTATCATTTATATTATTATAAATATCTATTGTACTAATTAAAATTACTTTATTTGCTTTAATAGTTTTAAGTATACTTTTAATATTCGAAATAGTATTTGTATCTTCTTGAGGAAATTTATTCGCAAACCATTTTTTTGCTGGAATACAAGAAATAAATATAGTATCAAAATGTTTATTTTTTGCGTCTATTATATTTTTAGAATTATACAAATAATTAAATTTGTAAAATCTTGTTAAATAACTACCCACAAATCCAGAATATCCAAAAATAGCGTTGTTCATATAATATTAAAATGTGTTTATTTTTAAACATATTTTAATATTTAACCTATTACATTATTCAAAATACCCGTTACTTTTTGTGCTTCGACTATCGAAATATTATGAGGAAATGTAATATAATCTTTGACTACATTTGAATACCATCCGTGACAAAAAATGTCATTTTTAAAAATACAGTGAGGTTTATTTTTAGAATATATTGTATTTCGCGTTGGTGTTGTAGCTATTATTCTGGCATTTAAATTATAAAAAATTTGATTAGCACAAGATATTCCACCATGATAACTAGTTAAAATAGTTTTTGCGTTAAGTAATATGTATGAAAATTTTATAAAATCATCTTTTTCAGGATTTATTATTATCCAATTATTTTGTAATAAATTATATAAATTTGTCACATCTCCAAAATTACCAAATGAACTCACTATCCTATTATATTTAGAATTTTTAATTATTATTACATTTTTATTTTTTAAGTTAATAAAATGTTTATATTTATCTTGCGTTTCTACATTATTAATTATTTTTTCTTTAATATAACTAATAGTTTTAACATGATTATGAGGATAATGAATAGCTGTTTCATACATAATTATTTGTGATGTAAAATTATAAACTGTATTTTGTTTTATTTTAATCAACCTATCTGGATTAAATAATATTTTAATAATTTCATAATTATTTGTATTTAAATGTTCTTCAAAAATTATAAATTTAATATCCGTAATATGATAAAATTTTTTATATCTTTCTAGGATACAAAATAAATCATGACCCGCGTTAGCTGGTGTTAAACTAGTGCTAAGATATACACATTTATCATTTATAGTAATAATTTCACTATTACTAATATCTAATCTATTTAAATATTTATAATTATTAAACATACGTGTATATATTTGGTGACGTGCTTCTTGATTATGTGTATTACTAAGAAATGACATATCAAAAAAATGATTTGATTCGGCAAGAAAAGTGCGAAACTTATACTCTGTATCACCTGGTTTAATAACTATTTTCTTATTTCCTTTTTTTTTTACTGATATTTTTGAACTCCAAGTATTTGGAACTTTAATATCATAATAATCTAATGTATTAAAAATCAAGTCAGGGTTAACCGGGGTTTCGCCCCCATCCAGGTTAAAACCAAATTTACAATTAAATCCAACATCCTTATATATTTTCATATATGGTATATTTGTTAATTTTTTCTGTATTTCTAACATATTATAAATACAATAGTAAATTATAATTTAAGCTTTTTTTTCAAATAGTCTTCAAATTCAAATATTCCTATTATTTTTCCACAATTTACATTAATAATATTATTATTTTCTTCAATAATACATTCTCTACTATCATTTGCACAAGCAATTTTACATTTGTATGACGTAAAATATGATTTATAACGAAAATTTTTATTAAAGTTGGGATATATATTTAAAACAGTTTCTTCCATTTTTTCTTTTATATTTTCGACAGTTTCTTTTTGTAAAATATATTTATTTATATCTCCTATTTTATTAGATTTTATAATAGGTGTATAAGTAACGTGAGTTAATGTATATATTTTTTTTGATATATCTCTAGGAAATAATGAAAAAAATGGACCGTCCATAACAGTTATAGATTCAAATTTTTCATCAAAATTTATTCTATCATACAATAGACTAATAGTTAATTCATATATATATTTTTTTTTTGATAGATTTAATTGATTGTATGTACAATCAATTAATAAATCACATTCTAAATCATCGTTTATAACAATTTTGTTATCTTTACGTGATATTTTTTTAACCTCTAATCCAAGATATAAATCATTTTTATTAATTTTTTTTTTAAAAAGTTTTTTAACCTTATTAGAATTTATGATTTTTTCTTTAGTATTTATGATATTACCATCTATATTTGTGAAAGTATTGTTTTCAATAATATCATGATGATAGCATTTATCAGAAAATATAGATAGATATGTATTATAATCTATAAAAGATTTTTTTGATATTAAATAGTAATTAAAGTCAATGAAATCTATAACTTCTCTATATTCATTTATAAATTTTTTATAACCTTTTAAACAAAGGTTTCGGGTTTTGTAAGATCTCGGGTAATGGTAACCTAAATGTAGTCTATTTTGATTGAAATTTGATGAATTATTGAAAAATATAGTATCTTTTTCAAGTATTTTAATATTACAACCTTTTAAATTTGATTTTAAAAAAATATAAGTATGTAACCCATACCAACCTGCTCCTATTATAATAATTTTCATAAAATATATATATATATATATGTACTTTATTTAAATATATATTGATATAATGTAAACCGTGGCATGCGCACCTATAACAATATATTCATAATATATAAATATATTGTAAATAACTAATATTATATAAATTATTGTTTTTCCCCAAGATATATACAAATCATTTGTAGTCTACTGTCCATTTTCATATTTAATGGGACACAATCAGATATAATTGTTTTAAACCCCAATGATTATTGTTGTTGTTAATACATATTTAAGTTATTATATATTAAATATAAAATATTAAATTATAATATAATAATGTTTTCTAATAATATTATTTCCTCGCAAAAAAGGTTCAATAAAAAGATGCCCCTTGATTATTATAGTACAAAAATAATCAATTCATTTACTAATTATGATAAAAGTAAAACTAATTTTAATACAAAAATATATAAACGTAACCCTGAAGTATTAGGGAGATTAACTTTAAATCACATTGAAACGATAGAATTTTTCGTAAGATTATTAAAACCTAAAAATTTTTTAGAGTTAGGGGTTCAATATGGTGAATGTACAAATCAAATTTTAAATTTGATTCCAGATAAATATATTGGAGTAGATATTAAAAAAACAGAGAATATTGATTATTTATTGGATACGTATAAAAATTTTGAATTTTACGAGTGTACAACAGATGATTTTTTTAAAAATGAAAAACAAACAAAATTTGACATGGTATTTATTGATGCGTGTCATAGTCATGAAGCAACGTATAAAGATTTTTTAAATGTTAAAGATTTTTTAAACGAAGATGGATTTATTTTTTTTCATGATTGTTATCCATATTCTGAATATTGGACAAAACCAACACTATGTGGAGATGGTTATAAAACATCAGAAGTAATAAGAAAAAAACATAATAATGAGTTTGAAATTTTGACTTTACCTGTAAATCCTGGATTATCCATAGCAAGAAAATGTACAAAACAATTAGCTTGGTTAAATTAATAAATATAATATTAAAGATTTTTTGATATTATATTTTATATGGATTTTGGTTTTATAATACCTACTTGTTGTCGCGAAGATATACATTTAAGACAATTGTATAGATGTATTAATTCAATTAGAAAGTTTTATTTAAATAAACACATTATATTAATAAATGATTCTCCAGAAAAATATGATATAGTTAAAATATTTTCAGCTCATAAAAATATACAGGTTATTAAAACGTATAAAAAAGGTTCTGCAGACCAACAAGTATTTAAAGTCTTATTAGAAACAACTTTATTTGATAAAGCTATATTTATTCAAGATAGTATGATATTAAATAAAAAAATAGAACATATAGAAAAAATAAATGATATTATGTTTATCTGGCCTGCATCAAATCATCGCGTTCATTGGGATAAAATTAAAGAAAAGCCCACTAAATATAATAAAGATAATAATATAAAAACACATACAGATTTAATTAAACATTATTTATTTAAAGATTATAGTAATGTAATTGATTTTCAAAAAAACGCAGTGGAAAATTTAACAAAATTTAGAGATAATTGGTATAATTGTATGGGTTGTTGTTGTATAATGACAAGGAAAAATATATATCATATGAATAATAATACAGGATTTGCTGAAAAATTTATAAATTATGATACTAACAGATTAAGGAGAGTAAATGAAAGTATATTTCCTTTATTATGTAATTATTATTTTCCAAATGTTGATTTTAGTAAGTCTATAAATGGGTTTTATTATGATGGTAGTTTATCATGGAAATTTAATAAAAGAGATGAATTAGCGGGTATTGATAATCTTAGATGGTGTGTAGTTAATGAATATTTTAGTAAAATATCTTTTAACAGATAATATTGAATTTTTTTTGCAGAATAATTTGATTTTTAATAGTATCAATGTCAAAAGTTGAATTGTATATTGTATTTAAGGTTTTATCAATAGTATTTTTTGTTTTATGTTTTTCGATATTTATATTTAACTCATAAACTTCATTAATAATAGAACATAATTTGTATTTACTAACGGTGTCATGAGAAAAAATATGGCGTACCCCTTTCCAATATAAATTATTTGTAATAGTATTTTCAATGATATTTGAAAGTGTTAAACATGTTACACCATTCCAAAAGTGATTTGCGAAACCATTAATAGTACAATTTTTCTTGGAAATAACCCATTCTAACAAACTTTTTTTATGATTTAATTCTTCACCTATTATCGATGTTCTAATAACTGTAGCATTTTCAGGTTCTCCTAATGATTTTGAAGAACCATATACATTCGTTTCCGTATGATTGTCGTTTTCATTATAATATCCTTTTTTCCCATCAAAAACACAATCAGTAGTTATATGAATAAATTTTGCGTTTGATTTTTCAACAATTTCTTGTAATTTATGAGGGAAAAGGGTATTAATTTTAATATATTTACCATATTCATGATCATTCGTTTTTTGAGGAATAATGCCTGCGCAATTAATGATAACATCATTTTCATTCAAACAACTTAATATTTTATTTAATTTTTGCCATGTATCATTTAAAATATCAAATTCTTTGCGAGTTATGCACGTAATATTAAAATCATTTGATAATATTTTAGTTACATAAGTTCCCAACATACCGGTTGAACCAAATATATAAATTTTATTTGTATTCATTTAAATATATCTTACAAATTATATTTAAATGATTTCAGGGAAAAAAATACTAATATTTGGGGGTACAGGTTCATTAGGTAATGAATTAAATGAAAGATATATAGCTAATAATATTATCTATAATTTTTCTAGGGACGAGCATAAACATTGGAAAATGAGATTAAAGTTTAAAAATCATAAAAATTTAAATTTTATTATAGGTAATGTTGCTGATAGAATAAGAGTAAAAGAATCAATTAAAAGGGTAAAACCAGATATTATTATAATTGCTTGTGCTATGAAACATATAGAACAATGCGAGGTAAACACCAATGAAAGTTTAAATACAAATATGTTAGGAACAAAATATATACTTGATTCTGTAGAAGATAATTTAAACGTTCTAACAAATTTGGAAACAGTTTTATTTGTTAGTTCAGATAAAGCTTGTAGTCCAATAAATAATTATGGTATGGCAAAAGCATTATCAGAAACATTTTTAATTGAAAAATCAAATTTTATAAAAAATATTAAGTTTGTGAATGTTAGGTACGGAAATGTACTTAATTCAAATGGAAGTATTATCCCTAGATTACACGCAATGGGAAAAGATGATAATTACAAAGAGTTTTATTTGACACATGAAAATATGACAAGATTTGTAATGACATTAGAACAAAGTGTCGATTTAATAGAATATGCTATAATTAATGGTGAAAGTGGTGATACTGTAATATCTGAATTGGTTTCACTAAAAGTGAAAGACTTAATTGACATATTTTCAGAAAAATATAATAAATCTATAAAAATAACTGGATTAAGACCAGGAGAAAAACTACTAGAATCATTGATAAATGAATCACAATCAGGTAGAATTGAAAAAAATGGGGAATACACACATATTAAATCAGTATTTTCCTATAAAAAAACAATAGATGCTGATAATTTGCGAGATTATAATAGTACAATAAATCCTTTAACAAAACAAGAATTAAAGGATTATTTAATTAAATTAAAATTATTATAGTTCATTTATTAATTTATTCCATTTTTCAAGACATTTTTCTTTACTCAAATTTTCTAATATAAATTTTCTTGGTTCATATGTATCTACTTTTTCTATAAATGTATCAAAAGTTTTTTCTAATTCGTTGGAATTATAAAAAAATTCCCCACATTTTTTATCCCAATAAGGAATAGCAGAAACCGGTGATTTAACATTTTTATATATATGTCTATAGGTCCATTCTTGTTGTCTTAACTTAACATTCCAAACTAATAAAGGTATGTCACATGATAAAGTTTCTTCGAGTGCGAAACCTTGACTTTCATGTCTACCTAACCATATACCATATTTTGATTTTTTTAATTGTGTTAAAAAATCTTTTTCATCATACTTGTTTAAATAACTAAAAACTTTATAATCTATATTTTTTTTTTTTAAAAGTTTCCAGAAATTTATAAATTCTTCCGGATTTCGATTTTTATAATAAATTAATACTGAATTATTTTGTCGTCTATCTTTGTCTGGTTTAAATTTATCAGTATTTACACCAAATGGGATAGCTTTCATAGGGAGCTTTGTAAAATTAAATTCTTGTTGCCATGTATTAACAGATGGTTGAGAAGGTTGTATGTATATACCATTTTTGTGTATATTATTAAATTTCTGCACAACATTATTTGGAAATACACTAAAATGTGGACCAAAAATAAATTTTTTGTTGGGATATTGTTCTATAGGTATAAATGTGTTGGCAGAAAAAACAATATCAGCTTCGTTAAAATTTTCTGTTAAACTAAAATTATTTTTAACATAGTAATTTAAAAATTCTTGATTTTTGTGATGATAATTTTTAAATAAAAAAACTTTTTTCATATAATTTAAATTTATGATATAATTTTAAATAGTAAAATTATTAAATTATTTTAAATTATTAGTACATTTAATTAGGTAAGTTTTTCTTTTATGATTATTAGTTATATCGTCAGTTGAAGCAAAAGATATAATAGATAAATCACATTTTAATTCTTTAAAGAGTCTTAATTGAGGTTTTGCTTCTTCATCGTTATTTGTTTCATATATAATAATATCACTTTTATACACAGCGTTTCTATATAATTCTTCCCAATTTTTAATCCACGAACCCAATGCTAGTAAAAATATAATATCCACTTTTTCATCTTTAATTTCATTAAAATTAAATTCATTTAAATCTTTTTCACGAAATGAAAGATTGTTATTAAATTTTAAAATATTATTAATATAATTAGCGACTTTTATACAATTTGGATTGAAATCATAACCGATGCCTTTTTTTATTTCTGGTAAATGTAACAACATACCACCTGAATTACATCCAAAATCTAATACAAATTTATCTGTAAAATCAACTTTACTTTTAATTTTTTGCAATCTTTTTGACGGGTTTCTTTGACCATTGATATTAATATTATATAAATTAAATGAATGGTATCCGAATGTTGTATTGTTATGCCATCCATTATTAAATACCATATTTGTTGTAAAAATTAATTTTTGTTTTATTTCTTGTATAACATCATTTTTATATAAAATATTTAAATGTTTTAACGGGATTTTTTTTTTATAAATATCCTTGTAAACTAAAATAGCTAATCTATGTAGCCCATCCCTAACAATATATTTATCAATATCCATACTATATTCTATTAATATAGGTTCCATTTTTTGCACATCAAAATTATTCAACAATGTTTTGAAAATATTTTCACCATGTTCTTTTTGATTTGTATTGCTAATATATTTATTATATATTTCAAAATTATTATTTTGCAAAGCTTTATAATTAATAGTATCTTCTATATGTAAAATATCATGTGGGTTCAAATAAAAATTTTCATTTTTATTTTCATTACAAAAATCCTTTAATTCTTTATTAACTAACCATTGAGAACAATAAATATTATTAATATTAATTGACATATAATATATAATATTATATGGTTTTAAGTTTTTAAAATATATCAATTATTTTTTTATATGCGTGTTTAAATGCTTACCCATTCTTCCGGACAAATATCCTTCGTATTTTTA
>Ga0206130_10007447_pt1 | contig 12100 bp, 13 predicted proteins | sample Helgoland_Spring_9_FD_148637 | JGI IMG/M metagenome (GOLD analysis project Ga0206130, IMG submission 148637) | Pelagic subsurface seawater microbial communities from Kabeltonne, Helgoland, North Sea - Helgoland_Spring_Bloom_20160512_1 | ecosystem: Environmental > Aquatic > Marine > Epipelagic ...
ATCTTATAAATCCATTAAAATATTTATAGCCGTGTGGCCTCCAATTACTACCCCGCAACCAATTGCCTGACGTTTGAAGTGCTTTGCATATGCGCTTGAGTAGCTCAGTCGATCTAATCCTGCCCCGCATTGCATGGCGAAAATCTTCGAGTTGTTTCCAACCATCCATTCAACGTAGGCTTGTGTATGAATATGACCTTGAACGGTTGACTGCATATCGTTTTTGGCTTTGGTTCTCGCTGTGCCGCCTTCTCCGTGAACGTACTGAACCCCGTCGTACTCAATGCGCTCGACCCAATTCCATGAAGTACCCAGAACGTCGTTGTAGTCCTTTATCCATTCCTTTGGTACAGAGGAGCTGAACGCCTTGCGCATGATTATGCGGTCATGATTGCCAATGATCACATCAGCCACGGGAAAAGCCTCAGCCCATTTCGCAACGTGCTCGATGGCTTGCTTCAGTTCGTAGCCTCCCCCCATCCCGTTGGGGTCTGTCTCGTGATAGCTCGAGTAATGGTTGTCGATTATGTCCCCAATGAAGATAACCTGATTACAATTGAAGCGGTCATAGGTGTCCAAGCAATGTTGAAAATAGCCAACCTGAGAAAAAGGGAGATGCAAATCCCCCACGATTAACAATCGCCGTTCGTTTGCCCGTAGGTTTTCGAGAGCTTTGTATTGTTGCTGACTTAAACGAGGGCGAAACTGCGACATCTTTTCAGGGGTTTAATATGTCCAAATGATATGATTCTCTTTAAGTGGGTCAGCGTCGCAATGTATGAAGCCGTTTCCGATTCCTATCCTCGTTATACCGACTTCAAGAAGAGCGTCCAGGATAATCCAACGCTCGGAGGAGTTGCGTACCCGTATATCAGCAGCCAATCCGATGAGGTGAGTTGAGTTCCTTGATGCGCTGAAACCCTGCTCTATCAACTCGCGGTTATATTCTACAGACCTAAAGCCCGACGTTATAACAAAAGGGACCCCCGCGTAGTCTCTGGCCTCATCAAGTAGCTCTAAGAAATCGGGACACATCATGCACCCCGTGCCCGGCTCATCGGGTGACTCAAATTCTTCTAGCTTGAAGTACCTCATCGCTTTGCGAGTAAGAGTTCAATTTTGTGAACTGACTCAATGACTTCTTTCATCATCTGTTTCAATTCGTCTTTGTCGCTCTCTACGCGGATAACACGACCCTTCAGTTTTTCAATATCTCGGTTTAGGTTTACCCATACCGCTATGATCCCGAGAAGGCTTGGGAGTATTGTCATTATTGTTTCGATTGAAATCATCGAGGAACTTCTTTAGTAGGGTAATATTTTTCTCTCTGCTGTTTCTCATTTGAAGAGATAACGTAAATCAACAGTTTCCACACCGCTTCCACCGCGTGAGATACTCAAGCCGCTTTGATAGTAGTCCGCCGGTTGGGGAAGCATATCAGCTCCCGTATTCGATGAATACTCTGGGAAGAGTGAGGAGTTGTTACAGAGGTATTTGTACAGTCGGAACGTGTAGAACTGAGCGTTGGTTCGTGCGCGTTCTGTCTCTCGGTGTAAATCATCGGGAGAGATACCCGTTGTATCCTCAGATACTCGGATGGCGAGTCCTCCGTTGTCAATCTTTACGTACAGCGACGGCATAAGGTCAACCATAGTCCACCAAAGCGTGGCCTTTCGGACGTAGTTATCGAGTAAAAGAGCGTAATTTCCGGTAGGCCCGCCTACTTGAGTGACCTCTGTCTTTAGCTTTTCGAGTAAATCCGTGCCCAAATAGAGCTGGATATACTTGTCTTGAGCCAAAATAACGGACGGAACGAGGTAAGAGTCTTCTACACTCGCGTTTATGTTGGTGATCCGCTTGATATAATCGGGATTCACGAAAAGAACTTCTGCTTGTAGTGCCATTATCGGGGGTTTACGAAGCCTTCATTCGGCATATCGATGGGACGTTGTGCGACTTTGGGCGAGTTTGTGGGTAATCTTTTAGCATCAACCCCCGCTTCTCGTATCAGTTTCTTCGCTTGGTTGACTGATATCTTCTTATTTGTCTTCTTCAGGTACGTTTGACGGCTCCAGAAGTGGTGACATCGTGCGCCTCCTTTGTACAGAAACAAATCATAGGTATTTGAACCGCCTTTTCCGAGTCCGGGATTGACTGCTCTAAGAGATGCCGCTTCTATGTCTTCTTTTCGGTAGACTTTACTCGCTGCTACCATCTTCTTACAGAAAGAGCGTGAGTCATCTTGCACCGATTTGGGAGAATACACGTACCGAACCTTTATGATTTCGGTGTCCTGCTCGCTCTTGCCGTTGGGATTGGATGAAGGAACACTAGCAAACGCCCATAGAGCGTCCTTAACGGCCTCCGTTTCATAGTCAACGGGGCTTTCGTCTATTAGTTCCCATTCATCGCTTATATCCTCTCCTAATGCGTCGAGGTGTTCCCACGATGCATCGAGGTTGACTTCATCCTCTTGACTGCTCAACTCAAGAACGGCGGAATCCAAGCCCGCAGCCCGTAAAAGTGTTTGAACGGTCTCCTCGACGATTCGTCGGTTTGGTCTTACTACGTTTTGCTCGAATAGCTCCGCAGATTCTGCAAGCTCTCCACCGCCTCCGAGCTTTCCCGGTACAGCAACCCCAAACATCTGCGGGTTGGTGACTCGGTGTCCAACCATAATCTTCGCGGTCACCTCTTCAGAGAGGAATTGGTATTGGTTATGAGCGTCCGATAATTGGAACGGCTCAAAGTCCGGCTTTCTTTCGGGATCGTCGGAATACGTGACGATAAACTTTCCCGCGTTGCTTGCCCCGGACATCTGTCGCTCAATATCCATTCGGATACGGTTTCTCTCCTCTTGTGGGGGGATACCGTTCTTAAAGTGGATAGAGAACGAAGGAGACATCCCGTTCTTGATGTTGTTGATGTGATACTTTCCGATCTCCTTATCAAGCTCGATGTAGTCAATACTACCCGTGTAGCATGGCTTGGGATAGTAGAAAGAACCCGGAGAGAACGGCTTCACATACAGAATTTGAGTCGGGTGGTCTAGTTTCCTTTCAGGGTCGAAGGTGCAAATCTCATCTACCTCCTCCTTCTTACTGCTCCAGTCTTTCGAATAGTAATAGTAATCAACCTTCTCGTCTTCGTTTACAAAGCCCGAACGGATATTCTCAAAAGGAAGGTGCGAGACGTTTGCGATAGTCGTTCTATCGAGTGACCAATTTACTTCCAAAGCAAAGCCGCCCTGAATTTGAAAGTCTACACAAGCCTTACGAAGCTCGTCGTTTAGATTCCATTGGTCAAATGCCAAACGACCGTCCAAAGTCGTAGCATCAAAACCCTCTCCGAAAACCATCGTTGCAATGGTAGTCGTCAAAGCGTTATGAGTGGACGAAGAGTGAAAGAGGTCGATGAGGTACTGCGGGAAGAGGTTATCGTCCCCGTAGTTTACGAAGCCTTTAGAGTTTGCGCTTTCCGCGTAACTCCTCTCTTGGTATTGGCTGAGTTTAAGTATGTCCATTACTGATAGTAGATAACGTTGTCGGGTACGTCGATGGTTGGGATGTTGTATCCAACTGCTCCCGTCACATCGAGAGTCCCTTCTTCGATGAGTGCGACAACAGTTGCGTCGGTTGGGTCTAGGTTAGTCGTGGAGTTCTGCCCCCAAACTTTATAGAAGTATTGACCCGTTTCCTCTAGTAAGATATCCCCGTTCAAAGGATCGTCGACGTTGGTGAAAATAGAGAGCGCGGTGTACCTCGGATTGTCTGTTGAGACATCTCCAATAAAATAGTAATCTTCGCGGCTTGCCATGCTCTGGAAAAGTACGAGATAATTGGCGAACGTATCGAAGTCTTTCTTCATCTCCTGAAGAGTGAGATAAATAGTCTGCTCGGTGGCTGAGTTGGGATTGAGGTGTATCATATCGTTTTAAACTAAAAGAGGGAGGACGTAATGCCCTCCCCCTCCTTTGAACCTAACCAAAAAAACAGAATCAAGCTCCTGCCGTGAATGTAATATTCGCGTCGTCAGATGCAACAAATGGAGCAGGGATAGCCTCCTCTGCGGTGAACTGCAATTGGTAGCCGTTGAGGTCTCCTTTTGCTGTTCCCGTTCCGATAGTACCTCCAGAAGCTTCAGCTCCTTGAGTGTGACCCATCGCGAAATAATTATCATTGACATCTTGAACGATGATTGTCAAACGCCCCTTAAGCAAATCGGCAACTTCTACGTTGTCCGCTGCAATGAGGTTTGGCATAGTCATCTCAAGAACTTGAGAGTAGAAAACAACTCCGTTCTCCATTGAAGCGGTTACCGCTTGTTGAAATGAACCTGAGTTCTTTGTGAGTTCGAAACCGAAGACGGTGATCGCAGTTCCCGCAGCAACTACGCCCGCCGTAATAGTCCCCCAATCAGTCGCGTCGAATTGCTTAATCCAAACGCGCTTGATTCCTCCGATTTTATCCTTGCAGGGAAACGCCCTGCCGTTGATTGTTAATGTACACGCCATGTGATAGAGGAATTAAGGGGAGGAGCCGAAACCCCTCCCGTTCAAATTAGGATGAGCGACGAGCTACAGCGATGGCAGCAGCGTCAACAATTTGACAACCGCCTGAGAACTGCATGATGACACGAGTCACATCGTCACCCGTTACACCTTGCAAGTCCAAGACAGAAGCGTTGATGTGGTCAGTCAACAAATTAGTACCGAAGTACAAATTCGACTTCTGAGCAAACAAGAAAGTGTCGTCAGGCATTCCCGCAGGAGTGATGATGTCATAACCTTGGAAGAAGTTAGCTTGTCCTTCAGCGATGAATGGAAGGTTCTGCGTTCCTGCAAGAGCTGTATAATACAACTGCTTCATCGCGCGGCTCATGAAGAGCTTTGTTTCAGGGTCTCCGGCGATTACGTTTGGCACAGCCAAAGCAGTAATTCGATCCAAGATGTTTCCTGATGTGGTTGCACCCGTCAACAAATCCTCTTCGCCCGGTGTAGCTGCTACGATAGCGGCCATCAAACCTGCGAAAGACTGATAAGTTCCCGTTCCGGTAGCTCCGTCCGTGTGGTCGTACTTTCCGTGCCAGATGTTGTTTTCGATTCCTTCAGCAACCTTAGCAGCTACATACTGAGCAGCAAAAGTTGTAAAGTCAGCTGGAGCGTTTGAAGACTGTCCTCGCATTTGGGCAGATTCCCAAGTTGCGCGAAGGTCTGCATTACAAACTTGCTCGTTGACTTTCAAAGCAGCAGCATCAAGAACCGCTTCACCCAAAGTCAATTGGTCAGAACCCGGAGTCGTGAACGCGCAGTCGTCATTCAACTGAATTGCAGCTCCGGAGAACTTGCGCAAAACTGCTTTTGAATGTACGTTTTCAAGTACAGAAATATAACCATTTGCGATAGTGTCAGCAGACAAAACCGCAGCAGCGACGTAAGGACGAGCCGCTTCGCCAGCGTAAGTGCCGACTCCAACATTAGCATTAGCCATTATAGAGAGAATTGATTGTGGATAGCGGCAACGCGATCCTTGATTGATAACTTAGAAAGGTCGACAGCCTTCGCAACTTCCATTTTGGGAGCGCGAGAGATTGTCTTGGTGGTTTGTTTGCTGAGTTCGGTGATTTTGTTGTCACGTTCCTCAATCTGAGAAGAGAATTCTTTTTTGGCTTCAGAGACTGCGTCAGCAATCATAGAAGCAACATCTTCACGGGTAATCATATCGACAGATGCCTCTACTTCTTCAGTCGCTTCTTCAACCACTTCTTCAGCGGGAGCTTCAGCGTCTTTCATTTCAGAGACAGTACCTTCAGCGACAACGAGCATAGAGCCGTCTTCGAGTTGATAGTCCCCATCTGGAAGAGGGATGCGTTCGTTCTCGTCATTCATAACGAAAACAGCGACACCGACAGCAAAAGCGTCTGCGTCGGTCATGATTTCTTGTCCGCTTTCTAAGACGGCGGTAGCCATCAGCGAAACTTGTTCCTCCTTTTCTTCGACAGCGAGTTCTACGCTGTACTTTTCGAAGAGGTCGGAGATGCGTTCTTTTAGATTCATCTTCTGGGATTTGTATTAATAACGATTTTAAGGGGTCAATCCTTACTTATCATCCGATTTTTTAGATAATCTATTGCTAGTTCCTTCTCGATGTCTGTAAGAAGCTCCAAATCGCTTGTAATGGGTTTCTGTTGAGAAAGCTCAAACTTGTTTGCGAAATAGCCCTCTATTGAGAAGCCTTTGACGCTGCCCTCCTTCACAAACTTTTCCCAAATAGCGTCATTCTCTACCTTCATAGAAACCATCCAAGTCCCAACCGGGACATCTAGGCCGTAAATGCGGCTTTTATCCTGCTCTCCTTCGACGATCCAACTCTCTACAAGGTGCAAACCGTTGATGGCGTGTTCGTGCTCAAGCGTGGCGTTGGCTTGATTGCCGTTTTTGAAGTATAACTCCATCGCCCGTCGCACGGTCTTCTTTGAGAAGTACACGTAATACTCCTCTTCCTCGGTTTTGCGGTATATGGGTTTGTCGGGAATCAGAGCCGCACCCATTACGATGCGTTTCTCTTCGTCCTGAGTTTTGAAAGTAAACTCTTGGGACTTCATCGCTACCCAATCGGACTCGATAGCGGGGTGTTCTACTAATGACAAAGCGTCGACTCCGTAGAGTTCCGCTTCTTCATCGATTATTAGTTCAATTATGTTCATCCTACTAGTGCTGCTTGGTCGTTAATTTTTTGATTCGCTTGTTGAGAGTTAGAAACCTCGGAAGCGATGACATACGTTCTAAATCCATCCTGCCCAGCTCCAGCTCCTAAGAACGAGAGGTCAAGCTGTGGGGATGTTGGGGCTTGTTGTCCAGAGCCACCTGAACCGCTTGAGGAATACGAACTCCCGCCTCCCGTACCTTGGCTTTTGTAAGTCTGGCTTTTGATTTTTTTCACATTAGCTAAACCCGCAACAACTGCCGCACTTGCGGCGGCTATACCCAAGCCGACCCCGACGACGGGAATGCCGGCCAACGAAGAGAAGGCCGCCGTCGCGCTTTCGTAGGTTGAAATCAAAGCCTGCGCAATCGATAGCGCTTTACCTCTTTGAAATTGTTTTTTCCCTTCTCTGTCTTGAATTTTACCTAACGCTTTGGCTTTCTTCTCAAGACTTTCTTTCTCGCTTTGGTCTTTTGTTTCAGAGGCTTGAAGAAGTAAGTCGTCAATTTTGTTTTGTCGCTCAACGCTCTCACCTCCAAAAGCCTCGTTTAAGTCAGCAAGAGCTGACAAACTACTTTTCGCGGTGTCTATTATGGCTTGTCTTGTTTCTTCCCGTCTTTTTGCATCTTCTTCGGCAAGAAGTTTTTTGGCTGCCTCTTCTTCTTCGAGCAGTCTAATGGTCTCTTCGGTTGTCTCTCTCCTCTTATCTATCTTCTCTTGCTCAATAGCTATTGACTCTTGTTCGAGTCCATAGATAGAGGTCATCAACTCCGTCTGGACAGCCGCACTTGACTCAGCAGCTTCAGCCGCTGCAATACGTGCTTCCGCAAGTTCGTCTTGCCTTTCTATAGAATCTCCCTGAATGGCAATCTCTCGTTGAACCAAAGCGACTTCCGCATTCGCAATTGCCTCTCTTTTGTCTGCAAACTCTTGGTCTAATTCTGAAGCCCTTTGAGCCGCTTCGATACGCTCCTCAATCGAGAGTCTTTCGTCGTCTCTCTTCTGTTTGAGTTGTTCTATCTCTGCCCGTGCTTGAGCGTACTCAACATTCAGCTCCCTTTGTTGATCCCTGAGCTTTTGTTGTTCTTGAGTGAGTTTAGTAGCGGATTGGGTCGCTTTACCTACTTCGTCAACATATTCACTCGCAAACTCTCCAACAGCATCTGCCGCGTCTCCGATTTTGTCCGTTATATCGGTAACACCTAGAACAACCTGACCGACCGCGTCTGCGGCAACTTTAGAAGCCTCTTTCCATTTACCCGATGTAAGCAAATCCCAAGCTTGGCCAATTTTCGGGATGAAAGTTAAAATGCCGTCGATGCGGTTTTGTATGTTTTGCTTGATGGCATCCCCAAGTTTCTGAATAGATTCAACGGGGTTGCTGAAGGCATCTATTACCAGACCTGCAAACGGTTCTATTTTCTGAACTAGGATGTTGAAAGCTGCACCAATTGCAGAAACAACTACCTCAAAAGCTTCAGCAATCTTTTTATTCTCCGCCATCTTCGCGGTCAGTCCCGCGATAAGTCCAATAAGAAGGCCGATTCCGGTTGCTGCTATTGCTGTACCAAGTGCCTTGAATCCCGTCGCTCCAAGTTGAGCCGCGCTTTTTAGACCCTTTCCTACTTTGCTCGTTTGCTTCGCGGTCTCCTCGATTTTATTATCTACGCCCTCAAGCCCCGAAACGATCTCATCAAGTGACTTGGTGACCTCTCCTGTGTCCGTCTTGTACGTTAAGAGAATATCTTGAGTAGTAGCCATTGGATGAGTTTAAATGCAGCGAAGAGATAAGCGGAAACAAAGAGAATAGCGAGAACCCAATCAACTACCTTGAACCAAAGCGGGACAGTAACCTTCTCCCCTTTGTTCTGTAGCAATTGAATGGCCTCTCCTATATAACGGTGATTATCGAGATTCCTCATTGGGGTAAGTTTTGGAAACACTTGGACTGAAGACCTGATTCGTCAAAGACATACCCATATCGTTCACAGCACTCACGAGAGGAAGAAGTCACAGTTGAACCCGTTGGGGTGCTGAACGAAATTTGTCCGTTCTTATCCGCTGAAACGGGGATATAGTAGCAATCCCGAATTGCTCCGAGAATCTTCACAAGTCGAACTTGCACGATGTTCTCCGTGGTGGGATCGTAGTTCGCTATGCTCAGGATTCGGAAGTACGTGTCTTTTATGAAAATCTTATCGGAGAACTTGAAGGTCGCAATCTCCGAAGCGGTCAATCTAAAGTAAGCGGTCACGATTCGAGCGTCGGACGAATACAGCTCATTGACCCAAGGCATCCAGTATTTGTAATACAGCGTATTTACGGGGTTGGCTTGTACTCGGTGGAATGGTCGCTCTACGCCAAAAGATAGGTCTTCATCTCCTACCGATGGATAAGACGCAGAGAACTGCGAAAGCATCGGATAACGCGTGGTAGAAAGTCCTTCTGTGTTTGCGTCGTTGTAGTAATTGACCAAACCCGACTCGCGTCCGTTCCAAAACGCTAAACGCGGAAGCGGGTCTTTGATGGTTTTGTCTTCGTTTACGGTATCTGCAAGCATCCGATGGATAGCGTAGTCCGTTCCTGGGATATATGAAACCACATGAGGAGCAAACGCCGTTTGAATCTTCTTCGTTCCCGAAGCAAAGTCGTTCTCAGGGTCATTCACCCGATAGCGTCCATACGTCCGTGAGGCGTTCTTTTGAACGAGGTCATTCACCAAGTCTTTTCCGTTCGAGTGCGTCCATTCATACGTCCTTGCTTGGAGGTCTGTAGTCGGCTCGACTTGGATATCTTTGGAAAGGTCAATCTTATTTGTCCAATCTATCTTGTCTCCCGATGCGAGGTAATCCCCAAGCGGTTCGATGTAGAGGTGCTTGGAGTTGTTTCGGTCTGGGATGAACACGAGGTTAAACATCTTCTGAAGTCCTGAAACAAAGTCGATTTGTTTCATAACGGGCATATTGCCCGCTATATCTACCGTCTGACCTGAAAGGGGGTCTGTTATCTCCGTAACAGCGAAACCCGTTCCACCTGCTCCGAGTGCATTTGTACCCGTGAACTCGACTGTATGTCCTGAGTTTGTCAAAGCATACTGAAGAGTCACCGAGTCCGTCGAGTCTAATAGGATTGGTGCTGTTGTTATCGCGTATGTCTCAGAATTGAACTCACCCCCCTGAACGTTGTCAATAATAGTAGCAAGGAAAGTAGAAGCTCCCGAAGCGAGACGCATTGTAATTCCTTCATTCAATTGCGAAATCACCCCTTTGACGTATACCACGAAAGTATAATAAGCCCGATACGGAGGAACAAAAGCACCGGAGGCGACATTGCCGCCCGCATCAAAGAAAGGAGCTGTTTCCACAAAGTTTGTGATGCTCTCGAAGGAATTACTTGACTTGGTTACGTTAGCGGACAAACCAATCTCAAAGACATTCGCTGCGGGTTGGTCTGCATCGACGGGAATGGGTGAACGATTGCCTCGGTTCAGCAACAGATATAAGTCGTCAAGGTTAGAACCAAAGAATGTAGAGTCGTAGGTGTAGCCCGCCTCCGTTAGAATGGTTTCAAATAGCTTCGATGCTCTAAAATACGGGGTAAAATCTCCGTGTTCAAGTAGGTTAGTAGTTGACCAAATGGTTTCGCTTGTCCAATTCCTCCATTTGTCTATGATCCCGTAACGGATAACGCCCGAAGAAAGAGTTCCCGCCCAACTCGATGAAATATTCGTGGCGGTTAGAGTGTGGTTGAATGCGCTCAAATTGACATCCGTGAGCATCCCGTCCCCAACATCTCGCGAAAGGTCTGCTGTCTCTCCAAAGACCACGAGTTCAACGTCCGCATACTTCCCCTTCTGGATGTATACGTTTTTCACTTGGGCAAAGCCGCGCATGATTGGAATCGTATTGTACGAAAGTTCTGCTTTTACCTTCGTTTTTGGATTCCATGTCGGGATAATTCCAAGCTCGTTGACCGCCCCAAAGTAGTCCTGATTTTTTCCCGTCAAAGGGACGCGGAAAGTCTGCGAGAAATTAGAGCGTGAAGCGTTTATCTCCTGAAGGTCGCTGAATTGATAGCTCAGGTTAACCGGCTCGTTTTGATACAGCTCGATATCGTTGTCTGCGAGGGTGAGTCTTAGCATCGGATAAGTTGAGCGAGTTCGACGTTAATAGTAGCGATATAAACCTTCGATGTTGTATCGGATTCCACTTGTAGAGAGGACTCTTTCAAGGTCACGGGAACCCAAAAGCCATCGATACGTGCCATGATATTCTTTGAACGGAAACAATACTGAAATAGATCGTATTCCTCAGAGGTCAAAATGCCATTGAGTTGATACATCTCTTTAGCCTCCACTTGGTACGGTGTGATTTCTCTATCCGTTGCCCCAAAGTTGAATGAAGCCGCGCTGTAATCTCCGATTTGCTTTCGGTATGTCTTCTCTTCGCGTGTTACGGTCTTGAGCTTACGACCATCGAAACGGAGGTAATCCCATCCGCCCCGTGTATTTGCCCAAGCAAGCTGAACGGCTGCATTTTTAACGGGTCTGCAATTGTTTGTGAATCGGTATTTATTTCCCTTCTGCAAAGATGACCCCATCGGGATAACCTCGTAATAAAGCCAACCGCCGCTTATGTTGTTCAGTGCGTTTGTAAGAGCTGATAGAGAGGCAGGAAAGAAAGAACCGTACAACACCGTTCCGTAGTAATACGTCGTCGCGGATGCCGTAGGAAGTACAGCTCCGTTCGTGGTGTTTATGGTATACCCAAGCGTGTCGGTTGTAGTTCCGTCCGCTGAGTAGATGTTGATGAGAATATCCTCCACAAGAGATCCCGTATCGTCCGTATTTATAAAGGTCAAAACCCCCGTGTCTTCAATGCCCGCTGTGATGTGAATGATATCGCTCTCAGGCTCTCTATCGGTCAGCCAGAACTTCTTTGTCGAAGCCGTTCCATAGTAATCCGCGAACGAGGGGTCTAGTCCCGCGCTTATCTGCTCGTATCCGTCAATCAGCCAAATATTCGCGCTGTCTTCGAGAGAGGATTCAGTAGAGCCGTCCCAATATCGAAGCTCAACCGTGTACTTGTTCACATTGCCGTTGGACTTCGTGAAAGCCTTGTTGTTGAATGAGTGGATGACGTTTGTTAATCCGTACTTTCGAGGGTCTACCGCTACCCGTCCGCGAACAACTTCTCCTAAGTCAAAGACACCGGTGTCGAGTACGTTGGGAGTGATGTAAAACTTTCCTATTTCAACGGCGTTTTCAAGAACGGTAATGACATAGCGGTACGCATCGGTCACCGTGCCTTGCTCAACCATATCAAAGATGAGCTTCTGTCCTGCGGGTTTCCATAGACCCGACGGGATTTGATTAAATTCAGCCATCAGTTCGTGAT
>Ga0206130_10007451_pt1 | contig 12097 bp, 12 predicted proteins | sample Helgoland_Spring_9_FD_148637 | JGI IMG/M metagenome (GOLD analysis project Ga0206130, IMG submission 148637) | Pelagic subsurface seawater microbial communities from Kabeltonne, Helgoland, North Sea - Helgoland_Spring_Bloom_20160512_1 | ecosystem: Environmental > Aquatic > Marine > Epipelagic ...
GCGCTAGTTTTGAAAGCTACCCGCAATACTTATACCTACCCACGGGCAAGCGAACAAAAGTCACAATAGATTTGTCTAAAAAATGGGTAGCAACTGTCCATGACAACGGGTCAATCACGCTCACGCCTAGCAAAAAGTAACTGTCTCATTGGGACAGTTCAACGCTAAACAACGTGAAATAACGTGTAGTTAGCCCCTTACTAAAGTGGACTAACATGTTGATTTTAATAATATCGTGCCTGCAAACGGAGAAAATCCCTCTCTCTCCGCCAGTTATCGCAAACCCTTGCAGTATAAGGGTTTCCGGGGGTATGCTGTTTCTTTTGAGACACAAGAGGGACAGTTGGCCACCATAATAAATAGAGACGGGAAGTTCTACGTCCGCGTTCGCAAAGCAAACTTCAAACCCGAAAACCGCACCTTTACATCAATCACAGCTGCTAAAGAATGGGGCTTACAAACTGAAGCCGCAATGAACAACGGATCGTGGGTCTCGGATCGTGAAGCACGTATCACAAACCTCGATGAATTATTTCGCCGGTACATCGCCGAAATTCACGGCATCAAACCTTTCGGTAAAAGTAAACTTGCTACTGTAAGAAGCACGGCTAGAAGAGTCGGGCATGTGCGTCTTTCCGACGTTACTCCCGCTTCCATTTTATCCTATGCAAAACAGCGTGCCGGAGAAATAGCCCCCTCTACCCTTAACCAAGAACTCACTTACTTTGCGCAAGCTATAGATGTAGCACGCACACTTTGGAATGCACCGATAAAAGATAACCCTGTGCGGTCGGCAATGGGGGTCATGTCCCAACTAGATATGATCCAAGGCAGTAAGAAACGTAATCGACGACCCACGGACCACGAACTACAGACCCTGATCCATCTAGCAAAAGACAGCTGGATTGCGCCAATAATTAAAATAGCGGTAGAGACAGGACTGCGGCAGTCAGAAATCCATGCCATTGAATGGTCAGACATAGACTTTACTCGTGGCACGTTGCTCATCCGTAACCGAAAAGACCCTAAGCAAAAGGCCGGAAACGACCAGCTACTACCGCTCTTACCTGCTTCGAGAGAGGCGCTCCTACGTGAAAAGCAGCACAGTAAGCAGGGTGGTAGGGTGTTTGAGGGCGTTCTGCTCGCGGCCAGTATTAGCGATAAATTCGCCAAACTCACAAAAAAAGCCGGGATAGAAGATTTGCGTTTTCACGACCTCAGACACGAAGCAATAAGCAGAATGTTTGAAAAAGGAATGACGATCCCAGAAGTCGCAGGCATCAGCGGGCACAAAACGTGGTCTAGTTTAAAAAGATATACTCAATTAAAACCGGACTCTCTTAGATCTGCTTTTGCAGGCCCGCCTGCATCTGAGCAACAACTTCGGTCGTAGGGAACAAATATTTCTTGCCCCTTTTAACGTACGGAAGGCCCACTTTGTCGGCGTACAGTTGGTTGTAAAGCGTCGTTTTTTGGATCTTTAGTACTCCAGCTAACTCAGCCACATCCATAAATGGTCCATATTTTTCTAACATCCACTCAATCACAGGCCAGCTCCTCTATCATGCGATCCAAGTACCAGCGTGCTTTACGCAGATCTTCCACTGGCTTGCCTTTGTAAGACATACGCCAGACGTATTTTTCTACGTTGCCTTTAAGGTAACCGATGAACTGTTCAGAAGACATTGAAGCTCGAATAGCATCAATGCATTCGATGTCCCCCGCTTTATAGTGAAGAGGGCTGTTAACTGCATCCATGCTGCTTTGCCTTTTTACTTATATTAGCTCGACTAATTATACTTATTTTTCTTCTTCTTACTACCCTTTGGCTTTTGGTTTATGCACGGTTGTCCATTATGCATTGCTTTTCTCCCTTACTCTGGTTTTGGGTTGGCGTCTTTAACAGCCTTGATAAAATTATAGAAGGTGCCCGTGCTGTCGAGAGATCCCGAATGTATGTCATGCCACAACATATCGAGCTGATCTTCTAAGCCCCCGTAGCCGGATTGACGGGACTGGCTCCACGTTAAATCTGAAGACCCTTCAACAACACCTATTACAGTTTCAATTTCTTGCGCATAGATAAAACGACGGGACTGAGTTCTAGGATTTGTGATTTCGCCGCTGTCGGTATACGGATACCAGTTATCACCTTCACCTTTAACGCCTTGCGGGCCAAAAATAATAGCCTCGGCGTCATGGTCCCACTGAACGTAAAGCTCCATTATCTTGCCCCCATAATGAAACCAGAAACCTCGTGGATGTAGTCACTTGCAGTTGAGTTATCTCCGCTACCTACTCCACCACTGCCTGTGCGAGTGACTTCAAGTTTCATGTTGACCGCACCAAGGGTCTTATTAGATAACGAGCCACTAAGCGCAAACTGCGCGTACAAGTTTGTGTTCGCCTTAAATCGAGTTTCGCCGACTAACTGATACGCGCTGCTAGACGTGGCCGATACGGTGTTGCCTACTGCAAAAGCCGACCCTGAGCCTAGCGTGTACTGAACATTAGTTAGGTTGGTTCCCGACTGATAATTAACACTGCTCACGGTATGCGTTTTTCCTGCGGAAGTCACTGTCTGACCCGCTGTAACCAAACTTGTTTTATTGCCAGAAAAGCTTGCAACGTAGACTCCGTACTGAGTAAAGACGCTAGAAACCGACCCCAAGGATTGGTTCCCGCCAGCTAAGTCCTGCATATACAATTTAAAGGAGTACGTCTTGCTGCTAGTCGAGTCGTACCACCCAGTAATTGACGCAAAAGGCTTGTGTCCATTTGTTGAATGAGTTGTTGCGGGGAGCTGCTGGGTAATAACAACGATCGTACCGCCACCGCTTGCAGTGCTTCCTCGAAATGCTTTAGTAGTCGTTGATCGAAACGGTTGGAGTACAGCAACGTCCCCGGTCAGATTGTCAGCATACACCGTGGTGCCAGACATAACGGTAGCGCTAATGCTGCCAGACGTTATTTGGTTGGCTTGGATAGCGTTCACTTGTAGCGCCCCCGTATTGGGGTCGGACGTGAGCGTTGTGCTGTCAATATTTAGGCGGTTGGTGCTTATCGTGCCCGCAGTGATCTTGTCGGCAGACAGGCTGGCAATCTTAGCGTTATCAATTGCAGCGTCACCTATCTTCGCATTAGTGATCGTGCCGTTCTTTATAAACCCGTCTGCAATGTAGACGCCCGCAGGAACAACCTCGCCGTTAATAGTCTGTTGGCTAGTAATAACAGAAAACGGCACGCTCGGGTTGCCAGTGTCAGTAGCAGTGCCTAGAAGCGCAAATCTATCAGCGTTAACAACGAACTCACTAACTATATTGCCCGCAGCCGTAGTAGAAGACGCTAGCCCAAAGCCTGCCACAGCTCCGTTCAGGTCCACCTTTACTGTGTACTGCGCCTCCAGATCGTCGCCGTCCGCCTTTGAAAAGAAGTTCTGCTGAACGGCTGCAGTAGTTGCATAGTCACCGAGCGTAGAAGTAGACACCAGATCCGTTGTCGCCGTACTGATCGCCGAGTTCATATCCGTTGTCGTCGAATAGTCGTTCTGCAATGTCGCAGTAGTCGCGTACGCAGACAAGGCGGTTGTCTGATCTGTATCGGTAACGTAATCGTCTAACGCGGTATTCAAAGCGGTGGTTGAAACAAGAGTAGTAGTGGCGTTAGAGATCGCCGAGTCAGCTTGCGTTTTTGTGTAATAGTTAGTCGTCAGGTTTGACGTTGTAGTGTAATTACCTAACGCTGTATTCAGACCAGACGTAGACACAAGACCCTGAGTAGCCGTGCTAATCGCGCTATCTGCTTGGGTCTGCGTGTAGTAGTTGTTAGTAAGAGTGCTATTTGTTACGTAGCCACCCAACGAGTTACTAAGGTCAGTAGTAGAGACAAGGCTTTGAGTCGCCGTACTGATAGCGCTGTTCGTCTCTGTCTCTGTTAAGTAACTGTTAGTCAGGGTCGCAGTAGTAGCGTAATCACTAAGATCATCAGAAAGATCCGTCTGGGACACTAGGTTCTGAGTCGCCTGCGATATCGCAGAAGTGGTCTCTGTCGAGGTTAAGTAGCTGTTAGTCAGCGTAGCGTTAGTCGCATAATCCGAAAGCTCTGTCGCTAAACCTGTGTTTGAGACAAGGTTCTGAGTCGCCGTGCTGATTGCACTGTCTGTTTGGGTTTCAGTTAGATAGTTAGTAGTCAGATAAGAGGTCGTGGGATACGAGCCAAGCGTCTGGTTTAGGCCGGTGGTTGAAACCAGACTCTGTGTCGCGTTACTAATCGCACTATCGGCTTCAGTGCTTGTGTAGTACCCATTGGTAAGTGTACTCGTCGTAACGTAACTACCCAGCGCGTTTGTCAGATCTGTTGTGGACGCTAGGCTCTGTGTCGCTGTACTGATTGCGCTGTCCGCCTGAGTACGAGTGTAGTAGTTGTTTGCCAGCGTTGCTGTAGTCGTGTAGTCATCGAGCGTAGTGTCCAGATCACTATCTAACACATAGTCAACCAACTCATCTGCAAGCGTCGAGGTCGACACCAAGCTTTGTGTAGCCGAACTAATCGCCGAGTCCGCTTCCGTTATTGTGTAGTAGTTGTTCGTCAGCGTAGACGTCTGCGCGTAGGGGTTGAGCGCAGTGCTCAGGTCGGTAGTTGAGACTAGGTTCTGCGTAGCGGAGCTTATTGCAGAATCAGCCTGAGTAATCGTGTAGTAGTTATTCGATAGCGTGCTATTCGTGACATACCCGTTCAGCGTAGTGCTCGACACGAAGTTCTGCGTTGCTTGCGAAATAGCAGAGTCCGCTTCTGTGCTCGTGTAGTAGTTATTAGTAAGCGTCGACGTTGTTACATACGGTGATAGAGCGGATGTCAGGTCTGTTGTAGATACAAGGCTCTGCGTAGCTGTAGAGATTGCCGAGTCAGTATCGGTCTCGGTGTAATAGTTATTAGTCAGCGTAGTGTTTGTGACATAAGAGCCAAGCGTAGTGTTAGACACTAAGTTCTGCGTGGCAGTAGATATCGCGCTGTTAGTATCTGTTGTAGTAAGGTAGTCGTTTGTCAGAGTAGCCGTTGTCGCGTAGTCGCTAAGCTCTGTCGATAGATCAGTATTCGATACTAAGTTTTGAGTTGCCGAAGATATCGCACTAGTTGTCTCTGTTTCGGTCAGGTAGTTAGTCGTGAGCGTAGAGGTTGTCACGTACGGGCTAAGACTAGTAGTTAACGAGCTGTCAGTAACGTAATCGTCAAGCGTGGATGACGCTACAAGATTCTGGGTTGCCTGTGTAATCGCGCCGGTAACACCTGTCGAAGTAAGGTAGTTGTTCGTCAGATGCGAAGAGGTAACGTAGTTGTTCAGGTCTGTAGATGAGGCCAAGCCAGTGGTAGCGGTAGCTATTGCGCTGTTAGTATCAGTCTCCGTCAAGTAGTCAGTAGTCAGCGTAGCCGTAGTAGCGTATGGCGATAGCGCCGTCGCTAAAGCCGAAGTCGAAACGAGCGATTGAGTAGCCGTACTGATTGCAGACGTCATGTCTGACGACGTTGAGTAGTTCGTAGTTAGGTGAGAACTAGTGACGTAGTTGTTCAGTGTGGTTGACGCGACCAAACCGGTTGTAGCCGTCGTAATCGCACTATTCATATCAGCTGTTGTTGAATAGCTGTTGACTAATAGCGATCGAGTGGCGGGCAGACCAGTAGTAGTATCGTTAACGGTCGACTGCAGACCAGCGATGGCTTGAGCAGCAGCCGACGAGGACGAGCTACTGACTGTATTTAGCGACGTAATAGAAGCCGAGTTAGCCGATACGACATCTGCTAGGCTGTCGTAATTGCCTATTAAGTCCCAATACGTTGTGTTGGTCGGTAGGTTACCCGACGTCGCTTGGCTTGCTCTGTATAGGCTGTCGCTATAGGTTACCAAGTCGCCCGTAGCGTACGAAGTAGACCCGGAATAGGCAGAAACTCCGACAATGTCGTTGATCTGACTCTGAAGCGTGTTCGCCGAGTTCGTAATCGCTGTGGCTCTAGCAGATGCCTCAGCAGTTATCGCGGTTGCACGAGCAGTTGACTCTGCTCCTACAGCAGTTGAGATCGCTGTTCCACGATTGACTACTTCAGCTGCAACAGAGCTAGAGATCGCGCTGTTCCTGTCTATAACCTCCTGATCAATTGCAGCAGTGATAGCTAGACCACGAGACACGGCTTCTGCTGCTATGGCCGCAGCGCGAGCGTTCGCCTCTGCAGCTACTTGCGCTGCAACAGAGCCTGCCACATCTGCAGCTGAGTCAATCAGGTCGATTCTGGATGTCAAAGAACTGGCTAACTCGGAGTTGGTGATCGCCCCTGTAATTATCCCCAGAATGTGAGCCACATCAGTGGCTGTAGCTATCTGCAGTCCTGCCGAAGCGTGATATGGCCCCGGTACACTGTTGGTGTTTACATGCCGCAACCAGTAGTAGCGCGTAAGCCCTGCGCCTATTGGGTCAACAAAAGATATGCCACTACTAACGCCTACAAGAATAGCGTCCCCGATAGTGTCACTATCGAAACGCCAGATCTCTGTAAAAGAGTGCCCTCTATAGGTAGGTAGATCCCAATAAACTTGAGCTACAGCGTACCCGCCCGCTCCAGTAACGCCCGTAGGCGCAGTAGGCGTTTCTACATCGCCCGAGTTAGTAGCTTGCGGATTACCAAAATCGTTAGATGGGTTATTAGGGTTGAACGGGTTGTTAGCTAAATCAACGGCAAGACCTGTATCAATAAGCTCACGAAGGGTAATAGCACGATCGCGTACATCGCCCCTTCTTCCCAGCCTAATTTCAAGTGCTTCAGAAAGACTATCAAGATATCTCCTTAACTGTATGGAAACGTCCGAAGGCGGTTTAGGTATCCCCGGAACCTTCGTCGGTTTAATTGTCCGTACAGTCATAGGGCTGCTATCTCGTCCATACTTTGGGCGAGACAGACCTCATCGATATCTACAGCACCTTCTACTTCTACCTCCCAGACTTGGCCTACAACAGCAGGCAATCTCATAATAGGCTCACGTAACGTGCCCGACGAAGCGCCGGACGGGACAGTCACTGACTGCGTGTACGCGTTGTTTGAATAAGAAAGCGAGTAAACAGCGATCTGCACCCCATCGGCCCAAACTCGCACAGTGATTGGATAGTCCTGAGCGTGAACCGACACCCACCCCATGCTTACTGGTTTAGGCGTGACGTACTGTTTAGACTTCCATTTTAAGGTTTTATTGGCTGTGCCACCACGGTACTTTTTGATCTTATTACCAATGATTATGTACAGCTCCCCATCTTTAGGGTGCATATACCCGCCGCGAACCTCGCCCGTATAACTAAGACTAGAAAGCGTAGCCTCCTCTCCTCTTGGGTCGTACACAAAGCCGCCCCCATTCCAGAAAGCGACGTACGTGTTCTCGTGTCGAAAGGCTCTAAAAGTCGTCGGATTAAAGTCGGCGTTCCACTGCTTTACCGATATAAGGCCATTAGTAACAACTTCTCCGTCACCCCCGGACACTGCGACTAAGCCGTCTGGCCCTGCGTACAGTAAGTACTCGCCCATGTCGACAACGCTCTGGCTATTTACGCAAGCCTGAGCGACGTCAAGCTTGACCGCCGTCATCGCACTGGGGTCAACACCAGTAACAAAGTAAGGAGCGCCATCAGTTAGAGCAACGACCCCGTTAGTCACAGAGCCTATGGCTACAATGTCTTCTTCAAGCGTTATTCTGTAGTCGATGGGCCATGCGTGGGGCAGAAAAGGCTCGCTGAGGCACAGTCTCTTTCCAGTGAAACCAGCAAAAACGCCGTTAGCAACAGCGATAAGACCGGAAAGTGGACCATTAGGGTACAGGCTTGTGTCGTCATCTGGCGGACCAATCCAAGTACCACTAGGAAGTACTTCACCCAAAGCAAAGGATTCAGAACTGTCGTCATACGTTGTTGTGGCAAAAGACACCTCCGCGACAAATTGAAAAGTTGTGTTGGTACTGCCCGTGTTGGAGCGGTAGATGCGTTTCTTTGCGCCCGTGCCCAAGTTGTAGTTACCACTCGGGTGCTGATTAGAAGGCATTGGAATAGTGACAGTTTCAGTATCGGTCCGCTCTAAAACATTACTTGCGGGACTAGGCGGGCCTTCTTCTCCGAAGGCAGTAACGAACGTATAAACGTACGCCACGTCGTCAGGCGTCTGCGTATCGTCGGCAGTGCCAGTTTTACTTATTGTCGGAGCAGTTGCGGGGGCTGGAACACCGAGCCTGTAGCTCGCAGCCGGGTAGCTAGAACCAGCTACAATCGTAGAGGCCGTACCCATACGCGGGTAGTCTTCACCGGTCCAGTACAAACGATCTAAAGTGTCAGCCGGTATTGGACCCTCAACCACGGACACCCCGTCGTCGTTCCACTGCAACCAATTGGTGTCGCGGTAGAAAAATATAGAGCGTCGTTGACCGTTACTAAGGGTCAGTGTATCAACGTCCGTCGTTACGGGCTGTAAACGGCCTGACTCAAAGTCTATATTCTCGGCTATCTGGGCAAACTGCTCAGATAAGAGGCGCGGAGACACGCCCGGTGCAGTACCACTAAATCTGTCGCGCTTAAAATACGCCATAGCTACCTCACTTTATGAGCAAGGTGACAATAAGCCCTGCCATACCGCCCAATAGCATCACCCCCAGAGTGAACATTCGTTTGTTCATAGTCTCTAGAGAAACGTCGATACGGTCCAAGCGATTAAAAATCGTCTTGGACCTTTCTTCGCACATGGCTTCGTGGGATGCGATCCTATTGATAGCTTCCCAGTAGCGGTCTATTGAATCATTCGGCCTCGATGACCTCGGTTTCGTCGTCACTGGTTTCACTTTTCACTCGCTGGCTAATTAAGGAAGCGAGGTTTGTGACTGACACTTCGTGGATCACGGCCTGTCTACGAGCGCCGACCATCATCTCATTTGCTTGAGCATGTAGTGACAGCATCTCTTTTACCTCGTCAGAAAGATCGGCGATTGAATACTCGACATCGTCGATAGTTACAGTTTGGACTTGAACATCCTCAGTCATTTGCTAACTCCTATAGGGGAAAAACATCTACCAGCTATTTTATTAGCTGTGCTAATTTTTGCAACTGTTAGTTACCACCTAAAGGGTTCGTTGCATCTATCGCAGTCCAAAGGTCATCCATATCTCGCTCAAATCTAGATAACCTGTCGTCAAGGGTGCTTAAAGCCTCTAGCTTACCGCTGACGCGAAGCTCTGTTTCAGAAGACATCTTTTCCACAGCGCTGATCCTGTCTCTGATATCGAGCAGTTCTTTCTGTGCGTCCATGATCTGCGACAGATTGGCACCTAACTCGGACAGTTTTCCCTGTAAGTTCTCAACGTCAGCCGTCCCAAGCGCCTGCTCCATGTTAGAAAGGCTTACGTCCATAGCTTGTAGCCGATCTGAGTTAGTGCCGCGCAAGTCGTCAAATCTTGCCGCCAACGCATCAGCCTTAGCAGTAGCCGCTACCACAGCCTCTGACTGCTCATTCAGCTGAGAGAAAAACTGCGATGCGGCCCAGATACCACCAGCAAGCGTGGACCCGAACGTAAATACAATCGCTATCCAGACCCCCTTTATAGAAGTCCCAGCTACATTTACTTCAATATCTTCAAGAGCCATTACCGCCTCCCAAGCATTCTTCGCGCTCTTCGGTGCTATAACCGAACCAGCAACCGCCCTCCGGCGAGGAGGTCCAAAATTCTTCAGTCTCCGCACGGGTTAACACTTGCTGTGCGTCAACAAAGTAATTGTTTAGCTGCAAGCCTTGTATCGTTGCGCCATCGTCGAACGACACCCACAACGCTTGGGTAGCCACGTCAAAGAAAGATGAGCCAGCTTCTTGGTACGTGACTCGAAGGTCATAAGCCATACTGTTTGCCTGCTCCAGAAGGGAGTCGTCATTTGCTACCGCCATGTACGCAGCAGCCGTTTGGATTGCTGACTCGGTGTTAGACAGCGCGTCGTTATAAGCTTCGATCTCTTCGTCTTGCAGCGTTACGTCGTTAGCAGCCATGAACTCTTGCAGTTCCATAGCCTCTCGCTGATCGGGGGCAGAGGCTGCATCTTGTGCTCGCTCATTCACCTCGGCAACCATAATTATTTGCTGTGCAGCTTCAACATATGTGTCGATCATCTGAGACACTGTGTCCATTGCTTGGTCGGTCTGATCCTGAAAGTACTGATCCGCACCGGGGTCGTAGGAGTAGGTAGCTGCTGCTACAGCTGCAACTGCTGCGTTATAAGCGTTTTGCTGCTCCTCTGAAATGTGGCCGCCATCCTTAGCCATATTTGGTGCTATCTGCCCGTTTAGCGCGTAGGCTTCTCCACCGGCGATCGTCTTGATTCCGTAAGCAAAAGTATCTCTAATGCTCTGCGATGTATTGACTAGGTCGTCAATCTCCGCCGCGTTTAGTGGAACGGAAACGCTCGCTAATACTAGCGTCAGACTCTTCAACTTCATTACTATTACCCCCCGCTAGTAGTTCGTCGTAAAACTCCTTATCTTCCTTATAATCTGGTATCCACATTTCTGGATTTGACTTCACTTCCAGTAAAGCCATCTTGCCAACCAACAACCTGCCGCCTCGGATGATCGGACAGGGCGTCGCAGACATAAACATAGCGCGCCAAACCTGCGCGTTCTGGCACATCAAGCTTACAGATGCGACCTTCATCCCCATGTTCGACAGCGTTATTGCATTGAGCCTTCTATTACACTCTGCATCCTGCACGTATTTGCCTGACGAGATGCCTACAGACATAACCTGTAGACCGCCTGACAAAGACTTCAAACATGACTGCTGCCCGCTGCTCATTAAGCTAGGGCTGATAGCCGTTGACACCGGCATAGACCTAGAGCCAGCGCCGTTGTAAGTCTTACTTACATTCCCGTTGTTTGAGTTCGACGTGTTTAAATCGCCCTCAATATTTGTATCTTCGCCACCATCATCAAAGTCCGGTTCGTACTCGCCGTCGTTTCTTTCTGGTGCTGGGTCTATCTCAGGCGAAGGCTCTATCTGCGCGAAAGCCAAGCTAGGGACTAACAAAGCAACCAACGCCCACCTCATACTATAAAACGCAACTCCGTTTGACTGACCGGACCTTCTTCCGTAGCGATAGAGCTAAACGTCCCCGGAATAGTGTTTGCATCTCTGGCAGAAAGCATGTGATCGTGCATAGCTGTACCTGATCCCATGGTCTCAACGCGCCACTCTGAGATGCTCTGGCTAGACCAAAAAGAATTCCGCGCAGCCTGATAATCGGCGCGATACAACCATGACTTGCTACCGGCGACGTCCTGACCAATCAGACCTAGATACCACTCAAATACTCCGTTTGTTATGGTCCCGGCAGCAAGCATTAAATGATGCCCGTCTTCATCTACCGTAAACATAAAAGGCGCTTCATTAAACGTAGTCTTTAGGTGCGCTTTCTTTTCGTCCTGTGTAGACACAGAGAAAAAATGCCACGGATAACTCCCTGCATCCATATCCGCAATACAGTCTGCGTACAAAGCGTCAAACATAGCGTCAGTAAAAGATGTCACTACGGTGAAATTAATCATGTGAAGGCCACCGTAAATGACCCAGAGCCGTCCCAGTTAGAGGGAGTAGACGGAAGAATCCACGAATAGCTTGTGTAGTTGTATTGAGATACGTAACTCCTTGTGGCGTTACCAGAAGTTAAAGGCTGGTTAGGCAGACTGCTCGGCGTGTCTCTAATCGTTGCAAAAAAGTTAGCCGCTCTATTTCCATCTAGCACCATAAACAACTGGCGCGTTGTCGAGCCTTTAACAGTGACCTCAACGTAATAAAGACTTTTAATCGTGGCTCCGTTTAAAGTGTTAGGAGTTAAACTGCTGCCACTAATTGCAGTCTGTTGGCCATGACCCGCGCTATAGCCAAAAATAGACGTGCCCGCTGCTCCCTGAACGAGAGTATGAGCCGCACTCGCGCCGTAGAAGTCCGCAAAATCAATAGCCCCGGACGCTACTCCTCCTAGCGAACGTATGTCGCTATCGTTAAGAGAAACGGTTGTGCCACTAGTCCCACCGGCT
>Ga0206130_10007458_pt1 | contig 12087 bp, 6 predicted proteins | sample Helgoland_Spring_9_FD_148637 | JGI IMG/M metagenome (GOLD analysis project Ga0206130, IMG submission 148637) | Pelagic subsurface seawater microbial communities from Kabeltonne, Helgoland, North Sea - Helgoland_Spring_Bloom_20160512_1 | ecosystem: Environmental > Aquatic > Marine > Epipelagic ...
CGCGGCGCCTCGAAACATGGAGCTCATGTCCGTGACGTTGCGCACATCCCAGCCGCTCAGGTCGCCGTTGAAGGCCGCGGCTTTGAAAAACATGGCGCTCATGCTCGTAACGTTGCGCACGTCCCAGCCGCTCAGGTCGCCGTTGAAGGCCGCGGCGCGAGCAAACGTGGCGCTCATGTCCGTGACGTTGCGCACGTCCCAGCCGGCGATCGGGCCGTGGTCCGGGTGCGCGTACTCCGGGCCGCCCGCCACCAAGGCGTCCCTGACGGCCTGGCGAATCGTGGCGTCGGTCAGCGGCGGCGGCACGTACGGCACGCCCGGCGGCCACAGCCCGGAGGTGATCGGGCGGCGGAACACGGACAGGGCAGGCGTGGGGTGCGCGGCGGCGGTCGAGTACCGGTCGCGCAGCGCCTCCCAGTCGCTGCGCAGCAGCGGCGTCCGGTCGAGGGGGTCGTAAGCGCGGCCGGGCGCGCGCACCCAGTTCCACAGCCCCGCCGCATCGTAGAGGCGGTACTGGTAGCTGCCGTCGGCGTTCTTCGGCGCCGACTCGGGGAAGGGCAGCCGGAACGTGCCGTCGTAGTCGGCGGGGATGGGCTCGTAGCTGATCGGGTCGACGACCTGCAGGGCGCGCAGCTCGCGCGCCTCCTCCGGCGGGACCGCGTAGAACTCGCCCGTCGCCGCGCACCCGCCCGGGCGGGTGCGCAGGCGCAGGCGCGGCCCCGCGGCGAGCACCGCGTCGAGGCGCGAGGGCCGGCGGCCCTGCCGCGTTGGGGGGGCCGCCCCGAGCTCCCGGCGCGCGGACATCTGGCCAGCCCTCCGGACCCGCGGCCTTGGGCGTCTGTGCGCGCTTCCCCCTCTGTTGCGTGCTCCAATCCCGTCTTATTGCGCGCACACACACCTTTGAGCGCGCGTTCCTAGCTAGTATATCACGCGTTGCGTGTCCTCATTGACAAGGCAAAGGAAAGGGGCGGAAGTCATGCTGCTCCCGTCGCTCGCGCGGCTGCCCGTGACGCCCACTGGTGTGGGGGCAGAGGACCTGCCACCCGACTTGGTGGCACTCGTCCAGGTGCTCGCGCTCAGCGACGACCCGTGCCGCGAGCTGGTGAACCAGTGCAGGATCAACAAGCGGTGGGCGGTGCCGTGCCGCGACGGAACCCTCTACGAGGCGGCCAACCGCCGGATGGGGTGGTACGGCACGCACGGCAGCCTGGCGGCGGTGCAGCAGCACTACCGCGCCAACCCGATCCCGGCGTGGGCACCGGCGGACACGGCCCAGAACTACTTCTTGGAGACGTGCGCGGCGCTCCGCCGGGTGGAAACGCAGGGCATATGGGGCATTCCGCGAAACCCCGAACTCGCCGACATCATCAACCGTATGATGCGGTGGTACGGCGCGTACGGCAGCCTGGAGGAGGTGCAGCAGCACTACCTCGTCCATCCGGATCCGTCGGGGTGGACGCCGCCGGCCACGCCCCGGGCGTACGCCCAGCAGGCGTACGCGGACATGCTCCATGCGAACGCAAATGGCATAGAGGGCATGGATGGGACGTTACCAAACTGGGGAATCGCCCCCATCACCGTCCCTCGCCCGTGGTTTGCCGCAATGGCCAGCGTCTCCATCCAGCGGAACAGGCCGCAAGCGGCAAGCGAAACGCTGCGGAAAGTGCCTCCCAACAACCCCGACTACGGCCAGATCGCGCTCGAGGCCGTCCGGAAGGGCGACATGGCGTACTACTATGTCAATACGACGCACCCGGACTACGCCATGATCGCCCAGGCCGCGTGCGAGGCCGACCCCACCATCTTAAGGCATTTGCGTAGTGTCAGACCCGACGTGTACTACACGGCGGCGCGCGCGGCCGTGGAGCGCAACGGTGAGGCGCTACGACACGTCGAAGGCTCGCTCGTTGCGAGTTCAATGGGCTTGGAGCCAGTTGGATCAAACGGGCCACTGCCGTCGCTGCGGGTCTTGACGCCCGCCGCCTACGTCGAGCTCGCCATTGTCGCCGTGCAGAAAAACCCCAACCAGCTCCAGTGGGTGCACCCCGGCTGGCCGGGGTACGAGCGGGTCGCCATCCGCGCGCGGCGCGCACGCAACGTCGCGCTACGTCAGCTTGCTGTGCCTTAGATGGCAGACGCGCGGTGCCGTCGCGCGCCACGAGATGGCCGTCGCGCGGCAGCTCGAGGCGGACTTTGAGGAGCGCGTCGCGGCGCGCGTCGCCGCGGTCACGCTCGGCGGGGCGCCGACGACGCGCGGCAGGCCGACCGCGCCATCGCCGACGACGTTGTGCACATCATAGAAACGATACTCACGCTGCGCTGCCCCACGTGCAACCTGGCGTTCGTCGACTTCGACGCGTGCGCGCTGCTCCAGTGCCGCTGCGGCGTCAAGTTCTGCGGCTTCTGCCTCCGGCCGAACGCGACGCATGGCCACGTCGCCGAGTGCCGCGAGAACCCGCTGCACGGGCGCGGCGAGCAGGGCGTCTACGTGGCGCAGCCCGAGTGGGAGCGCGCGCAGCACCATGCAGCCAAAGCGCCTGCATTTGCACGCCTACTGGTTTACCCATGACGGATCGCTAGATAGGTACGCCAGGAATGGGGCTGGGGTTGTGGTTGGAGTTGTTGTGCGTTTATTCAACACTACAGGTCCAGAAGCAGCACCACAACACACGGCAACTGCACCAGCACAATGAACAACACACGGCAACTGAACCAGCGCCAGATCGCGTCGCAGCAAAACGAGTGTCACCACCACCACCACCACCACCACCACCACCACACACACGCGCGCGCGCGCCCTTCCACCCTGACCCTTCCCACCCCACCTCGCCGCGTGCGCCCGCAGCGCCTCCGTCGCGTCGCCGCCGCAAGCGCGCTCACACCCGGACGGCTTCGCCCGTCTTCATGCTGTTCTGGTAGGCGGCGAGTGAGCCGTCCATGCTCAGCTTCATGTCGCGGCTCACCGCCTCGACAAAGGCGGTCGTGCGCCCCTCGGTCGTGTTCGGGTACTCGCTCGCCGTCTCGCAGCACGGCACCTCGCAGCCGAGCAGGCTCGCCTCGTAGTTGGCCCCCTTTTGCAGCGCCGTCGGCGCGATGTGCGCGGCGAGCTCGAGCGCGGGCGCGACGGCGGCGTCCGTCTGCGTCGGGTCGGTGTACAGGTGCACGGCCGTCGCCACCTCGGGCTGCCCGCTCGCGAGCGACGCCCACGCGCGCCGCGCCACGTCCTCGAGGTGGGTGCGCTTCTCGTGCGCGACCTCGGCGTCCGCGTCGCAGCACGAGTCCATGAAACCCAGCGCCTCGTCCGCGAGGCGCTGCAGCTCCTCGCACCGGACCGTCTTGGGGCAGCACGCGGCGACGGGCGCGGGCGCCTCCGTCGTGGTTGCCGCCTCCGCCTCGCGCTCGGCGATGGTCCACGCCTCCGCCGCCGCGCCCGTGCTGACCTCGGTGCCGGCCGCCGATGCGGCGCCGTCCTCGCCGTCCTCGCCGTCCTCGCCGTCCTCGGCGTCCTCGCCCTCGGCCACGACTGTTGATGAGCACCCGCAGCCGCCGGTGGGGTCGGCTGCGCGCACGTTCGCCAGCTTGGCGTCGAGCGCGTCCACCAGCGCGTCGGCGGTGGCCGCCTCGACGTGCAGCGCGTCGGCGCGCGCGCGCACGACCGACGCCTCCTCGAGCGCCGCCTTGAGCGCGGCGCCCTGGTGCTCAAACTCGGCCTCGAGTCGCTCGTGCTTGTCCAGCAGCACGCTGTGCCGCGCCGAGAGCGCGTGGAACCTGGTGCTGGTCGCCTCGAGCTCCTTGAGCGCGTCCGCGCCGTCGGCGCGCGCCGCGAGCCGGTCGTTCTCGCCCTGCAGCTCGAGCAGCTTGGCGGTGAGCAGCTTCTCGTTCTTGATCGCCTCCCTGGGCACGGCCTCGGCGTCGGTCAGCGCCACCTGCGCGTCCTTGAGCTTGTCCGCGAGCGCCGCGTACTGCGCGTGGAACTGCGTGCGCTCCGCGACGAGCGCCTTGTTGCCGCGCATCACGCTCTCCGAGGTGGTCGCGAGGTGTTGTGTCAGCTGCGTGACCTTGTCCTGCAGCGTGTGCGCCGCGGCCTTGAGGCGCAGGTTCTCGGACGCGATCGCGTCCACGCCGCCCGTCGCGGTCGCCGAGGCGATCGCGGCGGTCGACAGGCCGAGCCCGACACCGCTGGTGGTCGTGGCGTTCTGCGCGCTCGCCGGCAGCACGAGCCCGTTGAAGGTGAACTTGTTGTGGTCCTTGGTGGCGATCTTGGGCAGCGTGCTCAGCGGTGGCAGCGGCGGACTGATCGCGCAGGGTGCCGCCGCTGCGGCCGTGAGGCCCCCGGCGGCGGAGGCGGCGTGAGGGAGGGAGATCGCCACGGGCATGCCGCCGCCCCCGGCCTGCGCCTTGGCCTCAAAAAAGGTCCGAAGGCTGAACCGGGAGCTCTCGGCGACCAGCGCCTGGGCTGGCCGCAGAGACATCGTCCCGTCTAACATGGTACCCCTGGGCAGACGGTTATGTTCACGCGACACGGTGTTCAAGTCCCGCATCGCCACGCACGCAATCGCGCCGAGTGAACCGGTTAGATGTCCAGGAACACGTTGCAAGCGTTGTTTTCAGCCAAACGCACCCAGATGATACACACACACACACACGCACGCGCGCGCGCACGCGCGCACGCACTCAGGCCGGGAGCTCGAGCTCCAGCACCACGTACCGCCCCAGCTGCTCGCCCGCCGCGTTGACGGCCACGCCCTGCACCACCTCGTCGAGGCCGAAGACCTCGCCCGTGACGTTGGGGTTGGCGCGCAGCGTGCGCTCAAAGTCTTTGAGCGCGTGCGCGTTGCCGACGAGGCTCGCGAAGGCGACGACGCCCTGGTGCAGCACGCTGCCCTCGAGCTCGGCCTTGCCCTCCTCCTGCAAAAAGGCCTGGATGCCGCGCAGCGTCTCGAGGTTGGCCTTGAAGACGCCGTCGTCGAAGACGTCCGGCTGGCCGCGCATCGGCATCGCGTTGGTGAGCGCCTCGTCGTGCGCCTCGTCGAGCAGCGCGCCCGTGGTCGCGTCGGCCGTCCAGAGCGGCACGAGCGCAAAGTCGCCCGTCGCCAGCTGCTTGGGCGTCGTGCCCGCGCCCACCACCTCGTTGGCCGGCGACACCTGCACGTGGCGCACGTGGCAGCACGCGGCGCCCATGCTGCGCAGCGGGCCGCTCGTGAAGAGCGCGTCGCGCACCGAGTACGACTTCTCGACGAAGTGGCTGTAGAAGGCGTGCTCGCCCGTCGCGCCCACGTCGAGGCTGCTGTACATGCGCAGCTGGTTGGGCGAGATGGCCTCGAGGCTCTGCTTGCCCGCCAGGAAGGCCTGCTGCCGCTCGGCGCGGTCGTGCTCGTCGTGCTTGTACAGCGTGGCCGACGCGAACGTCGTGGGCTCGATGGCGTACGGCTGCAGCTTGGTGGCCACGTTGTTGCACGCAAACTTGCGCGCCGCCTCGTAGCTCTCCACGAGCGGCCGCTCGTGCTCGGGCATGCGCTCCACGAGCTCCTTGGGGTAGAGCGCGTCCCAGCGCGCGTTGGTGACCGCGCTCTCGAAGGCGGGGTCGACGACGAACTTGCCGCCGAGCTTGGCGCGCGCGCCGCGCTGCAGCGCCATGGCGAAGCTGTCCTTGGGCGTGAGCGTGATGATGGCGTGCCCGGCCACCTTGACGGCCGTCTCGTCGGCCGCGGCCGCGTGCCCCGCGTTGGCCGCGAGCACCGTCATGCCGTGCACGTAGTGCGCGCCGATGGAGTTGGCGAGCGCGCGCAGGTTGGGGAAGCGGTCCATGTCCTGGCCCGACGCGTTGAGCGACGTGGACATCTGCAAGATCTGGTTGGCGAGCCCGGCGCCGCCGTCGCAGTCGTCGGCGTCGAGGAACGACGCGTCCATCGGCCAGCTCTCCGCCTGCTGCATCTGCAGCCCCGCCGGCGTGAGCGTGGGCGTGCCGTCGACGCGGTACGGCTTCGCCCACGCGGCCACGGCCGAGAGCGCCGTCGCGATCTCGACGGTGTAGTACTTGGTCGCCGTGATCGAGGGCGTGCGCAGCGCGTCGAGCACCTTGCCGTGGTCGCCCTGCAGCTCCTGCGCGAGCGCCGCGCCCAGCAGCGCCTCCATGCCGTCGGGCGGCATCGGCGGCGGCGTGTCGTTGGCGGAGGCCGCGAGCGTGAACCCGGAGGCGTCCATGCCCTTGTCGCGCGTGAAGGCCACCGACTTGGTCAGGTTGGGCTCGGGCGCGAACTTGGCGAGCTTGGTCATCTCCCACGCGCGATCGTACAGCGACTTGAGCGCGGGCTGCACCTGCGCGATGCGCGCCGCCGTCTTGGACGGCGTGAAGAAGACGGCGCTCACCTCGGTCTCGGTGCCGTCCTCGTTGGTGCGGACGAGCTGCGGGTAGCACAGCCCGAGCGTCGCGTTGATGTCGTTCCAGTTGGGGTACCGCAGCGGCACCTGCGTGAAGGGCACCACCGGGCGCGCCGCCTTGCCCGTCGCGCCCGCGACGGCGCTGTCGGGCGCCTGCGTCGCGAAGAGGCTCGCGAGCGGCACGCTGGCCGTGCCCGCGAGCGTCGAGACGAGCGTGCCGTTAATGGCCGCGCCCGTGCGCAGCGAGAGCACGTTGAGCCGCGCGCGGTCGCTCAGCAGCACGTGCGGCCCGACGTGCGCGAGCGTCTGCAGCGCGCCGCCCGTCTCCTGCGCGTACAGCGCCTTGGACGAGCGCAGCAGCGCGTCGGGCAGCGGCAGGTCGATCGTCTTGCTCGCCTCGGTGAGAAGGAAGCTGTCGTGCGTCTCGGCCTGCGTGATGGAGAAGCGCGTCGGCCCGCGCGCGGCCGCCGCGCCCAGCGTGCCGCCCTTGGTCAGGAAGGCCTGCGCGAGGTCCGACTCCGACTTGCTCGCCGACACGCGCAGCGCGTACGTCGCGCGCCGGAGCGGCGCGACTGCGTCGCCGCCCGTGGGCGTGGCCATGGTGGGTGGGTGCGCGGGCGCGCGCGACGCGCGCCTTCCCCTCCTGCTCACAGGGCCGCGCGCGGCCCATATCTTGGCGCCGGCCGCGCACGGCGTCCGCGCTTATCACACCCCTTCCCCTCCCCCCCCCTCCTCCGAGTGGATCACTGTAGTGTACCAAGTCTGGGAAAATAGGGACCCTAGTTTTGCGCATCACTATGTGAGCACTTAGCCGCTCGGCCAAGGGTGCTCACATTGTGGCAACCTGGGAATTTCTAGAATCGTTTTAGTGACTTTTGGGGATGAAATAGTGAGTTGGCTGTTTTGCCACCTTGACTTGGGTAAACAGCCAACTCACTATTCTGCCCTCAGAACCTCACTAAAACGATTCTAGAAATACTCGGATCGACACAATGTGAGCACCCTTGGCCGAGCGGCTAAGTGCTCACATAGTGATGCGCAAAACTAGGGTCACTAAAACATGGAATACTATTCACTATAGTGGTACACTACAGTGAGTTCAAATCGCACTTTTAGTGACCCTAGTTTTGCTCATCACTATGTGAGCACTTAGCCGCTGGGCCAAGGGTGCTCACATTGTGGCGATCTGAGAATTTCTAGAATCGTTTTAGTGACTTTTGGGGGTGAAATAGTGAGTCCACTATAGTGGGTGTTAAGTATAATTTAGGGTCACTGTTTGTAAACATGACGGTGGCCGCGAGCAAACAGTGACCCTCGGTTTTGCATGTGTGGAAGCTAGGGTCACTGTTTGCAGCCACGCAAGCTGCCGGCAGTTCTTGCTGGCGACCCACGAGCTACCAATGGCTGATGGCATGCAAACAGTGACTCTAACCCCAATACACATGTCACTGTAGAAGGCGTGCTGGTGGCAACAAACAGTGCCACTAAAAGGCGCGAACACCGCGCACAGTGACCTCACTATTTTGCCTCGCGAGATCACTAAAACAATTCTAGAAATTCTCGGAGCGGCACAATGTGAGCACCTTTGGCCGAGCGGCTAAGTGCTCACATAGTGATGAGCAAAAATAGTGTCCCTAAAAGCTGTGGTCACAACATTTTAGTATCACTGTTTGTGTAATGCTGCCCTGTGGTCACCCTCTAAAAGCTGTGGTCACAACATTTTAGGGTCCCTGGTTTACTGCCACGGCCGCCATAGTGTCCCTAAAAGCTGTGGTCACAACATGTTAGTATCACTGTTTGCGTAATGCTGCCCGGTGGTCGCCCACTAAAAGCTGTGGTCACCGCATTTTAGGGTCACTGGTTTACTGCCACGGCCGCCACATCGCGCGCGCGATATGGCGCGCCGCGCGCGGACAGAGGGGTGGGAAACGGGGCGTGCGTGCGCGCGTGCGTGCGCGCGCGCGATGCGGCTGCCCGACCTGTCGCGCCTGCCTCATGAACCCGCACCCACGCGCAGCCTCATGACGTTTGCCGACCTGCGGCGCAAGGAGGAGAAGGAGGAGGAGCGGAGGGTGGCCGCGACCACCGGCGGCACCCCGAGTCCACCCTCGGACGACGAGGACGACGACGGCGGGGAGCGCTCGCCGGCCGGCGGCAGCGCCCTGCGGCGGCTGTACGTTGGCCTGCACGCCGGCGGCAGCCACGACGCCGAGGGGTTCTTGCTGATGGCGGAGAAGGTGGCGGCGAGGGCCCTGCGCAACGTGCCGCTGGCCTCCTGGGGCAAGGCGATCACCGACGCGCACGGCAACTCGGAAACGTTTGGGGAGGCGGTCAAGAAGACGCTCGAGGCGTGGTTCAGGAGAGACGCAGGGGTGCAGCACTACGACGAGTACGTTGGCCGGTGGTGCGTGGCCCAAACCCCCCAAAGCGGCCCGTGCGACAAGGGCAAGGCGGAGCGCTACGCGCTCACTTTCAAGATCATGTTTGCGCTCCAACCGATGCTGGCCGACGCGCCCGCCGTGATCAGCGCCGTCAAGTCGGCCATGGACGTGCTCGTCGCGTCGTACCAGCAGGCGGTCTCGTCGGGCGTCTTTCCCGCGGCCTGGGTTTCGGAGTTTGGCGACGAGCTGGCGGCGGCTTCCAAACCACCGCCGGACCACCAGACGCCCATCCGCGCCCTCTTCGACGGCTCGGGCTTTGCCGACGATCCCGCAGCCGGAATACAGAAGATGGCCTTCCTGTGGTGCCTGCAATGGATGGTGCGCAAGGCGACGGCGCACCTGTGGCAGGAGGACCTTGCGCGCGCGCCCTCGGAGAGCGCCATCGCGCAGCGGTGGGCCGGAAGTGGCATCGCCATGCACACGCCCGCGGAAAAGGTTGCAAGGTGGGTCAAAACCCACGTCGAGGTGACCGTTCTCAACATGGGGGAGGTGGACGATGCCAACAAGTACCTGACCGCGGCGGAGATGCTCGACAAGGGCGTGAACGCCAAATGCGCACCCAAACTGGCCCTCGGCATCCCGTGCGACCTCCTTGCAGAGCAGCAGCGGTACTTGAAGACGACGATCGTGCTGGCACTCGAGGGGATCCTCCAGGGGGGCGACGCGCTGGTGCCCCTGCTGACCTCGGGCGTCGCGTTGCTGATCGACGAGTACGAGCGCGCGGTCCGGCGCGCCGCCGGCGGCAGCGCCACAGCCGCGATGTCGGCCTTCAAATCCTTGTACACGGCGGCGTACGCGCAGTCGTTAAGGGGGGGTTCGAACGGCGACGCTGCACCACCAGCGACGACCGAGTACCTCGAGAGCGACGCGGAGGACGCGGAGCAGGCGGCCGCGCCGGCGGCCGCGCCGGCGCTGCTGCCCGACCCGCCGCCCAACCCCGACGACGCGCGCGTCGTGCGCAACGCGAAGGCGCCGGTGCTCGGGGAGCCGTGGCTCGGGTTCCGCGACACGTTTGTGGTGCGCAGCGACCCGCGCATGGCCGCCGGCTTTGCGCTCTTCTGCTACAAGAAGAGCTGGGACAAGCCCCTGGCCTACGCCTACCGCGGCGTGCCCGTCGCGCAGTACCTGAAGGCGCTCGGCCCCCTGAAGGACGACCAGAAGGAGGCGCGCGTGCCCGGCCTGCTGGCCTTCCTGCCGCTGCGCATGCTGCGCAAGCTCGCGGCCGAGTACGTCCGGGGGCCGGCGCAGGAGATCTCGCAGGTGCTGCCGGCGCACCGGGCGGACGACTACAGCATCCGCGCCAGCGTCAAGAAGTCGCCGGAGCTGCAGGCGTGGGCGCAGAGCGCGGCCGTGCAGCCGCGGCTGGCCAAGCTGCTGGAGGCGCTCCCGCCGGAGGGCCTCACAATGCGGCCGGCGACCCGGGGCGACAAGTGCAACCTGCGCATGGAGCTGGACGCGTCCAAGTGGGGCGCCGACGCGGACGAGGCCGCCGCGCTCATCCGCGAGCTCCGCACGCGGTCGCACGCGGCCCGCTACAACGTCACCACCAAGGGCCACGTGTACCCGCTCTACAACTGCGCGTGGAGCGTGCTGCAGAACTCGCAGTCCGAGACCTGCTACACCGGCCGGGCGAGCGCGCAGCTCCTGATGAGCGCGTGCATCGAGCGCATGCTCGCGGCCCTCGACCCGCTCATGGCCAGGGTCGGCCAGTCCGGCGACAAGACGTGGCGCGGCGTGCAGCAGGGGCGGTACGGCTGGGTGGAGGCCGCGGGCGACGACGACGAGGAGTGGGCCGCGCGGCTGATCGAGACGCTCAAGGCCACCTACTTCTCGGTGAGCACCGAGGAGAGCGTGGCGCGGGGCGGCTACTTCTTGGGCAGCGGCGGGATCCTGATCGAGTTCCAGGGCGCGTGCCGCGGCGTGCGCACCGTCGACGCCCTCAAGGGGCCGTGGGAGTGCTACGGGCACGAGCAGGAGATCCTGGTGGCGCCGCACCAGGGCTTCACGGTGCTCAAGCCGCGCCTCAAGAACCAGACGGTGGGCGGGGCGCGCAACATCACCACCATCACGCTGGGCATCGCGCCGGCGCATCTGGGTCGACGACAGCGCGGATCACGCTGGGTCGACGACGGCGCGGACCCGCACTGGTCGCGGGGGGAGTAGGCAGGCGTGTACCACTCAAAAAGTAAATACTAAACGGCTTTCACCCACAACACGCATACACACGCACACGCGCGCTGCAACTAGTCGAGGTCGACAAAGTTGTCGCCATTCCACACGACGAGCGGCGCGTCGCATTGGAGGCGGTCCAGCCTGGCGCGCGCGTGCGCCGACAGGCGCGGGCGGATCCAGTCGACCACAGGCTGCGCCTTGGCCACGATCTGCGCGTACTCTTGCTCGCGCGCCTCCATCTCCTCCTTCGGGTAGGAGCAGAGCCGCGAGCGCTCGACGTGGCGGCGCGCACATTCGAGGTGCCAGACGATGCCGATCCCTTTGCCCTTGTCCTCCGGGTCCATCTCGCTGCCTTTGACGGGGCAACGCGGCGTCTGCGCATAGGCCCACTCGAGCACGTGCAGCTGGCCGCAGCGGGACGCCTCGTTGTAGAGATACCCCTTCCATTTGAACGGCGGCTGCTGCTGGCGCATCCACTTGAGCGTCTCGAGGTGGCCCGCGCGCGCCGCCGCCGTCGTCGACAAGCCGCCCCCCGTAGGCTCGTGATCCATCTTGATCTTGGGCTCGGCGTGGTTGTGCATCCAGTCGAGGATGTCGATGCGCCCGCTCTCGGCCGCAGCGAGGAGGACCTCCCTGCCCCAGACGACGCGGCTCCCATCCCACTGCTTCGAGTCGTGCGCGATCAGGTACGCGTGCTGCAGCAGGCGCAACTCGCCCTCCTTGACGAGCTTGGACAGAAAAAGGTCACTGCCTGCATGCCCCAGCCAAAAGCCCACCCGCTTGTAGGCCGCGACGGGGCAGAAGAGTCGGGTGGCGACGGTGCGGCCAGTGCGGCACGCGGCGCGCAGCTTCAGGAGCGACATGTTGTCCACATGCTCGAGCGCGAGCGGCCCCACGTCGTCGTCCTCGAGGATCTCGAGCAATGGGACGCTGCCGCTACCATCGGTGGCATCCACGCGGCGCACCTGGCTCATGGGTTGGCCGCGTCGTGCGTTGCGTGTGCACGTGTGCTCGCCTTTTGCAGAAAAGGCGAGCGCCCTTGGAGGGGGGGGAAACCGTGCCACCAAGATTACTGAAGCACGCAATCCCACAC
>Ga0206130_10007459_pt1 | contig 12085 bp, 9 predicted proteins | sample Helgoland_Spring_9_FD_148637 | JGI IMG/M metagenome (GOLD analysis project Ga0206130, IMG submission 148637) | Pelagic subsurface seawater microbial communities from Kabeltonne, Helgoland, North Sea - Helgoland_Spring_Bloom_20160512_1 | ecosystem: Environmental > Aquatic > Marine > Epipelagic ...
GCTGTCCTGGGTTGCTTTGGCGATGTCTCGGACAGCTTCCAGTCATTCCTGGCGATAATAATCGATATCGCCACCTCCGCGCCGCTGATACCCATAGTAACCACCGCGGGTAACGCCCAGGAGTCGACACATCGGGTCAACAGGCCAGGTCTTATCGTGCTGGGCAATAAACACGTATTTCACCTTGTTTCCTTGGCGAAGAAGACCGTCGCTTTTTTTAATATATCTTTCTCCAGCTTCAAGCGCCGGTTTTCCTCCCCCAACTGGCGGATTTCTGCCTGGTCCGGTGTCAGCTTGCCGTTTCCGCGGAAAGCCTGCCCGTCACTTGATCGTTGATGTTCTTTAACCCAGCGCCCCAACATGGTGGAGCTGATGCCGAGGCTTTTCGCCGCTTCGATTCTTGTGTAGCTCTGATCCAGTACCAGACTGACAGCATCCAGCTTGAATTCCTTCGGATATTTCTTTCTTGTGTTCATTTGTTGATCTCCAGTTATGGGTCTTATCCCTTAACTGGGTTGTGCAGATCTATTAGGCCACCTTACATTGTCGCGGTTGATCTTGAAGCCTCTCCCGACTTTAGCAAAGGTCTCATCAACTAAAAATGGGGTTTTTATACACTAGGTCAACAATATTGTACGCTGCGCCGCCCCCACCTACGTCTCAACCTGATCTCAGGATTCTCTACAAAAAAAAATCCGCTAATTTCTTCACCTAGTCGCCGGCAGAGATGCGATCAAAGCCAGTCCCATCAGCCTAACAGCCGCTCTGGCATAATTTTCTAACCGCTTTCCACGCCCTCATGAGGCCGTGCGCAGCCTAAACTCAAAAGGGGTGGACGCTTAAATTATTAATGCAATGCAGCAGATAATCTTTACTGCCAGCCCGAATAGCCAACTCGCCTGCCGGGCGCAACAGATGACCAGAGAGAAGTATTACACTGCTCTCCCTATTTAATCAGACTTAGAGGTTCACAGGTGTATAACAGGCCAACCTTTGGGCAAGAATTATGCCTCGTCTAACCTTACTCTTCATATTTCTGATCGACTGCACATCGTTCTATAAACGAGCCAGAACAATTCACCTTGCCTTTAGTTTATCGACGCTTTAAGTCTTTACGATCAGCCCCCTCCTCAATTCAAACCCGCTCGAACGAACCCATTCACCACCTCTATTATAAGGTACGCGACCCTTATCGGCAGTGGTTACCACTAATCCAATCGCGCCTTCAATTCTTCAATCTCAAGCCGCAGCGCTTCATACTCAGCTATTTTACGCGCCAAAAACCGTACCGACATCTTCGCTTTGGCCTCAATACCTCTAGGGGTAAGTTTATAAAAATAGGCGCGCTTATTGTCACTATTTTTGAAGTTATTAGCCTTCACCAGACCCTTGTCTATCATGGCCCTAATGCAGTAATTAGCTTTGCCCAAGCTCACACCTAACATTTTGGCCAACTCACGCTGGCTAATATTGGGGTTGTCTTCCAGTATTTTGAAGACATGGTAGTGGGACTCTTCATTCATATGCTTTTATCGTTTATCACGCTACCGCCCTACCCCGTCGTAACTTAGGCATATCCCGAGGATAAATATATCTTGCGTTCAACGGTTGAACGCACCCGTCAATTAGATACGAACATGAAATTTACATCAAGGAAAAGATGCAGAACATTTAACAATTCACACTAAGAGTCGACCCAGCCAGCCACCATATTTACCCTGGGTTATGCGCGCACCCTTACTCCATCTAGGTCAAGCATCCCCACCAAATAAGTCTCTCGTATAGACTTTGTCCGTAACATCATCCAAATCAGGGTGGCGCCGGTTCGCAATAATCACATCGCTGCGCTGCTTAAAGTTGCTTAAATCGCGTAAGACTTCAGAGTTGTAGAAATCTGTTTGATCCATGCCGGGCTCAAAAACAATCACTTGCACGCCCTTCGCTTTTAAGCGCTTCATCACACCTTGCATGGCAGAGGCGCGAATATTGTCCGAGCCCTCTTTCATCACAAGGCGGTAGATTCCTACTACTTTTGGCTTGCGGCTTAATACCGCATTGGCTATGAAGTCTTTGCGCGTGGTGTTGGCATCCACAATTGCCTGAATGATATTGCTGGGCACGTCGGCATAGTTTGCCAGTAACTGCTTGGTGTCTTTGGGCAGGCAGTAGCCTCCATAGCCGAAGGAAGGGTTGTTGTAATGGGTACCAATGCGAGGGTCTAAGCCAACCCCGCGTATGATTTGGCGAGAGTCCAGGCTATGGGTCTCGGCGTAACTGTCCAATTCATTAAAGTACGCTACCCGCATCGCTAAATACGTATTGGCAAATAGTTTGATGGCTTCTGCCTCTGTGCTGCCGGTGAGCAATATCGGTGGCTTTTGGTCTTGTGCGCCCTGGGCCAGCAGGTCAGCAAAGCGCTCGCCGCGCTCGCCGGTGTCGCCTACCACGATGCGTGAAGGGTGCAGGTTGTCATACAACGCCTTACCTTCGCGCAGAAACTCTGGGCTGAATATAATATTTTGAACGCCAAACTCCTCGCACAGTTGCCGCGTATACCCTACCGGTACGGTCGACTTAATGACGATAGTTGCCTGTGGGTTGATGCGGCTGGCATCCGCTACCACCGCCTCAACTGTCGAGGTATTGAAATAGTTGGTATCAGGGTCGTAGTCGGTAGGGGTTGCAACGATGACATAGTCAGCTCCTGTGTAGGCTTCCTCTTTGTCTGTGGTGGCAATCAGCTTAAGCGAGCCTTTCTGCAAAAAAAAGTCGATGTCAGCGTCTTCCACGGTAGATTCACCGCGGTTGATAATGGCAATGCGCTCGGCGTTAATATCCAGTGCCACCACCTCATTGTGCTGTGCTAGTAACACGGCGTTCGCAATACCTACATAGCCGGTGCCTACTACGGCAATTTTCATCGATACCTCCTGCGCGTGGCTGACGATCGGCGGTGAAACTGGGAAAAGGGACTGTAAACCGCATTTTCAAGGATTTCAAAGGTATTTTGATTAGCATTGAGATGGCCCCATATATTAGACAGCTTTCCCCATTCTATAAGTGGATTCACGCTCCTTTAGTTATGCTGCCGGCAATTGTGGCAATGATTCAAAATAGACTTTGTCTGGTGTCTTTTCAGCGAGACTAGGATCAGTTCTACAATTGTTGCAGAACCCGAAGTATCGGGCTAATCCCTGCCTAGCTTCCGCTACGGAATCGTAAGCATGCAAATATACTTCTTAAGATTTCACGGATCGCCAGAGAGGTTCACCAGACACGTTGCCCCGCCAGGCTCCCTTGCCATCCATGCTGACCTTTCTGTCGTTATTCTTTATCAGCCTAGTAAAGGCTTCAGATGTGAATTGGCTTCCCTGATCCGTGTTCAGGATGTCAGACTTCTCATATTTGTCTATAACATCCGGAAGTAGTCCCCATCCTTAGGACAGCCCGACAGCTATTATAAGGTGTAGTCCTGTTGCGATTTATACTGCCAGCTTCTGATACGCCTCTTTCGAGGTCTGATCGCCCAGACTCGAATGAGGCCGTTCCTGATTATAATATGTTATCCAGTCAGCGATTCCTTGTCTCGCCTCACGGATCGTGTCGTATGCATTTAAATAGAGGCATTCGTATTTCAATGATCTCCACAGTCGCTCAATGAACACATGGTCCGTCCAACAGCCCTTGCCATCCATAGATATCTTGCTCTCCTGTCGGTTTAATTCACTGACCCAGGGTGAACTCGTTAACTGACTGCCTTGATCAGTGTTGAGGAGATCTGGGGCGCCATGTTTTTCGACGGCCTCTTCACGTGCTTCCAGACAAAAGCTGGTGTCCTGAGTCGTCCATAATCGCCAGGATAGAACGTGTCGAGTATGCCAGCCCACAATCGCCAACAGGTAAATAAAACCATGAGACATCGGAAGGTAGGTCACGTCAGTACACCACACCTGATTAGCGTGAGTCACACTGACATTCCTAAGTAAATACGGGAAAACCGGATGTTTCGGATGTCGCCGACTCGTCTGCGGCCCTGGGTATATAGCCACAATCGCCATTAATCGTCTCAACCGGCGGCTGCGTTTTCTGCCGACACAGCACCGCTGCCGTTTGAGATATCGCGTCATCTGCCTAGAACCGTACCAAGGACTCTTAAGATATTGTTCATCTATCCGGCGCATCAACGCCAGGTTCAACCCGAACTCACCCTTTGCACTGCAATATAAGCCACGACGACTGATATAAAAGAGTTGGCACTGTCCGGGTACACTAAGTTCCCGCTATTGAGGATCAATCATCTCTCGCCTTTGAGACGCACTCATTGCTCGAAGGCTTTGACTAAAAAATTCCGCGCTACAACAAGCTCGCCGAGCTTGGCATGCAGTGTTTTGACCGCTGTCTTAAGGCCTGGGTCCTTCTTACCTTTTCTGCCGAAAGAATCCTTCATCCCACCAACAGTTTTTTTCCATTTGGTGATCATGTTGGGGTGCAAACCCTACTGCTAAGTCAGCACTGCAATCGTGCCGTCGCCCGGTATTGCTGCCAATGCGACCTTGGTCTTAAGTTCAGCCGAGTACTGTTTTCTCTTCACCATTTTGTAGATTCCTAGTCAGTGGAAAACACCTTAACCTACTGCCCAAATGCTGGGGTCCACTTCTCTCTTACATCACCGGTCAAGTATCACAAAACACTAAGTGAGTATGATTCGGCTCAGTCCTTTCAAGGACCACTCGCACCCTAGCGACATCACAAGCTGTGTTTACCCAGCGCATAGCAAGGAAAGCAGGTTTAAAATTCATCTCTTCCCTGTTTTAGCTTTAGTTCCTGTCTACCATATCCTTGTCCAGCCGGCGCCAGGTCAACAGGAAGAACAGTGAACTAGCAGCATATAAGACCGCCATGATCACCATCGCCGACTGTAAACTCTGGGCGTATACCGCACCGCAGACATTCTGCAGATTTTCGCTTAACTCTCCGATAACGCGCGGATGGCACTGGTTTCGCGTCAACTCCTCTGCTGCAACGCCGAGTTCAGCCATGCCACTGACAAAGAAAATGTCAGATGTAAAACCAATGAACAGAGGACCACATCCGTAACCAATTAAATTGGCAATAAATAGCAGCACCGCCGTTGACATCGCACGCACACGCATACTTACGACACCCTGGCCGATGGCGTACTGAGCGGCAATATAACCGTACTTAACGAATCCCCCGATGGCCAAGCAGATCGCGGCAAAGAGTAGACTCTGCGTCGTGAAGGCAAACACATAAAATGGGATCGACAAGGCCAAACCCAGGGCCGGCACCCAGGCGATGGCGCCCGGATGTTTCTTGTAAAGTCTGGTTGCGAGCCACCCTGTAGCAAACGTGCCGATGGCGGATGACAACGACACTGGTGTGTTGATCCAAATGGCCGCTTCACCGGTTGTGATTTCGTGAGCGCGAACGAGGAAAATGGACTGAAACGAGGAAATCCCATAACCGCAGAAGGCAGCGACTGTGGCGCCGGCCGTCATTAGCCAGAAGGCAGGCTTCGTCGTCAGTTCGCGGATCGCCTCGCGCAACGTAACCGGTTCGTTTGATTGCGCTCCCTTCGGGTCAGTAAAACCGCGCGGCGGCTCTTTCACCGTCAATTTAAAAACAGCGGCAATCAACAGGCCCGGCAGGCCCACGACAAAAAATGCAGTTCGCCAGTCGAACACGTCTGTCACCCAACCACCTATCAGGTTGGCAAACATCGTGCCGAGCGTTACGCCCATGGCGTAGACACCAAGCGCCTGGGATCTGTCACGCGGCGCATAATAGTCTGCGATCAACGAGTTGGCCGGAGGTGTACAACCCGCCTCGCCAATACCTACACCGACACGACACATTAACAAAACCCAGAACGCACCAATTGTGATCGAGCCGATGGTGATTTCGGTTGCGAGCCCACATAGCACTGTCATGAAAGACCACAGAGCAACGCAGACGGTCATAATCCAAACACGGTGAGCCGCATCTGCATATCGCGCCAGAGGAATACCCACTATTGTGTAGAGAAGGGCAAAACCGAAACCGGTAAGAAGGCCGAATTGGGTATCGGAAATACCTAGCTCCGGCACAAGCTCAGGACCGACCACGGCGAGTAGCCCACGGTCGACAAAGTTCATGATATAGATAAGCGTTAGGGCTGAAAGCACATAGCTTCGGTAACGGTTAGTGCCGAACCCTGTGATTTGATCGGGCGCTTCAGCTTCTTCGGGCGCAGTTGCTTCTTTCATACATGAATCTCTTTAAAAGGGGTCAGCTGGTATCGATGGCGTCTACTAAAAATGTTTCAGTTCGCGTTGTCTGGCGTAGATGAGGCGCGAATATACAAGCATCTCCCACCGCCGGCAACGTTCTAATGAAGGGGTTAAAATGGGGTCGTAAAATGGGGTCGGAGTAAAAATGACAATTGGCTTTTACTCGGCTTCGATCCTCGCCTCAAGCGGCACCCACTTGATCTCATCAAAACTGAGCCTAACCAAGTTTTAATTCTGGTTTTCGTGGGCAATACTTATCAGGCGGATTACCAGCCGAAGGGTCGCGACGAGGGCTCGTTTATACCCCCTATACCCCTCAGAAATACGCCTTAAACTAAATGCGCGTCGTTACTGAGGGATTTTCGATTGGTGGTCATTGCATTGCCCCTTCGGTTCGAACACTGGGACGGATATTCGCCCTTGGGCAGCAACGATATCGCGGGGTTTTCACCAACTGCATGGTGAAACGACGGCCAATATATCACCGGGTGTGCAGGCGCGCCGTGTAGAAATCTACCGGCAGCAGTACCGCGACATTCATCGCTGTGATCTCGACGCCATCACAAAAAATCTTCATTATTACAGGAACATAACGACCCAGTCATCGGAGACACACCGCCTCAACAGGAAAAAAGGGTTCTCAAAAAAATAACGCCCCTGTTTTGGATTTGTCGCATACTTCGCCGACCAAATATGCAGACTTCTGGATTTAGGCGGCATTGGCTGAATAGACTGATGAGCACCCGACTGGGTTAGACTTTTTACAATGAACCTAGGTCTCTAAGTATTTTCAGGCTAATACGTAGCGCAACGGCGTTTGAAATCGGCCATTTTTTCTGATGAGTCCTCTATATCTTCTTTTTCAAATAGTTGAGTAACAGCACAATAAAGTGCCAAATCATAAGCGTTTTCGTCTAATACAAGTTTAAAAATGTCTCCCAATTCTTCTGCTATGTAAGAAATGCCATTAGACGTTGATTTCCCATTAGTAACGTTTTGCCTAACATAGCTCAAATCCAATTCAATACCTCGCTTCCTGAGAGATTCTTCAAACTTAATCATCGATGCATCATATTTCTCCACTAAACCCACCAGGTTATGTTGTGCTTTATTCAGTGCAGCATTAAAAGCATTTAGAGTACAAGCTTTGGATGTTTTTCTGGTCTGATCTCCGGCCAGATAACTGGTTTGGTAGTTTCTGATCGTTCGATTGACTTCCGGGTCCATTCTCCATTGCACATAGTCCTTAAAGTTGTATTTTTTGGCCGCTTTAGCGCCTGGGCTTGATGATTTTTGCTCGCGTTCAAAAGTATAAACAGACAGAATTCGTTCTATGGGATGCCTGAGGAGAAATACAGGAATAATGTCTATTTCGTCAATGGTAGAGGTTTCACACAGGTGGTGGGAAGAGATAGCGTTGATCTGAGGGTTGTCGAGTAAATACTGGGTCAGATATGACGCACCTTGCTGTCGCATGGGTTTGTCTTCTCGATGGTCACAAAAGCTCTTGCCAAAGTTCTTTTCTAAAGCCCAGTCAAAAGTTGTACCAGCATTTTTGAATATATGGCCATGCGCTATTACGGTTCTCATTAACTCTTCATTTCCTTCGCTTGCAAAATTATAGGCTGTCGCGCAGTACAGACTGTCCGCGTTGCGGATGTTATTTCTCTTCTGCTCAATTGGCAAACTTGACTTAGAAGGTATTTGCAAAAAGTCATTGATATGTTCAGGGCTATCTCGCCGGAAATTAACCGCTTACACATAGTTGGGGAGCACCTTAATTTTGACGTGGTTTCCCATTTTTTTACTACCCCGTTTGGCGACTTTCGTCATTTCTGCCATGGTGGCGTATTTCTCTATAATGACTTTATCGTTAGGGAACAACAATCCAGCAAGCTCCGCCTTTTTTCACATGCTTAAACGCAGGATTAAATTGATTTAAAAACACCTCGATGACCCAGTCAATAGGCGCACCGCACTCCATTCATAGTGGTTACGATGCATGATTGATTGTCTTAAGGCGCTTGACTCGACTTTTTTCTTGGCGCGGCATTAGCAAAGTATTGAAAAGTGTTAGTGGCAGAGCAGTGACCTCCTTTGGAGTTAGAAGAAACCTGGTAATTGTCGTTATGCATCGATCCGGCACCACTATGGTGTCTGGTGTCTGGTGTCTGGTGTCTGGTGTCTGCTGTCTGCTGTCTGCTGTCTGCTGTCTGGTGTCTGCTGTCTGGTGTCTGGTGCATTGGTGAGCTCCGCATTTTATACTGGCACCGAAGATGAACTGATGTCCCCTGTTGAAGATAATCCTCCTAGATTCGGGGAGCGCCGCGACGTAGCGGCACTCTATGACAGCCTGCTGTCAGCGACTAAGTCTACTTGATTTCACCCAGCGCTTGTGGATTGGCAACAAGATGTGCCTGAAATCAAGCAATTGCTTGAAGGCCTGAGTTCCCGAAATTCACGTCCGATCAAGGATCCACGGTTGATTTTCAAATGGCCCGCCTGGACGTCGGCGGTCAAAACGGCGGCTAAGCTATATGTGTATCGTTCGCCGTTGGCATTAGCCACTTCGCTGCGCGAGCGCGACAATTTTCCGTTAGAGCATGGACTGGATTGACGGGAAATTTATATTCGTCAGGCAGCGAAGATAATGAGAGCCAAAGGCACAGCCTTGAATCCTTATGAGACATTTTCTCATGGGCCAAAGCGCGCCAGGGAAGCGTTACTGTGCGCCGGCAAGGGCCGAAAAACGATCTCTTTGCCTCTATCTGTTAGTTGAAACCTCGGCAGCGCACTTATTCCTAAGTCAACAGAAAAGCACGTTGGCTAATCGCCCATCACCAGGTCAGCCGATAACCACAAACCCTGGTAGCGTTTAACCACTACTCGATAGAACGTCCCACTCTTTTATAAAACAAGCAGACAACCGCGCTGAATCGATACTCAGACTTTCGCTTGAAAAGCCCTGTCAAAATTCCTATCCCCAGCCAATCACATTCGTCTTCGTTGGCTGACCAAGGTGCCTGACCAAGGTGCCGCACCACGGCCTTTCGATGACAACGAATATAACAATATCCCACTCTGAGATACTTCTGGCAATAACGCTTAATATTACCAGCACATCACGGTTCAACCCTGGCCCGCATCTAGTGTTGCCTGACGCATTTTACGGCTGTCGAAGCCGATTTTTTTAACCGGTTTAAATTTTAGTACGCGCCGATTCGGCGTGTTGTTCAGTCTGACAAATTCCTTTTGTGCCTGTTGGTCACCTGCACGCAAACGTTTTGCCAGGGTAGGCAGGAACCAGTCTATTGTTTCTTGATCGCTGAGTACCTCGCAGGTTCCTTTGTAGGTCAGGCTCAGTGGTGCTTTTAGGTCACAACCTTTGCTGGTGATCGAGATTGATGTACGAGGCTCCCGGGCAACCGCCTGAACCCGTACTCGTAGTGATGAAACGCTAAGCCAGAAGAAACCGCGATTATAAACGTAAGACATGATCACACCCACGGGCCAGCCTTCTTTGGTGCTCCACATGAAGGTACATTCGTTCTGCGCGCCTATGAGCGCCTGTTCGTCTTCTTCTTCCAGTGTGTAGTGGCTCACATCGTCGTAATTAAAGCTGTTATTCATGGTTTAATCTCCGGATAAGTCGTCAGAGTGATTTGAGATGTACCAATTTTGCTCACAAGCTACTTGAATATACTAACAAGATAATTCCCAGTAAGTCTCTCTGGAGGACCAGTCATGACACTGAATCAAATGCAGGTAGAACGTGTGCCGAATCAGGCGGAGCTAGTGGCGAGGGCTGAAGCGTTGTTGCCGGGGTTACACGAGCGTGCCTGGGCAGCGGAAGAGAGTCGACGGCTTTCTGATGACACTGTAGGTGAATTCCGGGCGGCTGAGTTTCACAAGATTCCGCCAGCCCTCGTCGGCATGGCTAATGGCATGGCAGAGGCAGTGCGCCGGACTCTAATCGGTAAAAAAGCGCTATTCAGCGGAAAATTGCAGGTGGAGCGGGTTGCCAATCAGATGAAGCTGACCGAAGCACTAACCGATATTCATGCAGCGGAACTCATCATGCACCATCAGCTGACTGAACTCATGCGTTGGGGGGAAGCGGGTGCGCCGCCCTCCACACTGGATGCCTTATCGTCTCAGCGGGATGCCTCCTATGTTTCGCGGCTGATGGGAAAAGTGGCCAACAACCTTGCCCTAATGTCCGGTGCCACGTCGATTAATCTCAGTAACCCGATTCAGCGTTACCAGAGGGATATCAATGACGGTGTGACACACGTATCCCTGGTATGGGAAGAGGCGGTGGAAAACTATGGACGTGCATTGTGGGAGTTGCCTGGGAAAGCCAGATAGCGCTAGATCTGAGTAAGGTTCAAAATTGCAGCGATGGATGCTACCTATCGATGAGCCTGGCGTACCAAAACGATAGGTTATTAAGCGAAGAGCACTGCCCCGGGTAATTGGTCACGACATCAACGCTTCGTTAGCCCGTCCCTTTGGGGCGCAATTGCGGGCAGGTCGAGTGGCGCAGCGGGTCGCCAGCGTTGAGACTTAAACCTAGACCCGGTCGACGTGGTGCCGTAGGCATTGAGCTCGGGCGATGCGCGTACACGACATCATCGCCATAACACCTTACAGTCAGCGTCCGTCGGCGAGAATTGTTCCCTGTAGGGCCGCCGCCATGAAGTACCCCTGGATGTAACAAAACTACATCTCCCGGTTCGATCGTCCAGGACACGATATCCCATTTGGCTCGCTCGGACTCTATATCGGGTAGCTGAGGCATTTCACCACCGAAGTAAGGGTGCCTCATGTCCTCGTTGACCACTGTTGGAAGAAAACCGTCATAGACCGTGTTCAGATGGGAGCCGCGCACAAATTCCAGGCACTCTTCTTTCGGTAACGGATCGAGATTGATCCACATTGAAGCAAACTGACGACCCTGAATAGGCCAATAGGGCAGGTCTTGATGCCAGGGCGTTGGGCCGCAATTACCCCCCTCTTTAATAAAAAACTCATCCAAAAAGTACCAGATATTTTCCGATTCAATGAGCGAGCCGATGATGTCTGCAATCGGGGACTCGGTCAGTAACTGCCTTATTTCAGGCACATTCGGGTAGTTATGGACTGACTCCAGAAACTCTTCAGGCGTGCCCCGAAAGAAGCGCGCCATGGTTTCTGGTGTAAGCATAACTCGCTGGTAGGCCATGTCGATCAGCTGCAGCCATTCCGGGTGCAGAGTCTGCTTGATCAATACTACGCCATCTTTAAGGAACGTCTGTCGGGCCTCGGGAGTGATGAGGCGCTGCCAGTCGATTTCCTGATCGGGCGTGATCTGTTGTTCACCAGGGGCCAGCCGGTAGTAACCTAAAGGATCAATAGTGCCCATGATATTTTCTCTCTGACGGTATTCAAATGATAAGGCCTTAGAGTAGCAACGCCTGCCAGCATATGCATTACAAACCCCACGTCGTTCACATACTCATTCTCAGGGACTACCCCGTGGTATCAATGAGCCACGATCCAGAGAACGTACTCCGACCCCGTTGTTGTTTTACTCCGACCCCGTTGTTTTCGACCCCGTTGTTTTACCCCGACCCCGTTGTTGCGACCCCGTTGTTGGTGCCCATGATATTTTCTCACTGACGGTATGCAAATGATAAGGCCTTAGAGTAGCAACGCCTGCCAGCATATGCATTACAAACCCCACGTCGTTCACATACTCATTCTCAGGGACTACCCCGTGGTATCAATGAGCCACGATCCAGAGAACGTACTCC
>Ga0206130_10007467_pt1 | contig 12074 bp, 13 predicted proteins | sample Helgoland_Spring_9_FD_148637 | JGI IMG/M metagenome (GOLD analysis project Ga0206130, IMG submission 148637) | Pelagic subsurface seawater microbial communities from Kabeltonne, Helgoland, North Sea - Helgoland_Spring_Bloom_20160512_1 | ecosystem: Environmental > Aquatic > Marine > Epipelagic ...
AGCATCACTGTATCCACAGGTCTCAAGAGCCTTCGACAGTGTAGTGGTTGTGGATTGTAAAGATTCTGCAAGGGTGAAAAAACATTCTGAACGCCATTGCGTCGCGTCAATTTGTCGACAAGAATCCAATGCCAAAGTCCAATCGGTTTGGGAATCGGTAATGGCTTGTGCAGTCCAACAGGTATTGGGGTGAGGGTCCAAAGAGCATGTTCGGTTGGTGGCTGGTGGGTGTGTACTGATTTCAAAATGATTGGATTGTGCTTTCCATAAATGTGGACGTTCTGTGATTCTGTGGCATCGTTCACGAGATACAGTTGAAGACAACAGTCCACACAACGATTTACTTCTTCGGGGAAACTGTTCTACAGTGTTTACAATGAATGCATCTCTTTCTAAGATAGTGGGGATGGATTCTACATAGCGCATTGCTTGAATCGGATTGCTTTGTGCCATCGAGATCAACTCGGTTGACGTCAATTCTTCTTTCTCATTCTCAGAAGGGGAACATCCGAGCCAAAGTCCGTGTAACAATGATATTGTGAATAGGGAATAGAACAAAGATTGACTCATCGGATAGCAATAGGTAGGCCTACAGTATGTTATCGCTCCTTTTGATTGTACGCCAATCTGATTTTTAAGGCCGATCCTATACAAAAGCAGAAGGTATTCTACTTTTTGAGCATCGAGATTCTGGATGAGCGAGATTTTCTTTATTGGCTTTTGATAGGGGTAGTAGAGTATCGAATCATTGAATTATTGAATATGCGAGAAAGACATTGTAGTGGTTCAGGAAATTAGAAATGCTATCTTGGATAGTGGCTTCCTCAACTATTTTAGATGTGAATGTGGGTTTTTGTTGTGTTAACGATACGAATTAAAGTGCATTAAGTATTTTGAAGAAATGGGTTTTGTAACTCTATTTTCACATACAGAACCAAAATTTATTCGGTATAGTTTTATTAACGAAAGGAGTGGGTATGAAATCGCAAATGCAGGTTGAACAGTCACAAGAACAGCAACAGTCTGGTACCAGTCAGGCAAACGGTTTCGGGTCTAACTCAGCCCAAGGAGCCACTCTTTCATCCAACTCTTCGACTTTAGGCAGTGTATTTGGTCTTATTGTTGCTGGACAAATCCAAGAGTCTAAAAAACAGATTGCTCAGCTCGCGGACCGCGCTCGTCAACACCAAGACAACCAAACTGTACAGTGGGCTGGGAATATTTGGACGGTTGCGCATGCGTTCTCTGAAATCCAACATGCCATTTCTCAAGAGGCATTGGATGGTGTTCAAGAAAAAGCAGCGCTCATCGGAACATTGACTCGTGGATTAATTGGGAGCGGTCATATTTCACAGGAGAGTGGCGACAGAGTTCTTCAAAGTGCTGGTGGGTATTGGACGATGGCGAATAAAGCCAAAGAGGAAAAATCACAAACAGCAAATGGGGAAACTCCTTCGACAGATAAAAATACTGCCGCTGCTGGAGCCTTGTCTACCGCCCAAAACAGTGAAACGGTTGAGCAGTATAAATTACCGACCAATAAAACATGGGCCCATTGCGGTATCGCTACCTCTATGATGCTTTTACAAGCCAATGGAAAGGGCGATATGGCCGATGCAAATCAGTTGGTGTCTGAAATGTACATATCTGGAAAGGGATCAGATGTGGGTTTGATGGCGGAAGCGATGCGAAAACGAGGACTCAAAACAGCAGAAGGTACTCGAAATGGAACATGGGGACCATTAATGGATACTCTAAAGTCAGGTCAACCGGTTCCTTTTGGGATCACACATTCCGTTGGAGATGTTGTCAAAATGAACAAAGCATCGTCTAAGCATTATGCGAACTACAAACCCGGAGATCGTCATTATCGTAAGTTTGGCGAATCAGGACATTGGGTGTTGGTGGTTGGTTTTGAAGGTTCTCCAGAAAAGCCCACACACTTTTTATTCAATGATCCAGATGTGGGTGGACAGATTCGGGCGACCAAATCAGAACTCGAGCAAATGGGTGTTGGAAATGGTCAGTTTTTTCAAATCACTCAGTAGTTTGAGTCTTTTGTAGAGCGTTTCGAATTGCCGCAACCAGAAGTTCAGGACACTCCAAATGGGGTGAGTGACCCGATGGTAAATGAATGGTTTCGTCCAATGTAGAAATTGCTTTGAGTCTGCTCGGTAAATCGGTCAGCTGTAAATACCAACTGTCTTTTCCAAAGATACAGTCAACAGGACAAGATACGTGTTGAAGAATGTCTAAGAATCTGGGTAGGGAAAATCCAATCGCAGATTTGTTTCGATGTCTGGTATCCCAGCGCCAAATAACTGCACCAGATTTCTTAGAGTCATCCACTACTGGGATTGTCAACCGTTCACACTCTTGTTTGAGGCTTGCTTCAGATAGAAATGGATGTGCGCGCAGAAGTTTGGCACATGCGGTTTCAACAGACATGCTTCGATGGGGTGCAAGTCGTCTTCTTTGAGAGAGGTGTATCTTCAATCGATGTGTAGATTCTGTTGGTGTTTCATGTTTGGGGCCAAGTCCATCTATAAGGATGCATTGTAAGGGTTTCTCTTTTGCTAGTGCACTGTAAATAGAGGCAATGGTGCCTCCCATCGAGTGCCCAATCAATACAAAGTCAGTAATCCTTTGTTCTATGATGAAGGTCTGGAGGTCTGCGATGTAGTCAGCAAAGTGATACTCTTCATATTCCGGAATATGAGCACTGTGACCGTGACCACGATGATCGATTGCGATGCAGTGGTAGCCCAGTTTTGATAAACGGTTCCCAACAGTGTTCCAACTGGCTCCATGATCCAGCCAACCGTGTAAAAGCAGCAGTGTTGGTTTGTCTTTTGAGGGAATACCCCAAACATAGAAACAGAGTTCGAGTCCACGATGATTCCATATCTTTTCAATATAAGAAGGTGGATCGAGGGCTATTTTAGATGTGGAACTCATGATCGAAACATAACCGACCCTACTAAAGCAAAGCAACCTTCAATGTGGGACATCAAAGGTTGCAGGGTGGGAAATATAGGAGAACTACTTTGCAGCTTTTTGTTTGCGTGTATTTTTAAGTGCATTGACTTCTGTGACCCAGCCATTGGCCATTTCTTGAGCTGTTTTTGGATTGTCACGCTGTTTAATAAACTCATATCCTTTACGAGCATCCTCAATTGTGTCGAAGGCATCTTGTTCAAATCCCCAATTGATGGCTGTTTCAGAATTTGGGAAGACTTCAGGGGCATTTGCCTCAATTTCTTCCTTTTCTCGTGATGTCAGACCATCATATAGAGAAGCTTCGATTTTTTCAGGCATACCACTCCAGCAACCGGTTTCATCCCAAATAACCAAACCAGATCTTCCTGCGCGTGCCCAGGTTACTTCAACGCCACGCTTGTTCCCATCTTGAATGATTTTCAATTGAACATTGATACTTCGAGTCAATCGAGCCAATTCGGTTTCAGAGACAGTAGAGCGTGTGACCTCTTTTGCCTTTCCATCTCTAGAATCTTGCAAGTGGTAAATCCACAAACAGTCTGTACCCCATCTGGATACAGCATCTTGCAATTGTCTCATGGCAAGTGCTTTAACTTTCATTCCAGCCATCATGTTGCGTTGACGACCCTTTTCTTTGTCTTGCATGACCTTTACAACAATCGGAGTGATGATGGCAGTCAAAGAGTCTACAATGATTGTTTTGACGCCAGAACCAGGCATGTTTTGATAGAGACATCGTGCAATATTATCGGGATCAACATTGTCTTGCGGGTCATCACTTAACGAAAAAACATCTTCTTGTGCCAAGTCCAAAACTTCAGTGAAACGGTGATCCGCATCAATGACAACTTTTGGGCCGCGCATGTGAGCTGCAAACGTTGATTTTCCCGATCCAGGATATCCAACGAGAGACCAGTGACGAGGAGGGTATTTGGGTTTGATCATTTTTTTGAAAGCCATGGGAGTACCTACTTGAGTTGCATTCTTAAATTGAGTTCAGTTTTGAGTTGAAAAAAGGTTGAGTCTTATCCAACACACTCAATTTACAATAAGTATGACCCATAGTCAATCATTGTTCGGACATTTTATGACCGCTATAAAAATAAAATCTCTTCGTTATTGAACATCTATTTCCTATTGGTCTGGACTGTAAATATCGGATACAAGTCCAACGTACTAATATTGATTGGAGAATCACAATGAACATCGTAATTGTCGTAGGAACAAATCGTGTAGGCTCAATGAGTAAAAAAGTATCCATGTATTTGAGTGATAAATACACAGCAGAGGGATGTGATGTACAGCTGATTGATTTGGCAGAGTTGCCGTCAGATTTGATGCGTCCAGATATTTATCGCAATCCCAAGCCAGACTCTTTTACACCCTTTCACGATCCCATTTTGAATGCTGACGGTGTCGTGTTTGTGGTTCCTGAATACAACGGGTCTTTTCCAGGTATCCTCAAATTTTATATTGATTTGTGGCAGTATCCAGAGGCTTTTGAAGGTCGCTGTGTCGCTTTTGTCGGTATCTCGTCCAATCAGTGGGGTGCACTGCGTCCGATTGAGCACTTACAAGGTGTTTGTGGATATCGAAATGCCTGGCAATTTAATGAACGTGTATTTCTAAACCACATTTGGAGTCGATGGAACGACGAAGAGAAAAACTTTCGTCCCATGACTCCAAAAGATTTGGATTACAATGCATTGTTGGATTCACAAACGAAGGGGTTTATCCAGTTTTGCAGTGTACACGCTCAATGAGTGTGTATTGATCAGTCGCTACCTTCTTCGCTTTCTTTGGCTATGTCGGCGCGCACTTGGTCCATGTCTAAGCCTTTTATCTTTCCGAGGATTTCGTCTAATTGAGGGGCTTGTAACAGTCCGGGATTGTTGAAGATTCCGACTTGTTCTCGAAAGGCAACGACCATTGGGATGGAACGAACTTGAAAGTAGGCAGCCAATTCCTGTTCTTGCTCTGTGTCTACTTTGGCAAAGACAACATCCGGATGACGATTTGAAGCATCTTCAAAGATGGGGCCAAACATCTTGCAAGGTCCACACCATTCTGCCCAAAAGTCAATAATGACGATATCATTGTTCATAATGGTTGATTCGAGATTTTCTTTGGTCAAGTTTATGGTAGTCATGAGTTTTCCTGTGTATGTTGGAACGTTTGGTTCCGAGTGTTTGTGTAGACATAGGATGAAAAGTCTGATAGTGCAAAAGGAAACTGTTCCCGAATATTAAACTTGACAGAGGGTGTCTGATAATAAACGTAGGCACAAAAAAGATATTGCCAATGGAGAAGTTGTGAAGAATATTTTATGGATAGGGCTGGTCTCGTTTCTTGGGTGTCAATCTGGAGAGGTTGAACTGAGTGGAGAGGCCAAAACACCTGGAAATCCAGCTAAGTTTATTGAACTTTGTTCAAAGGGAGACGAAACGGCGAAGGCAATCATGATTGCTACAGGTGCACCAGACTGCTCGAATGCCGGAAAGGTGTTGAGCCAAGTGTCCAAGATTGATTTTAATCGAACAGAACTTGAAGTTGTGAAATTTGATGCCCTTGAATCCTTAAGCAATGTAGAAAGATTGGAGGCTTATGGTAAGGGAATTGTCGATTTGACTCCACTATCTGGCTTGGTGCGGTTAGAGCGTCTCTATTTGATGCAAAATAACATCGTCGATATTACCCCTCTGGAGTCATTGTCTCAGCTGCGGCACATCCGATTGGACGGGAATCAAATTGTCGATATATCAACCTTATCAAAGCTGCGAAACCTAGAAAAAATTGGATTGGATGCCAACAAAATATCCGATTTCAGACCGTTGGCCAGTCTTCCATATATCACGGATTTAAATACGAACTTCAATCCTGTTGATCTCGACAAATGTCCAATGGAAGAGGGAACGGCGGCTAGATTGGTGAAGTACTGTAAACGGATGATCAAGAATGAAGTCAATCTTCAAGATGCAATTGATCCAAAGCAGTAGTCTCTAGGAACTCGACTGGTTTTGTTTCAGGTATGTTTTCGACTGCTTCTGAGATTTGACTTGTTGCGCATCGGACTCCATCAATTCTCTTCTTTATTCCCATCTGACCAATTAATGGAAGGCTAAAGAGTATGACAGGCAGTTCGGTCTCTGTGTCATTCCAAGACTCGGTTTGAACGGTATCAGATCGAAGGGTGGCTGTTGGAAGGGTGTTGTCTTTATTGGAAGATTGTATCGAAAATATACTATCGATACAATAGACACCAGATTTGTACAATGCGTTGTATCCTTGCATCCAAGATTGTACATACAGTTCTGAATGAGTAATTAACGTGACTGTTGGAGGTGCTTCGTATTCAAGAAATCGTGGAATGTCTGTCATATGACTCTGATGTTTTAGGCCATCAGAATCCTTCCAACTGAGATGTTCAATTCCTTGAAACTGGACAGATGTGTCAAGTCTTTTACCTACTTCATCATCCCAAGGGTCTACTTCATCAGTATCGTCCTCAGCAGTATTGAGTCCACCAATGAATTCGAAATCTCCGAGCGTAGAGAGTTGTGGATCGTGGACCAGAAAAGCGAAGTTGGAGAAGTTTGTTTGACCAAGTGTATATATAATATTGAATAGCCATGCTGTGGAGACTCTTTCATCTACCGTAATCAGTAGAGTATGTGGAAGAGGACGATTAAAGCTTCGACACGGATATAACGTTTTGAAAGTGGATTCGTATAGTGGAAACATCACATCATAGAGGCTTGGAATATTGATCGGTTGTTTTGAAGTGGGAGGAGCGATGGTGAGATTGTCAAGTAGGACAGTCTTGCTATCGACTTGTATTCGATCAATCTCCACAGACAGGACAAGTGGCTTCAGTTGCTCGTATGGAAGAGTTTTGGTGACATCTGATGTGGAGCAGTTTTGTTCTTGCCATCGGTCCAACGTATTGTTCTCTCTGGGAACTTGAAAGAGATCCTTGCTCGACACAGAAAGGGCATGTTCTACCGTTGGTAATGACAATGGACCTACAACAACCGGTTCAATATAAGGTTTGTACCACGTATCAAAACAACCGATTAAGGATACAATAATAAGAGACATTGTTTATTTATCCTGTGTGTTCAGTATTTGTATGAGAGAGTCTATTCTTCGCAGCGGTTATTCGATTTCAAAGACAACATGTACATTTGCACTGATGGATATTTGTCCAATGGCCACTCCGACACCCTCTCCACCAGATTCAAATGAGAGTGCATTTGTTTGTATTCCACTGCGTGAATTGTACCCTGAATACATTCCGTACTCCGGAGTATTAAGTTGAATAGAGATGGGCTTTAAGACTGTCATACCCAATGTTTCGGCAATGGCATTCGCTTTTTCTTTTGCGGCGCCGGCAGCTTTCTCACGGGCTTGATCTTTGTACTTTCGAATGTCCGAAGATTGGAACTGAACATGATTGATTTGAGAAATGCCCATGTTAAAAGCTTCGTTCAGCAGAGGTTCATATTGTTCAAGGTTGTTTATTTGGATTTGCATGTGTTTCATGACGGAGTAAAACTGAACTGCTAAGGGGTCACACTTTCGATTGTCGTCATAATTACAATACTGATATTCGGGATAGACTTCAATGTGATCGGTATGAATATGGGTAGAATCGATGTTTAATTCCTTTGTCATGTATTGGATGAAATCTTTAATTGTTTTGTCATTTTCTCGTTGAGTTTGTTGTAGATTGACTCCCTTATCTTGAACTGTGAAGGAAACAAGAGCCTGATCAGGTATCACTTTGATCTCTGCTGAACCCAATACAGAAAGGGTTCTGGGTTGCGTGGTTTGTTCAGAGAGGGGCTGTGCTGAAAGCATATTAAAAGCGAATAGAGGATACACTAAAGAATACATCATTGATAATACCAAAGGATAGGTTGCAAAGTAATTTAGAGGTTCGTCACATCTTAAGAGATCTAAAAAATATTTCATCTTGTACTATCAGATTACGTATCAGAGTCTTACTTCATAGGGTGAGAATTGCAGGTTGGTGATGATTTTCTGTCAAGGTGCCATGGTTATATGGTTACACAGTACCATCTAGGTGATAATTATTTTGATTAACAACCTTACAACAGTCTTTGCAACAGGGCATACTATAAATGAATGGAGGTGACTATGGACTGGATGTTTTGGATGCCTGTTGAGGCTACGTTGAACGGCTTACTGATGTTTGTTGCCATTTTGTGGACAATTCATCAAGTGGTTTCGGTTGGAAGTACTCTTTTGTTTACGTATCTCCATAAGAACAATCATTTTCCAACACTTCGTGTACAAAAGGGAAAGAATCCATCAGAGAAGTTGGTCCGTTCAGCGTGGAAGGAATGGATTGTCAATCACATTGTTTCTGTACCTGTCTTTATGGGGGCGGTATTGTACCCTTTGTTTGTTTGGCGAGGGGGAAGTGTTTCTGCATCGATGCCCAGTCTTTTGGAAGTAGCAGTGGACATCGCGGTCTGCATACTGGCCAACGAAACCATCTTTTATTTCTCTCATCGTCTGCTCCACAATAAGAAACTGTTTCGCATGATTCATCGTAAACACCATACTTTTCGTCAAGTTAGACCTGTATCCAGTGAGTATGCACATCCCGTGGAGAATCTACTCAATCTGATAGCCATGTATGCGGGGTTGGTGATTATGGGTAGCCATTTTTTCACTTGGGGCTTGTGGGTAGCGCTTCGTATTTATGAAACCAATGATGGGCACAGTGGATATGCCCATATTAGATCTGCATCACAACATGCCTATCATCACCAGTTTCCGACAAAGGGGTGTTATGGCACTGCTCTTGGTCTTTGGGATAGGATTTTGGGTACCGATCAGAATTGGCGAGAATGGACAGCGAAGCAACGTGAGAATGCTGCTAAAGATACCACTGCCTAAAGAGTTGTTTATGCCAAGTTGTCTTTCATCCATGCAATGATGTCTAGCGATTCAAACATCGGTTCACCATTGATGAAGAGACAGGGGACCTGTGTACTGCCAGTGCGTTTTCGAAGGTCTGCTCTCCACTCTGTTCCAGAACCCGTGTGTCGTTTGGTGATCCTATCTTCAATGCCCATCTTTACAATCGCTCTATCGACCCGTGCACAATATGGGCAGGATGGTCGTCCATAGAGGACTAATTCAGGCAGGGTACTTGCATCTGAGAGATTTGCTGTTGAAGGTTGTTTTCCCTCAGCAACGTTGGTGGGTTGAGGTTGGATGGTATTCTTAGGCTCAACGGTAGGTACAGGCTTTGGAGTACTTGTATAGCCTTCGTTCAGACCTGATATACGACGAAGTGTACGAAATATTTTTGTACGAAAAGACATGTGTTTGGACTCCCTCAATCATAGATCATAGGTCACAGATCTATAGTTTCAGTGTGGCTCTAAAAATATAGATGAAGCGACATGTGGTCGTGTGACATTTATATCCAAGATCAACAGGCGAAATTAACCCGTCAGTGTAGAAGTCGTTATGGTCAAATCGAGATGGTCTTTAACGCTTCGGACACCGTAAAGTTTGCTGGTGTGACGGCTTTAACTTCTTCAATCGATACGCCAGGAGCAATCTCGGTGAGAACCATGCTGATATTCCCATTGCCATCATTGGTAAAGTCAAACCATCCGTAATCTGTGAGGAGGTGATTGACACAATGCTCACCCGTAATTGGTAGGTTGCACTTTTCGACCACTTTAGACACACCATACTTGTTGCAGTGGGTCATGATAACGATGACACGCTTGGCTCCTGCAACGAGGTCCATGGCACCACCCATTCCTTTTACAAGTTTTCCAGGAATCATGTAGTTGGCGAGTGTTCCTTCTTGATCAACTTCCATTGAACCCAAAATCGCAAGATCAATGTGTCCACCACGAATCATCGCAAAGGATTCTGCACTGGAAAAGAAAGAAGAACCAGGTAGGGTTGTGACTGTTTGTTTTCCGGCATTGATTAAGTCTGCGTCTTCATCTCCTTCATACGGAAAAGGACCAATTCCCAGCAATCCATTTTCAGACTGCAGAACCACTTCTACACCTTCGGGGATGTGGTTGGCGACGAGTGTTGGCATTCCGATACCGAGGTTGACATAGAATCCATCTTGCAATTCTTTGGAAACTCGTAGAACAATTTCGTTTCTGGTTAAGGGCATTGTATTCTCCTAAAATGATAATTCGTCGAGTTTAGTCGCGTGTTTGAACGGTTCGTTGTTCAATGGGCTTTTCATAGTTGGTGGCTTTTATGACTCGCTGTACGAAGATACCGGGTGTGTGGATTTCATTTGGATCAAGTTCACCTGCGGGTACCAATTCTTCAACTTCAGCAATTGTGATTGTACCAGCAGTGGCCATCATGGGATTGAAATTTCGAGCGGTAGATCTGAATATAAGGTTTCCGTGCGTGTCACCCTTCCATGCTTTAACAAACGAGAAGTCTGCTTTTAATGCTTCTTCGAGAATGAACTTTTTACCGTTGAAAATTCGTTCTTCTTTTCCTTCAGCAACCAACGTACCGACTCCAGTTGGAGTATAAAATGCAGGGATCCCTGCTCCTCCAGCTCGAATACGCTCCGCCAAGGTTCCTTGTGGAACCAAATCCACTTCCAATTCCCCTGACAAATATTGTTTGGCAAAGTTTTTGTTTTCACCGACGTAACTTGAAATCATTTTTTTGATTTGTGTGTCTGCCAAGAGAATCCCCAGTCCTTTGTCGTCGATACCACAATTGTTAGAGACAACCGTAAGATTTTTGCATCCCTTGACATTCAGTGCCCGGATTAAATCTTCAGGATTTCCACACAGACCAAATCCACCACTCATCAACGTGATGTCATCTGTCATGTCAAAGATGGCCTCTGTAGCACTTGCATATACTTTGTTCATTGCTCACTCCAATACGGGATTGTTACAATAGATACATCAATCGATTCTCTTGATGTACAATCATGATGGAATTCTGTAAGGTAAGCAGTTCTGATTGTCAACCACAGGTAATAGATAATAGATTGAAGACGGATTGAAAGTAGATTCAAATAAGGATTAAAAATATGAACCTAGCACTGCTGTCGTGTCGTGATTTACCGGATTGGGAAAAAGATGACCGATTTTTTCAAACTGTCTTGTCCGAGCATGGTGTTGATTGGACAGTTGTTTCTTGGGATGAAACGTGTGATTGGTCAACATTTGATGGTGTTTTGATTCGAACAACTTGGGATTATGTTGATCGTAGAGTCGCATTTGTATTGGCTCTAGAAGAGATTTCTACGCAAACGGTTTTGCTCAATCCAATAGAGGTGGTTCGTTGGAATATTGAAAAAACGTACCTGAAAGACTTGGAAGATAGAGGTGTACCGATTGCACCTACCGTTTGGATCTTAAAGAAAGAGGTTTCTTTGATTGATGTCATGCAAGAAAGAGGCTGGTCTAAGGGGTTTCTTAAGCCTGTGGTGGGTGCCTGTGCTTCAAATACAAAACGTTTCTCGATATCAGAAGTGAAAGAGGCTCAGCATTGGCTGGATAGATTGCTTGAGATGGATACCCAAATGATGCTTCAGCCCTACATTGAAACCGTGGAAACAGAAGGAGAGTATTCCGCGATATTCTTCGCCGATAAACTGTCTCATTGTGTACAAAAGATACCAGTAACGGGTGATTATCGAGTTCAAGATGACTTTGGGGCTTCGGATCAGTGCATTGATCCAAATGAGGTTCCGGAAATGCTATTGGTTGCTCATCAAACGCTGTCTGTTTTACACAGTCGTTTTGAGAACCTATTAATTACTCGAATAGACTTTTTGCATATGATGAATGAAGATTGGGTTGTCAACGAAGTTGAAATGATAGAGCCATCGTTGTTTTTTCGTCACTCTCAAGAGGAAGCTCCGAGATTGCTCCTACAAGAATTGCGTTCTAGAATGGGTTATGAAAGTATAGTGTTAACACCGGAGGATCCATTATGACTGCTGCGAATCTAAAGGTAGATATGTTCAATAGACACCAGTTTGTTTTGTACGGTGAAGAGGCTTGTTTTGGTCTTGTTGAGGA
>Ga0206130_10007473_pt1 | contig 12069 bp, 10 predicted proteins | sample Helgoland_Spring_9_FD_148637 | JGI IMG/M metagenome (GOLD analysis project Ga0206130, IMG submission 148637) | Pelagic subsurface seawater microbial communities from Kabeltonne, Helgoland, North Sea - Helgoland_Spring_Bloom_20160512_1 | ecosystem: Environmental > Aquatic > Marine > Epipelagic ...
CTATTCAATTTTTCCTGAACTTTATAACAATCTTCAGACTGCGCCTGTATTTGTGTTAACAAACCATTCAAAAGAAAAACGGATTGTCCCATCTTTGAATGAGCAATAATATCATCTGCAACAAGCATAAGACGCTCATTAGTATCTGATTTACGTAGCAATGCCCCCTGATCTTCAATCCATCTTTGCGAAACCCAACTTCTAAATTCAGGATCTTTTAATGTAACATCGCACAATAAATTTCTTAACAGAAGAGTACGCTCCTCTAAACTTTCTATGTCCTCTAATTTATCCTTGATAATGTCTTGAAATTTCTCACGTGATCCCGGCCTCCTGTCGAAAAATGAGGTCGTTTTATAATTCCCAAAAGATAGAATTATAAATGTTTTAATGGTATCTTGCGCTGATTGATCCGAAGCAAGTGATTGCATGAGCATATAATCAAGTTGGCGATCCATTAAACGCGTATATTCAACAAAATGTTTCTTGTTATTCTCAAAATCTAAGAATTCGCCTTTCATGAAATTAAGCGCAATGTCTTTGGCAAAAAAACTATTGGGAGAGTTGAGATCTTGCTCACATAACGTCACCAATTTTTCAATGTCTAATGATTCATTATTTTTTAATTTCAAATATGAATATATTTCAATATTCATTAAAGTCTTTAAAAGTTCGGATTTGCTATCTCCGTGGTGAATACCACAGTCAGCAACAGCCTTTAAAGTTTCCATAACTTTGTATAAATCAGACGCGTTTTCAGGTTTATTATATCCAAATACTTCGCGGAAATCAAAATTAACAATATCTTCTGGCTCATCCGCTTTTTTATTACGCCAACGGGTTTGTGACATCATTTCAAATTTTACTTTTTGATCATTTGTAAACGCGGGATGCGACATTAAAAATGAAATATATGGAGTATTCGATGATAAACCGACTTGATAGGGTGAATTATCTTCATGACGATCTAAAAAACTTCTTTCATTAAATCTTGATGATATTGGTGGCGTTTTAATTCCTGCACTTACATTATGAAACCGTCTAAATTCTGCTAACAACGATTGAACGGAATGCCCCGATTTCTTTTGATCGTTAGAGGTGAAGAAATCATAAATTTTTTGTTTCAGTTCATCATTACCATCCCTTGAGATTAACGCCTGTAATTTTTCACAAAATGCTTTCTGGAATTTATCGCCACCATCATTTGTTGTGATTTGTGGCATAAGTTGATCTTTATATTTCTCAATAAATCCTTGGAAATCACTTTCAAGGAATGACCAATCAACAATTTTCAGTAATTCCTCTACGTCTTTATCACGTTCATTGAGATATAAACTATCATATCGATTTGAAAAACGTATTGGTTTTGGAACATGTCGTTTCACTCTTGGTATATTATGGCTCGTGATAAAACCGTCTTCGTCAAAAATAAGATTTTTTTCTGGTTTATACCCAAATCTAAACCATTCAACAGAACGTCCAATAATAAGGTCTTCTTTTGGGGCAGTATCTATGTTGCTATCACTAATAAAAAATCGACCTAACGCAGTCTTTATAGCATCTGAATTATCTGCCCATTTTTGATGATTTTTCCAAGGTAAAGCAACCTGTCTGCCCGCTCTTAAATCTTCATCGATTGTACGAATGCCAACAATATTAAAATCAGGCCATCTTATATGTTCAAGAATAAGGGATCCCGACAATTTACAATTATTTGATATTTTATTGATTTTCAGAGCATGCTTCTCTGCCTCAGTTTGTGAATCAGCATCAATAAAACCTTGCATAGCCGTTTTTAACTCTCCAAGGATGCCAAAAGGTTGATAACCATGCTCTTTGTCTTGATATCCGCCATAAGCTTTACTTAAGGTCAAATAAATGCTTTCAACCCTGTCGCTAAATTGGTGAGAAGAATGAGGATATTCTCTTTCAAATTTAAGCAGCCGTTCTAAAAAAGGATCAAAAAATTCTGGTTTGAATTCTTGTTTACATTGCCCGACAACTTGCTTTAAAGCCTTTTCAAAATCCTCAAATCTTTGATAAAAAGGATTTGGATCAGAGTTACTTAAATTACTGTCCCAAATTTCTAGTAAACAACTAACTTTATCTTGTAACGGTAAATTTTCAAAATCGGCCATATCAAGTTTGCTTGCTATGTAAGGTGTATGTTTTGCATCTGATATTTTACGTTTTATATCAGGTGCAATTTTACTCTTTTGATGATTTAACGCTTTTTTACTTTCGATATACCCAATGGCATCCTCTGCATTTCTTTTTCTAATACTATAAGCGGGGTGAGGGTCATGATGTGCAGATGCGTCTTTTCTTTCTCGAGATATTCTACTTTCATGAAGCTTATCAAGCATGCTCAGCATTGCCATTGGAGAAAATCCCGTATCTTGTAATAAGTGAACGGCATATATATCAGCACTGGCCTCTCCAGGATTTGTTCCACCAGCGTTGTCTGTTTCCTCAAATAATTTTCTATGGGCCATTTCATGACCAATGATGGCAGCTAGTTCATCAATGCTATCTAGCTTTTGTATCGCACCTTTACTTAGAATAATAATTGGAGGAGTAGTGACGGGAAGTATAGATGCACGTATTTCATCACTATCAGATAATAAAAATTTAAATTCTTTTTCTTTTGTTGAATGATTTGCAGAGAGTAACTGGTTTAATATAGATTGCGTTAATTGATCAAAATCAACATATGCAGGATCATTTATATCAACAATTCTTTCATATTCAATGAGGGCCGATGGAATTTTTTTAGAATCCATTTGTTGGAGTGTATATTGGTCTGAATAGCTGGGTCTTGCATTCGAATATTCATTAGAAAACATCGAATAACTTGATTTCCTTGAACCAGATAGGTCGTGTTCCTGATAATGAGGCCCTGATCTAGGTTGAAGCATGCCTGTTGCAAAGGAATTGACTAGTGTTTCCAACTCGCCTTCCTCAGGCGAAGCAAGACTTACGGAATTATTTTGTTCACTAACATTCACCATATTGAGTCATTATAAGATAACTTATTTAACAACAAGTGAATGAAAAAACCTATTTTTCGTACTGTATATTATCACATTTAATATTACAAAGATTTCCACTATTCAGCTTGATATATCGCCCATAACAAGTTAACGTCTTTGTATCAGCGTATAGCGCGTTGATCGGGGCTTTCAAACCCTGCACGAGCGGATGATATCACCGTTAATGATGTCGCTTCTCGATCTTGGATCGGGAGGCGGCGATGTATGTCCAGGCCTTGCGGCTAAAGATCGTCGCGGTTGTCTCGTGCAGCTTTGAAACTCCCGGTCACCAGAGCAACCAGGCTCTTGGTGGCTTTTTAATCTAAGAGGAGTCTTTAATGCTTAAAAAATTTATCCCCCTAACATGTCTCATCATGCTTTCTGCTTGCGCAACTGTTATCGCATCAAATGATAAGCAGATTACAATTCAAGCACCGCCGGTGGCTGCAGCTGTTGCATTTCAAAAAGCCGAAGAACATTGCCAGCAGTTTAATAAAAATGCTGTTCCATCTGGGACTGTTTTTGGAACCACAACTGTTTTCAAATGTGAGTAATATTCTACTACGTAATCAATGAATCAATATCGTTAAATAAATGATTCATTGATTACATCTACAAGGTAATTTTTCTGTGCATAAGCCCATGCCCTGATTAGAAATAGCCTTTCCCATATAGTATAATTACGGTAAGGGAAGGGAGGTTGCAATGAATAATAATAAACACAACCAATTACAAATCGATTATATTTCAATTAAAGACATCGAGTCTTATCAGAGGCAATTAAGAAAACCGAATTCAAAACAAGCGAATAAGGCCAAAAGGTTCCTACAGGAATTTGGGTTCGTTATTCCACTTGTTATTGATGAGAATAAAACCATAGTGATTGGCGAATTCTTATATCAAACAGCTAAAGAACTGAATTACGATAGCTTGCCTGTCGTTCAAATTACGCATCTCGATAAAGCGCAAATCAGGACACTTCGTGTTGCATATGACCGTATTAATGAGGACGCTGAATGGGATCGAGAAGCATTAAAAATTGAATTTGAAGAACTGCAAATTCTTATGCCTGATATTGACCTCAGCCTAACAGGATTTGAAGTTCCAGAAATCGACGCGATCTTAAATTTGGATATTCAGGCCGATACAGATCCTCTCAATGATATTCCACCTATCCACGAAGAAAACGCTCGAGTTAAATTAGGTGATTTATACAAACTTGGTGAGCACACTCTGTATTGTGGCGATGCCTTAGAAGAGGACAGTTATAAGAATCTTCTTGCTGGTGCAAAGGTAAGGATGGTTTTTACCGACGCGCCTTATAATGTTAAAATTGATGGACACGTTGGGAATTCCGGAAACATTCAACATCGTGAATTTAAGATGGCATCTGGTGAAATGTCGACAGACGAATTCACAATATTTTTAACGCGAGCACATCATCAAATGGCGAAAAATTGCCGAGATGGCGCCATTCTATTTTCTTGTATGGATTGGCGTCATATTGAGGAAATGATGATCATGGGCCGCAACAATAACCTCCAGTTTAAAAACCTGTGTGTTTGGGCAAAAGATAATGGTGGCATGGGTAGTTTATACCGCAGCCAACACGAACTGGTTTTTGTCTTTAAACACGGCACAGGCAAACATATTAATAATGTCGAGCTCGGTCAACACGGGCGCTATCGTACCAATGTTTGGCAATATCCAGGTGTTAACTCATTCGGTGGCAATCGTATGAATGAACTCAAGTTTCATCCAACTGTTAAACCAGTTGCGATGGTTGCTGATGCTATTTTAGATTGTTCAAATAAGGGCGATCTCATTTTAGATCCATTTGGCGGATCTGGAACAACGTTAATTGCTGCAGAAAAAACAAAACGAAAAGCAGCAGTTATTGAACTCGATCCCTTATATTGCGATGTCATTCTAAGGCGTTGGGAAGAAATGACAGGACAAACAGCTATCTTAATTGATAATTCCAAAACAGTTTCTGAGCAGGAGGCAGTAAATGGCTAAAGATACCTATGATGTCGGCTATAAAAAACCTCCTGAAAAAACACAATTCAAAAAAGGAATAAGCGGTAATCCAGGCGGTCGACCAAAGGGAAGTAAAAATAAAAAAGCTTTTGCTCCTCTCGATAACGGCAATGTGTTCGAATTTCAGAAACGAATTGTTGATGCTGGTTACGAAGAGATACAGGTTTTTAAAAACGGCGATTCCGTGTCTATGAATAAAATAGATGCACTACTGGCACAGCTTTATAATAAAGCCATGGGTGGGAACCTCGGTGCCGCCAAGATATTATTGCAATATACAAATAAAAGTTTGTTCGATCTTGGAGAAGCGGCGCACGAAGTTCGTGCCGTAACGATAAGTTTGCGAAACAGAGAGCGACAGGAAATCTTTACACCACCACCAAAACAAAATACGCGTGGTGCTTTTCTAAAAGCAACTCATGAATTTTATAGCTCACAATTTTCACTTCGTGAAATTCATGGTGAAGAAAATGTTCCTTTCACAACAGATACGGAACCAAGAACTGAATATGATTGGCCACCTTTTAATCAAAAAATGCGTAAAGAATACCTATCTTTAGGCGATGAACCTTGTGATATAGATATTGCGGAACAACCATCTATATTATTTCTGCACTGAGTTGACTTCATCACCAAAGTAAGCGTCTATGGTCCTGCATTAACAAATGGAGAACTATATGCATTTAGGAGATATTCAATCACTGACATTGCAGGAATTGCGCAATCACTGGACACAGATTTGGGGAATCACTCCCCATGCGCGGATAGGACGGACAATGTTGGAAAAAAGTTTGATGTTGAAACATCATCAAATTAATCCCGATATTGAAACGCGCCTGCAAAAATTAGTGAAAGAATATAAACGCAATCCAAAATGTTTTGATGCCAGATCAAATATTCTAAAAACAGGAACACAATTAACACGCATTTATAGTGGTAAAAAACATAGTGCCATTGTCTGTGAAAACGGGTTTGAATATGATGGAATAATGTATAATAGCCTGTCCAAAATCGCCAATCACATCACTGGATCAAAATGGAATGGCTATGTGTTTTTTGGCTTAAAACAATAATTTTACCAATCCGTGAATTCTAAAATATTATCCATTTGATTCAATTCTAGAGATTCTGATTTTAGAGTTTTCTTCCAAAAAATTGTACGAGCTTCTACTTCACCAGCCCCACTCCATTCTATAATACGCACAAGAACACCGCGTTTTGCATGAGCCGACAAAAGTTGATTAACATGCTTGTCTTGACCAGAATACCCGACTAGCAATATTTCTGTTGCTTCAGGAAGTGCTGTATCACAAAAATATCTCCAATAACTCTTCAGAATTGGAGATCTTTGAATAAATACTGGTTTATCACGTACATTGGCTAAAACAACATCTCGTACATTTCGCTCATCATCAAGTTCTGGTTCATCTACATGTGATTTATAAACGATGTTTCCCTCTCTGTAGAATAATGGAGATCCATGAAGATGAAGATAATAACCAAAAGCATTATCGTATCTTCGTTCAAGGTTATTTTCTGAAAAACCTGTACGTAAAACGCCATCCACAAGATGTCCATTATACCCTTCACAAACACTACGTTCTATAAAAGGCCTATACAAAAGCCCATCATAATTCAAATTAGCCACATGGGATTGTGTTTCTTGAATGAAATCTGATAGAGGACCAATGAAATTATCAGGTAAAGTCTCCGTATTACAATAAAGTTGCGTAGCAGTTTCCTTAATAAATTTGCGACAAGCATCTGGATAATTGTTACCAATGTCTGTGAGCCAACGAACGCCCCCCTCTTCTCCTTGTAATACTCTAAGAAACGAACACGCATTTGCAGCTAAATAAACCAAACTTAGTTCTTCTTCTCCTTGAGGATATTGCATTTCCCCCGGCAAACATTTTGATATCAGATCTTTATGTCCAGGCGTAATAATTTCAGGATCTTGCCATATGGCATCAATAGCTTGCGATAAATTAAATTTTGAAGGATTTAGAGCCATCCCAAGACCATTTCCAAAAAGCAATAATTTTCTAGGCATATTTTCTATCTTTCTTCTCGACTTCCTTTGCAAAGGAAGCATGTATGGTTGTTATGAAGATCATACAAAAAACATGTGCCATATACACCCGTAAATCAACCGATGAACGATTAGATATGGAGTTTAATACACTAGACGCACAACGCGAGGCTTGCGAAGCATATATATGTAGTCAAAAATCTGAAGGGTGGATAGCATCAAAAGATTATTACGATGACGGAGGTTTTTCTGGTGGTTCATTAAATCGCCCTGCACTCATGCGATTAATGGATGATATCAAGGCTGGAAAAATTAAAACTGTCGTCGTATACAAAATTGATCGCCTCACTCGATCCCTCACCGATTTTTCAAAGCTTGTCGAAATTTTTGATGAACACAACGTAACATTTGTTAGTGTCACACAATCATTCAACACCACCACATCCATGGGACGATTAACTTTAAATGTTCTTTTATCATTCGCACAATTCGAACGAGAGGTATCAGGAGAGCGCATACGTGATAAAATAGCAGCATCAAAAGCAAAAGGCATGTGGCAAGGCGGACGAGCACCGTTTGGGTTTGATATTGGTGATCGAAGATTAATTACAAATAACATTGATGCACCAATAGCAAGGCATATTTTTGAAACTTATTTGGAGTTAGGATGCTTGAGCAAACTCACCGATGAATTAAAAGTAAGCGATATAAAAAGCCGTTTTAGAATTTCACAACGTGGATTAAAATATGGCGGTGAATATTTTAGTCGTGGCGCACTACATGCTTTATTAACCAATCCTGTTTATATCGGTAAAATAGCACATAAAGAATTAATTCATGAGGGGTTGCATGATGCCATTATACCTCAAGAACTATGGGATGACGTACAGCTGACATTACAAGGTAAGTCACCTGTCGAAAGAGGTGTCAAAAAACAGAAACACAAAAATCTTTTAACCGGCTTGATATTTGATGAATTTTATAATCCCTATACACCCGTTTTTACGAACAAAAGAAATAAAAAATATCGTTATTATTGCAATCAGGTTTTAGCTACAGATAAATCGCATCCCAATTATTCACGAGCTCGTTTTCCATCTCATGAAATTGAATCATTTATTGAAACATCGCTGCAAGATCAAATTAAAAATATGGCCGGAGAGAATGATGATTTATTAATGGATCACCTCCTAAAAAATCATTCTAAAATACCAACATATGATTTTGTCCGATCATGTTTAAAAAGAGCAATTATTTATTACGATTACATTGTTTTGAAAATTGACCCAACACAGTTGAAAGCTTTGGCTGCAAAACATTTGAATATTAATATAAATGTTTCCAAAGAAGAATTTGAAATAACTGTTCCGTTCCAAACATCACGCGGACGAGATACATCCATAGTCATTCAAAACGGTGAAAAAGATATATTTGATATGTCCCCTGAAGAAACAAAAAGATTGGTACAAGGAATTGTTTGGCGAGATGAGCATTTTGATGGTGCATATATCAGCGACATTGCCAAGCGTGAAAATTGTTCATCTCGTTATATTCGTAATCGTATCATGGGCAGTTTCGAGTTTTTTACCCACGCGCAATTCCCTGAAAATTCTTAATTCTTAAATTAAAAACACCTGTACGCACCGGATTTTCTAGAACCCACAAAAACGCCTTCATATAAAAAAATAAATTTCCCTGTTAATTCCCTGTAAAGCAGGGAATTTTGTATCCTCGAAGGACGAAAAATATGGCGATGGAGAAAATCGAGAGAATTCGAGTAAAATGCACATTCTCTGGCGTCATTCGGAATGGTGAGTCACAGTAAATCCCGCACACGGCGGGACTCACGGCATAATTCTCTAATATATTTGAAATTTATGGACTGAATGGCAGGGGTAGCCGACCAAAAAAAGAATAAATCTCCACTTTTTAGGAAATCACACGAACAAATAAAATGATTAATTTCAAATAATTAGTAATGCTTTTATCTTAAAAGTATATTAAAAACTTCTTTTAATATTTTTGTAATATAGCGATAAATTAACAGATAGGATTCAAACTACACTGGTTGTTGCACCTCTTCTGGCACAAGTTGAATCATCAGCTTTGATCCTGTCACTTGAGCAACACGTTCCAGTGTTTTTAAACTTGGTTTATGACCGCTTTCAAGACGAGCTATTGTGGGTTGAGATGTTCCCATTTTATCAGCTAATTCTTCTTGCGTCATACCTGAGCGTACACGTGCTTCTATCAATGAGTGGGCAAGCGCAAATTCAGGTTCAAGTTCGTCATACGCAGCCTTGAACTCTGGGTCGTCTTTCCATTTATCAGCAATCTTATCGAATGGCTTTGTCATTTCTCTAACTCCTTTAAACGCTCCTTTGCCAGTCTCTTGGCTTTATTTGGCATTTTTTGTGTTTTCTTTATAAAGGCATGGAGGATTACAATCCGCCTGCCCGTTGCCGTAACATATAATGCGCGGCCTATATTATCTTTACCCTTCATTCGCATTTCCCAGATTTTACCCTCGATATGCTTAATATAAGGCTCATGGACATTTTCAAGACCGAATGTTTCAATTAACTCTATTATTCGGGTTAGCTTTGCGCGAATGTCAGTGGGAAGATCATTAATCTCTTCCTCAACGGTATCACTTAAAACTTCTATAGTCCATTTATTCATTATATCAAATTTGGTATATTTTACAAGGTTTATTTGATTTAGACCATAAGTGATTCTCCTACTATCAAAAATCATAATGGCGCATAATATTTATAATGACCTTTTCCTACCTGTAAAATAAGATCAAAAGACACCAGCATATTAATTTCTCGATAAGCCGTGGCTCTCGAAATATTGAAATATTTCTGAAATCTTTCAGGTCGCATTTTATGACCTTGCTGAGCCATATTATAAAACCACAACTGTCTCATATTTAATTTTTGGAATTTTATGAAGCTATTGCCTGAATTATTTGTCTCAAATATGAGACGATTATGGTCAAATTGTGGAATTTGATCTTCAGAATTTGGAATATTAGATTGTTTATTAAGCAATCCTGATAATTCAAAATATCCTGCCTTATCTAAAAGCCAGTTCATCACCTCTGGAACATGTTGCGCCAACAATAAAAAATTCTTCAAACTAGGCGTCCGCAAGCCTTTATACCAGTTTTGACTGGTGTAAAATTCGACCTGCATAGCTTGTTTTAAAAACACATGACAGTCGTCAACCGTTTCAAATTTATCCTGCAACAAAGATGCGATTTCTAATGATATTTCTGATTGATTTTTTACTGACTCACTTGAGTTATGAATGTTTAGTGACATAAGACTATTCCTTTATTTAAGATTGAAAAAGAAACAGTTTGAAGATTGCGTACTGAAAAATATCTGAAAGGTACAATTTTGAATCTAAATATGGCTGGCTAGTAAGGAAGATTATTTTTATGTCGAAAACGCAGAAAAGATGTGTAATTTATACAAGATGTGCCAGCGCACATATCAAAGGTGAAGCTATTCTTGAGCAAGAAAAGCAATGTCATGCCTATATAAAAAACTATGCAAATAATGGCTGGGTTTTTGTAGAAAAAATATATCGTGATAATGGCGTTTCTGGAATGAGCCTAAATCATCTAGGTCTAAATCAATTAATCGATGATGCCAAAAAACAAAAATTTGACTATATAGTTATGACCTGTCCATCACGATTATCCAGACAATTACGTGATTTTGAATATATTCATGAAACCCTATTCGGCCTTGGCATTGAAATCCATTATGCACAAAACGAGGTAGAGGATATTGCTACCCCCTTTAGTCAGGGTGCGGTATATGCCAGTGCTTTGCACAAAACATGTAGGGCATAACGATAGTGAATTATTCAGATAATAATACTCTTTTCCCACGCCAAAAAGCGGCAATGTATGTTCGTATGTCGACCGAGCATCAAAAATACTCAACAGAAAACCAAGAAATCCAAATCCGTGAATATGCGGATATCAATGATATTGAAATTGTTAAAATCTATCATGATGATGGTAAAAGTGGCCTGACAATCAAAAATAGAAAAGGCATGCAGACATTATTGGCAGATGTAGAGACTGGCGCTGCGACTTATGAGTTCATCCTTGTTTTGGATACAACACGCTGGGGTCGCTATCAAAATTTTGATGAATCGGGGCATTACGAGTATTTATGTTCTAGAGCCAATATTAAAGTTATCTATGTCACAGAACCATATTTGAATGATGATTCACCCTCGGCTGGTGTTATGAAAGTTGTCCAGCGCATGGGCGCAGCAGATTACAGTGCGCGGTTGTCTGATAAAGTCTTTCGCGGGCAATGTACTCTTATTCAAAAAGGATATCGGCAAGGTGGTATGCCTGGCTTTGGCCTGCGCCGGATGATGATTGATGAACATGGCAATGAAAAATGTATTCTGGAAAAAGGCCAGCATAAAAATTTTCAAACAGACCGCGTTATTCTTGTCCCTGGGCCAAAGGAAGAAACGGATATAATTAAATGGATTTATGAGATGTTTGTCGTTGAGTATTGGAGCGAACGTCAAATAGCGGATGATCTTAATCGCCGTGGCATCACAACCGATTTAAATCGCTCATGGAATAGAGGCACAATCCAACAGATTTTAACCAACCAAAAATATATCGGCAATAACGTTTTTAACCGCCAATCATTCAAGCTCAAGGAAAAGCGCGTTAAAAATCCAGAAAATGAATGGATTGTGAATGAAGGCGCATTTGAGGCTGTTGTTGATATCGAATATTTCTACAATGCTCAAATTATATTTCAAGATCGAAGAAAGCGTTATTCTAATGAAGATTTATTACAAAAACTGAGAGATTTAAAAGATCGTAAAGGTGGGCTATCAGCCATTTTAATTAATCAGGCCGATGATATGCCCTCAAGCAGTATATATACACATCGCTTTGGTGGGCTAACTGAG
>Ga0206130_10007482_pt1 | contig 12064 bp, 10 predicted proteins | sample Helgoland_Spring_9_FD_148637 | JGI IMG/M metagenome (GOLD analysis project Ga0206130, IMG submission 148637) | Pelagic subsurface seawater microbial communities from Kabeltonne, Helgoland, North Sea - Helgoland_Spring_Bloom_20160512_1 | ecosystem: Environmental > Aquatic > Marine > Epipelagic ...
AAATTAAAGTATCATCCCAAGAACACCTCGCCATAAACTATCTATAGAAAATCCTTGGCTAGGTATAATGGTGCTTGTGATTGCTTTTGATTCTTTTATTTCTGGTAGAGTTTGACTTTCTTCTTTTAGTTCTTTTACAGTAGAAGAATTTTCAGTTGTATTAACTACTGAAGTATTTTGAATGGTATCAGCAGTAGCCGATTGATCAATTTCTTGTGCTATAATCGTTGATGTAAAACAAAAAAAAAGAGCAACAATGAGCAGAATCAGCTTTTTCATAATTAAAATTAAGGGTTATTCTCGTTTCGAGATTTCATCACGAATATGCGCTGCTTTTTCATAATCTTCGTTATTAACAGCTTCTTCAAGTAAAGTTTGAAGTTCCTCTATAGTTTTTCCTTTGTAGTTTTTGCGAGGTTCATTAGGCTCAAGTTCATTAGCAACCAATTCATCCATTAAAATACTGTCTTGATTTTCTTGGTCTTCATTTTCCTCTTTAGGATTCACTTTTAAGTAAATACCCGCTTTATCAAGAATATTTTTATACGTAAAAATTGGTGCTTGAAAGCGAAGAGCTAAAGCTATCGCATCACTAGTTCTAGCATCAATAATTTCTTCAATTTTATCGCGTTCGCAAATTAAACTGGAATAAAACACACCATCAACAAGTTTGTGAATGATTACTTGCTTAACTACGATATCAAATCTATCAGCGAAATTCTTAAATAAATCGTGTGTTAAAGGTCTTGGAGGACTAATTTCCTCTTCCAAAGCAATGGCTATAGATTGTGCTTCAAAAGCGCCAATAACTATTGGAAGTTTTCGGTCGCCATCTACTTCATTCAAAATCAATGCATAAGCACCATTTTGAGTTTGGCTATACGATATGCCTTTTATATTTAATTTTACTAAACTCATAATTTAAAAAACGCAAAGAACTGCTTAAATTAGAACTTTACCAACTGCACAAGGCTAATTTCAGTCAAAATGCTAATTTAAGCAGTTCTATAGTACGGCACAATTTATAAAAAATAAATTATTGCTGTGCCTTAAATGTTTTTAATTTTTCTATTAACTGAGGAACCACTTGAAAGGCGTCACCAACAACACCATAATCAGCAGCCTTAAAGAAAGGGGCTTCAGGATCAGTATTGATAACCACTTTTACTTTTGAAGCATTAATACCAGCTAAATGCTGAATAGCTCCAGAAATACCAATGGCAATATATAAGTTTGATGCTACAGGTTTACCTGTTTGCCCAACGTGTTCACTATGTGGTCTCCAACCTAAATCTGAAACGGGTTTAGAGCATGCTGTTGCTGCTCCTAAAACATCAGCAAGTTCTTCAATCATTCCCCAATTTTCAGGACCTTTTAGGCCACGACCGGCAGATATTACTGTTTCGGCATCAGCAATAGTGACTTTATCGGAAGCTTTATCGACGGATTCTACAGTAACTCCAAAATCTGCAATAGAGGGTGAGAATTCTTCCGCGGAAGCACTACTACTATTTTCAATTAATCCAAAAGAATTATTAGAAACACCGACAATTTTGACATCGGTATTTATTTGAGTTGTTTCAAAAGCTTTATTAGTAAAAGCTGTGCGTTTTACTGTAAATGGACTAGCGCTTGATGGTGCTTCAACCACGTTTGATGCATAACCTGCTTCTAAACCAACGGCTAGTAACGGTGCTAAATATTTGCTATCTGCAGTAGAGCTCACAATCACAACTTTTGCGCCTTCTTTTTCAGCAGCTTGTTTAATGGCAGATGCATAAGCGTCAGCATTAAAATTATCGAGTTGTGAATTTGATATGTTTAAAATCTTATCTACCCCATAATTGCCTAATGCAGAGGTGTCGGCGGTATTTATAGCAACGGCAGTAACTGTCGTTCCTAATTGACTAGCAACTGCTTTTGCATAAGAAGCTACTTCAAAAGCTGCTTTTTTAAAAGCACCTTGTTCTGATTCTGTATATACTAAAACTGACATATTTTTTAAATTTTGTTTTCCTGAACTTATTTCAAGATATTATTCATGTTTCCGTTAATATTAAAAAAGAGTCCGAAACGAATTCGGAATGATTTAGCAAGCTAAATTACTTTAGCTTCATTATGAAGCAAACTTACCAATTCATCTAAATTATCCGGAGAAACTAATGTAACTGCCCCTTTTGGAGTAGGTTTTTCAAATGAAACAGAAGATGTTTTAGCACTTGTTTCTAAAGGCTCAACAACATTTAATGGTTTTTTACGAGCCATCATAATACCTCTCATATTCGGAATACGTAAATCACTTTCTTCAACCAAACCTTTTTGTCCGCCAATAACTAAAGGAAGTGATGTTGAAACGGTTTCTTTTCCGCCATCAATTTCTCTAATGGCTGTTGCTGATGTGCCATCAACTTCAAGACCAATACAGTTATTTACAAAGTTGGCACTTATTAATCCAGCTATCATTCCTGGAACCATACCACCGTTATAATCAATAGACTCTCGGCCTGCAATTACTAAATCAAAACCACCATTATTAATAACACTGGCTAATTGTTTAGCTACAGAAAATCCATCCGTTGCAGTTGTGTTTACACGTATGGCTTCATCTGCACCAATGGCTAAAGCTTTACGTAAAGTAGGTTCTGTTTCTGCGCCGCCAACATTTGCTACGGTAACTTGAGCACCTTGTTTTTCTTTAAACCACATGGCCCGTGTTAAACCAAACTCATCATTTGGGTTTATTACAAACTGTACGCCATTTGTATCAAATTTAGCATTATCATCACTAAAGTTAATCTTTGAAGTAGTGTCTGGAACGTGACTTATACACACTAATATTTTCATAATTTTTATGTATTAAAATGTCTTATTTTTTGAGTTTACGAAGTTAATTATTTTATTCTGAATATTTACTATGCATGCATAACAAATATTTAAAAAAATCTTATAAGAAGATACCTCATTTATTGTTATTTTTGCAGTTCTAAAAATAAATTTAATGAAGACAATTCAATTTAGAGAAGCTATATGCGAAGCGATGAGCGAAGAAATGCGCAGAGACGAAAGCGTATATTTAATGGGTGAAGAAGTTGCTGAGTATAATGGTGCTTATAAAGCATCAAAAGGAATGTTAGACGAATTCGGAGCAAAACGAGTTATTGACACACCGATTGCTGAACTTGGTTTTGCTGGTATAGCTATTGGTTCTACAATGACGGGAAATAGACCAATTGTAGAATACATGACGTTCAACTTCTCTCTTGTTGGAATTGATCAAATTATAAATAATGCTGCGAAAATCAGACAAATGTCTGGTGGGCAGTTTAAATGTCCGATTGTATTTCGTGGTCCTACGGGTTCTGCGGGTCAATTAGGAGCAACACACTCACAAGCTTTTGAAAATTGGTTTGCAAACACACCAGGTCTTAAAGTAGTCGTGCCTTCAAACCCTTATGATGCAAAAGGCTTATTGAAAGCGGCTATTCGGGATGACGATCCAGTAATTTTTATGGAAAGCGAGCAAATGTATGGTGATAAGGGCGAAGTGCCAGAAGGCGAATACATTGTGCCAATTGGTGTTGCAGAGATTAAGCGCGTTGGAACAGATGTAACCATTGTGTCTTTCGGAAAAATTATCAAAGAAGCATACAAAGCTGCTGACGAATTAGAGAAAGAAGGTATTTCTTGTGAAATTATAGATTTACGTACCGTTCGTCCTTTAGATAGAAAAGCTATTTTAGAATCGGTTAAGAAAACAAATAGATTAGTGGTTTTAGAAGAAGCTTGGCCTTTTGGAAATGTAGCTACTGAAATTACTTATTTAGTGCAATCTGAGGCATTCGATTATTTAGATGCGCCAGTTGTAAAAATAAACACAGCAGATACCCCTGCACCTTATTCTCCAGTTTTATTGGCAGAATGGTTGCCAAATAAGGATGAGGTTATTAAAGCAGTAAAAAAAGTATTGTATAAATAAATCGTAATTTTTTACGTTATATAAACTTCATTAGCACAATTGTTGATGAAGTTTTTTTGTATTATGAATCTAAAACTACTTATCCTTCTTTTCTTCCTCGGAATATGTTCCGTATTAGCACAAACGAAAGTTAGTGGTTATGTGTTTGATGAATTTAATGAACCTGTGTCTTTCGCTACAATAATATTCCAAGGGTCCACACAGGGAACTATTACAGATGAAAACGGAAAATTTTATTTAGAGTCTAAGGAAACTTGGAATGCCTTAGCGGTTTCTTTTATTGGTTATGAAACGTTAAATGTCCCTCTAGAAAAAAAGGTGAATTATAATTTGAAATTCATACTTAAAGAGGAAGCTGCACAATTAGATGCTGTGGTTATTGTTTCAGGAAAACAGTCCAAAAAGAATAATCCTGCAATTGATTTACTACGAAAAATCTGGACAAATAAACGGAGTAATGGTTTAAAGCAATTCAATCAATACGAATACGATAAATACGAAAAAATAGAGTTTGATTTAAATACTATTGATAGTACGCTTATTAAAAGTAAGTTGTTCCGAGGGATGGAGTTTGTATTTGACGAAGTTGATACCTCTAGTGTAACTGGGAAAACATACCTGCCAATTTTTATTAACGAAGCCGTTTCCAAGGTATATGGCAATAATGTTATAAATAAAACTAAAGAAGATTTACAAGGAAATAAAAACTCCGGTTTTAGCAACAATCAAGTTATTATTGATTTTGTAGACGATTTATATACAGACTTTAATGTTTATGATAACTACCTGAAATTTTTCGATAAAAGTTTTGTGAGTCCGTTATCAAAAACAGGAATCAACACGTACAATTATGTGTTGTCAGACAGTACTTTTATAGGTGATAAATGGTGTTACAATATTATCTATTATCCGAGGCGAAAAAATGAATTGACTTTTAAAGGCGATTTTTGGGTAGCAGACACCACTTATGCCATCAAAGAAATTAACCTTCAAGCCTCAAAAAGCGCCAATATAAACTGGGTAAAAGAAATTTATATAGAGCAAGAGTTTGAAGTGTTAAATGATTCACTTTTCCTTGTGACCCGAGATTATATGTTATCAGATTTTGCCTTTAATAAAAAGGAAAAATCTCGAGGTGTATATGGTAAGCGAACCACGTTGTATAATAATTATAAGTTTGATATTGAAAAGGATAAAAAATTCTATGATAAGGATGTTTATAATTATGATAGTGATGTTTACAACAGAGGTGACGAATTTTGGGATGACAATCGTTTAGAGAAATTAAATAAAGACGAAAAAGGGGTCTACAAAATGTTAGACACTTTAAAAACGGTTAAAAAGTTTAAACGTCTTTATAACTTGGGAAGTATTTTGGCTTCCGGTTATATTGAATTTAATGAATTGCCTTTAGATTACGGACCTGTTTTTTCAACCTTTGGATTTAACGAAGTTGAAGGCATACGTTTACGAACCGGCGGAAGAACCTATTTTGGACCAAATGATTTATGGCGATTAGAAGGGTTTTTAGCCTACGGTTTTAAAGACGATAAATTTAAATATGGTATTTCGGGTAAATGGTTGCTTGATAAAAAGAGCCGACTTATTATTTCTGGAGGAAACAGACGTGATGTAGAACAAACAGGAGCTAGTTTAACGACAAGTACCGATGTTTTAGGTAGAAGTTTAGCCTCTTCGTCGGTTGTGGGAACTGGTGCCAATGATAAATTGACAAGCATAAATTTAACCAGTTTAGCAATTGAAGCTGAGCCTTGGCAAAATGTTGTTTTTAGACTAGGAGGAAACTACAGAACGTTAGAATCGGCATCGCCAACATTTAGTTTAGATTATAATACGACAACAGGTGTAGCATCTGAAATTAAGCAATATGAAACCAACGTATCTGTATCGTATTTCCCTGGACGTAAAATGACCGGATTTGGTGTGGAACGCAGAATCGCTAATGATTACTTTGCGCGCCTATTTGCTCAAGTTACCAGAGGCGATAAAAACATTCTTAATAGCGATTTTGATTATACTAAAGTGCAACTTTCATATACACAGCCCTGGCAAATGGGTGGTTTTGGAAGATTATTTACCACCATTGAAGCGGGTAAAACTTTTGGAGAAGTACCACTTGGTTTGTTAAGTGTAATTCCAGGAAATCAAACGTATTTTTCAATATATAATACATTTTCTCAACTTGATTTTTACGAGTTTGTGTCTGATACGTATGCATCATTTCATTTTGAGCATAATTTTAACGGACGCTTGTTTTCAAGGATACCATTTTTAAGAAAATTAAATCTAAGAGAAATAATAAGTGTTCGAGGTGTTATTGGTAATATTTCAGATGAAAATCTAGCTTTGAGTAATGTGCCTAGTAATCCTAATAATCTTAAGTTGGTAGCACCATCAAATGAGCCTTATTATGAATACAGTTTAGGCATTGGTAATATTTTTAAGGTATTTAGAATAGACTTCAATTTTAGAGGAAATTACAAAGATAAAGTAATATATCCTGATGCTAGAAAATTTGGTGTAACGGGTAGCTTTGGGTTTTATTTTTAAAAATTGAATTAGCGACCTGTTTGCTCAATTTCAGAGTGATAGTGTGTCTTACTAACTAAAAACTAACATTTTTATGATTAATAAAACTCTGTCATAAAAGTTTTAACTAAAAAAAGACTGCCTTTAATGGACAGTCTTTTAAAATAATTTTTTATTAAGTATTGTTATTTCTTGCGCAGTTTTCTTATACCAAATATTGCAGCTCCGGCTAATAAAATACTAAGGCCACCATATAATGGTATAGAATCACCGTCGCCACCACTATTGCCGCCGTTACCGTTGTATTGTGCAGAACCACAGGTATCGTTATTCTGCCCATTGTTATTATTTGTGCCGCCTCCATCGCTGCTGTTATTATTATTATTATCCCCATTGTTGCCTTGAATGCCATTTGCATTAGGAGCGAGAGTAAACAAAGCAAACGCTAATACAACACTAAATCGTTTTAATTTATTCAATATTCTTTAGGCTTTTAAAAAAGGACCATTATTTATTAATTATTGAACCTTATCGCAAAATGAAGTTTGTTAAATCGTATTTTAATTTCAATAAAAAAGCCTCATGAAAATATCAAAAGGCTTTATAAGTAGTAGTGCTTAAGTTTATAACTCAAAAATTTCTTTCACTTTATCAACATAATCTAATTTCTCCCATGTGAATAATTCTACATCAAGGGTTTTTGTTTCACCGTTAGGCTGAGAAAAAGTTTTAGTTACTGTTTCGTTTTTACGCCCCATGTGTCCGTAAGCAGCGGTTTCACTATATATTGGAGAACGTAATTTTAAGCGTTTTTCAATAGCAAACGGGCGCATATCGAAAATTTCAGATACTTTTTCGGCTATTTCACCATCGGTCATATTAAAAGCACATGTACCATAAGTATCAACAAAAATCCCCATAGGCTCTACAACACCAATAGCATAACTTACTTGCACTAAAATTTCATCTGCAACACCAGCGGCAATTAGATTTTTGGCAATGTGTCTTGTAGCATAAGCTCCACTTCTGTCCACTTTACTAGGGTCTTTTCCTGAAAAAGCACCACCTCCGTGGGCACCTTTTCCTCCGTACGTGTCAACAATAATCTTACGTCCTGTTAAACCAGTATCTCCATGAGGCCCTCCAATTACGAACTTTCCTGTAGGGTTGATGTGATAGGTGATATCATCATTAAATAATTTCTGAATATTTTCAGGAATATTAGCAACAACTCTTGGTATTAAAATAGCAACAATGTCTTTTCTGATTTTTGCTAGCATGGTATCATCATCTCCAAAATCATCATGTTGTGTAGATACAACAATAGCATCAATACGCTGTGGAATATTATCATCGCTATACTCAATAGTAACCTGGCTTTTTGAATCTGGTCTTAAATAAGAGATGTCTTTGTTTTCGCGTCTTAATTCTGCAAGTTCTTTTAAAATTCTGTGCGATAAATCTAAAGCCAAAGGCATAAAGTTTTCAGTTTCGTTTGTGGCGTAACCAAACATCATCCCTTGGTCACCGGCACCTTGTTCTTCTTTACTGCCTCTGTCTACACCTTGATTTATATCTTCAGATTGTTCATGGATTGCAGATAAAACACCGCAAGAATTACCATCAAACATGTATTCTCCTTTGGTATAGCCAATCTTATTTATGGTATCTCTAGCTATTTTTTGAACATCTAAATAGGTTGTGGATTTTACTTCTCCAGCAAGTACAACTTGACCAGTAGTCACTAAAGTTTCACATGCGACTTTAGATTCTTTGTCAAAAGCTAAAAAGTTATCAATTAATGCATCACTAATTTGATCAGCTACCTTGTCTGGGTGTCCTTCAGAAACACTTTCTGAAGTGAATAAATAAGCCATATTTTCTATTTTATGGTAAGATTTGACGATAACGTCGAAGGAAGTTCACACTGCCTTTAGCATTTTTGTTTACACTTAAATTAGTTTTGTGTAAAGAGGTTGCAATCAGTCAAATCTTTCCTCTATTATTTGTGATTGCAAAAGTAAAAAAATAAAAGAATATCTCGGTTGATTTTTTGTTTTTTAAGTAAATAATGGATTGTTAAAATTTATTTATGAATATTTGTTTGATAAAGATGAAAAGACAAATTTTAATTGTGGTTTCTACTGTTGTCATTATGACTATTTCCTTGTGATAAGGAACGGGATATTAAAAAAAATAACTTTTAAGGGCCTTGCTAAATTTAGAGGGTTTTTTTTATGCTTTTTTTTTTCATTTTGGACATCATAAAAAATGCAGTTTAAGGTATTGATAAACAGATTTTTAGCTTGATTTTTATAGTTGTGGATTTAACCTAAAAAACTAAAGGTAAATGTATATAAAAACCTAATAAATTAATTTCGAGAACTTGTTTTATGCAAATTGAAGAATTTTTACAAAAAATCTTAAAAAGCAATAAAATAATTATCAATCAAGAAGAGAAGCGAAATTTTTTGCAAGAAATATGAAGGAACTTAATAAACATAGTAGAAGATTAACACAAGATGAATCTCAGCCAGCATCACAAGCCATGTTATACGCAGTTGGTTTGACTGATGAGGATATGAAGAAAGCTCAAGTGGGTATTGCTAGCACAGGTTATGACGGAAATCCATGTAATATGCATTTAAATAATTTGGCTGCAGAGGTGAAAATTGAATGTAAAATAGCAGATTTAGTGGGCTTAGGATTTAATACTATTGGTGTTAGTGATGGTATTTCAATGGGAACTTCTGGCATGAATTATTCTTTAGCCTCTCGCGATATTATTGCTGACTCTATTGAAACGGTTATGAATGCTCAAAGTTATGATGCGCTTGTTTCTGTGGTTGGTTGTGACAAAAATATGCCAGGAGCAGTTATTGCTATGTTGCGTTTAAATCGTCCATCAATAATGATGTATGGTGGTACCATAGCGTCAGGAAAATATAAAGGAAGAAAGTTAAATATTGTTTCAGCCTTTGAAGCCTTAGGTCAAAAAGTTGCAGGAGAAATTGATGAAGAGGAGTATAGAGATATTATAAAAAGTGCCATTCCAGGAGCAGGGGCTTGTGGAGGAATGTATACTGCAAATACTATGGCTTCGGCTATAGAGTGTATGGGTTTTGCATTGCCATATAACTCTTCTATTCCTGCTGAAAACCCTAATAAATTATCAGAAAGCGAAAGAACTGCTAGAGCTATAAAAAACCTTTTAGAATTAGATTTAAAACCATTAGATATTATTTCTAAGAAATCGATTGAGAATGCGATTGCACTGGTAAATGCTTTAGGAGGATCAACAAATGCGGTATTGCATTTCTTAGCTATTGCTCATGCTGCGGATATTGAGTTTACATTAGAAGATTTTCAACATGTTAGTGATAGAACACCTTTAATAGCCGATTTAAAACCTAGCGGAAAATATTTAATGGAAGATGTTCACGGTGTTGGAGGAACTCCTGCAGTTATGAAATATCTATTAGATAATGGTTATCTGCATGGTGATTGTTTAACCGTAACGGGAAAAACCTTGGCAGAAAACTTAGCTGATGTTGAGCCACTTTCGTTTGAAAATGATCAAGATGTTATTTATCCAAAGGATAAAGCTTTAAAATCTTCAGGAAATTTGCAGATTCTTTATGGAAACTTAGCGACTGAAGGTGCTGTGGCAAAAATATCAGGAAATGAAGGCTTACTGTTTGAAGGAAAAGCAGTGGTGTATGATGGCGAGCAAGCTGCAAATACAGGGATTTCAAATGGTGAAGTTGAAAGAGGCGATGTTGTTGTTATTCGTTATGTTGGTCCAAAAGGAGGTCCAGGCATGCCAGAAATGTTAAAACCAACGTCTTTAATAATGGGTGCAGGTTTAGGGAAATCTGTGGCTCTGATTACAGATGGTCGTTTTTCTGGAGGAACACACGGATTTGTAGTTGGACATATTACTCCAGAAGCTCAAGAAGGAGGAACGATAGGTTTATTAAAAACTGGTGATAAAATTAAAATTAGTGCAGAAGATAATTCCATTAATGTATTGCTTTCTGATGAAGAATTAGCAGAAAGAAGATCACAATGGGTTCAACCAGCATTAAAACATAAAAAAGGAATTTTATATAAATATGCAAAATCGGTGGCATCAGCTTCAAAAGGCTGTGTGACTGATGCGTAATAAATTGATTTTTTCATTTCCGCTAAGACGGATATTTAATATAGTGTGATTATGAAAACACAAACCGTAAATAAAACACAAGTGGCAGAAAAAACACAACGGATAGCAGGTAGTGAAGCTATTGTAAGAAGTTTGATGGCAGAAGGCGTTGATATTCTTTATGGATATCCTGGAGGTGCTATTATGCCCGTTTATGATGAATTATACAAATTTAAAGATCAAATTCATCATGTATTAACCCGTCATGAACAAGGTGCTGCGCATGCGGCGCAAGGTTATGCACGTATATCTGGTAAAGTAGGTGTTGCCATGGCAACTTCGGGGCCAGGTGCAACTAATTTAATTACTGGAATTGCGGATGCACAAATAGATTCAACTCCAATTGTTTGTATTACTGGTCAGGTACCATCACACTTATTAGGAAGTGATGCGTTTCAAGAAACGGATATCGTTGGTATTTCTACACCAGTAACTAAATGGAATTGTCAAGTTACCAAATCTGAAGATATTCCTGAGGCCATAGCTAAAGCATTCTATATTGCTAAAAGCGGAAGGCCTGGACCTGTATTAGTAGACATAACAAAAGACGCACAGTTTGGTGAGTTAGATTTTAAATATGAAAAATGTAAAGGTGTAAGAAGTTATATTCCAATACCTAAAACAGATCCAGAAACTATTAATGCTGCTTCAGAATTAATTAATAATGCTAAAAAACCCATGATTGTTTGGGGGCAAGGCGTTATTTTAGGGAAAGCGGAAGCAGAACTTAAAGCTGTGATAGAAAAAGCTGGAATTCCGGCGGCATGGACTATTTTAGGAGCTTCGGCATTGCCAACATCACACCCGTTAAATATAGGGATGGTTGGAATGCATGGTAATTATGCGCCTAATAAATTAACCAATGAATGTGACGTGTTAATTGCTATAGGGATGCGTTTTGATGACCGTGTTACGGGTAGTTTAGATACCTATGCAAAACAAGCTAAAATCATTCATTTTGATATTGACCCTGCAGAAATTGATAAAAATGTAAAAACGGATGTTGCTGTTTTAGGGAATTCAAAAGAAAGCTTAGCGTTACTTTTCGATGCCTTAAATAAAAATACACATGACTCATGGTTACAAGAATTTAAAGATTTATACGCTATTGAATTTGAAAAAGTAATACAAGGTGATATCAATCCTACGAAAGAAGGGTTGACTATGGGTGAGGTTATAAAACAAATAAATATTGAAAGTAAAGGCAATGCTGCAATTGTTTCAGATGTGGGGCAACATCAAATGATTGCCTGTAGATATGCAGATTTTAATGTTACAAAAAGTAATATAACCTCAGGTGGTTTAGGAACTATGGGTTTTGCGCTTCCTGCGGC
>Ga0206130_10007483_pt1 | contig 12063 bp, 10 predicted proteins | sample Helgoland_Spring_9_FD_148637 | JGI IMG/M metagenome (GOLD analysis project Ga0206130, IMG submission 148637) | Pelagic subsurface seawater microbial communities from Kabeltonne, Helgoland, North Sea - Helgoland_Spring_Bloom_20160512_1 | ecosystem: Environmental > Aquatic > Marine > Epipelagic ...
ATCAGGAGCGCCACTTCTACTCACGAGACAATTTCAAGCTCAATCGAACCGCCGCTCTTACTGAGTGGCGCCAATTATTGAGCGCATCGATCCAGGCTGCGCTAGCAATCTGATGCGCATAAATTATTGACCGTGTAGACTTAGGTTGTGCTAGCGATGGATTGCATGCGGTCATTGGTTTGACAGCGCCGTTTGACAGCTCTAGCTGTAAACTCCATGCTGCCCTTTACGTCGCTCTTCGGACTCGCGAAGATAATTGAGGCGTTTGTAAACTTTCCTGCAAGCGGTCTTTTTCTTGCCTGCATGCCTGATTTTTCAAGCTAACCTCTTTGGGAACCATTTTGTGAGACAGACTCATGCCGCCAATTGATTTGACTGCCCTACGCCATGAATTTCACAGAATGCCAGAACTTGGCTTTGCTGAGGAAAGCACGAAAGTACGGGTCGCGGGCATCCTCGAAGATCTGGGAATCGAGACGCATATCGGTGCGGGCGTTGTTGGCGTCCTGAAACGTGGGACAGGTAATCGTGCCATCGGTCTGCGGGCTGACATGGACGCGTTACCGATCCATGAGACAAGCAGCCATGACTATGCGTCACAAACAGCTGGCGTCATGCACGCCTGTGGGCATGACGGCCATATGACAATGCTTTTGGGCGCGGCGGCAGCGCTTGCAGAAGAGGCCGAATTCGACGGTACGGTGCTGTTCATATTCCAGCCTAACGAAGAACACGGATTGGGTGCGCGGGCTATGATCGCTGAGGGCCTACTGGAGCGTTTTCCCGTTGAAGAAATCTATGCCATTCACAATCTCCCGGGTGCGCCTGTGGGGCAGGTTTCCACGCGGATTGGTCAAATTTGTTCAAGCGAAAGCCTATTTGAAATATTGATCGAAGGACAAGGCGGTCACGCGTCAATGCCGCAGGTGGGGCGAGATGCTATCACTATCGGGGCAGAGATCGTGCAGGCTTTACAAACCATCGTCTCGCGAAAGCTTGCACCGGGTGCGGGTGTTGTCGTTTCGGTGACGGAATTCCTGACTGATGGGCAACGCAATGTCCTAGCAGGTACCGCAACCCTCAAAGGTGATGTGCGCGCACGGCTGCCAGCAGATCGCGAGGAAGTCGCGCGCCTGATGCACCAACTTGCAGAAGGTATCGGAGCCGCTCATGGTGTGGCTGTGTCCGTAAAGTTCAATACAGAGTTTATTGAGACGATCAATGCCACCGAGCCAACTCACGCTGCTGTACGCACAGCTCGTTCCTTAGGACTTGAGGCAAACGGCAATCGCGAACCCATGAGTTTTTCGGAGGACTTTGCTCATTTCTCGACCGCTGTGCCGGGGTGTTTCTTGCTGATGGGCAACGGGCAAGAGGGGCCGTGTGGCCAGCCGCTGCATTCGGAAGATTATGATTTCAACGATGATCTATTGCCAATTGGTGCCGCCTTTTGGGCGCAACTGGTGCGTGACCGTCTACCGATGACCAATGGTGAGGGTGAGTAGTCATGTTTGAAACCCGTATGAACACTTTTCGCGCCGAAATGGGCAAAAAAGGCCTCGACGTCGCTCTTATTACCGATGACGACAATGTATATTACTTAACAGGCTACTACGACTACTTGCACATGGAATTTGGCCGTCCGACCATACTTATTGTGTTACGCACCGGTCCTAGCCTATTGATTACGCCTACAATTGACCTCAACACGGCTGAATCTGCGGCGCGTGTTGACAAGATTGCGGCGTGGAATGATGGTCTGGGGGCGGAATGGCGCGCTGAAATACCTGCTGCGGTAAAAGGAGCGTCGCTTATCGGGATAGAGCCAGATCACATGCCGGCTCTTGTACGCAGATATGTTGATGGACTGGTTGGCACACGATATCTCATTTCGATCACACCTATCCTATCTAAGATGCGGATGATCAAATCAACGCAAGAGCTACAGCTTGCCCGCCATGCAGGTCTGGTCGCAAACGCTATGATGGACGCCGGCCGCGCTGCCATCGGAGATTGTGTGCCTGAATACGAAATAGCAATTGCAACGTCGCAAGCAGGCACTCGCAAAGCGGCAGAACTTTTAACCGAGCATTATGGCGACGTCGAAATGTCGCCGAATACGCATTTCCTGCAAATTATGGCCTCCGGTGATACGATTACTAAAACTCACCACCGTGCCACAACACGCGTCATGCGTCGTGGTGAGCCAGTGTTTCTCTGCTTTTGCGGCATGACGAATTTTCACCGGTTCAAGTTAGGTTTTGACCGAACGTTTTGGATCGGTGAGATGGTGGATACGTCTCAAGCTGCTGTTTACGAAGTCGCATTGGCCAGCCAGCAAGCCGCGCTCGATGCGTTACGCCCCGGTGTTACGGCTGAAAGCGTTCACGCAGCTTACGCAGAAGTTATTCAAAGTGCAGGGTTCGAGTATCCGTTCCGTTGCGGCCGTGCAACAGGTTTCAGTTTTCTGGAGGCCCCACAATTGGTCACGGGAGATACAACAATCCTTCAGCCAGGTATGGTTCTGGCAGTGGATGGATCTGTAGCAGTTGATGAATTCCGCGCCCAAATTGGTGATAGCTTTATCATCACGCAAGATGGTTATGAGCCAGTTACTCAACACCCCAAGACTATTGATCAACTCATCGTGTAATCTGAGCGCTAACAAAATAAACTTGCTTGCAGCAGGCAATGTGGGTTTGTAGCGTGCGTGAATGACAAAACACTCGCCATAAACCCCTACCGCGCCGCAACTGTTACTGAGTGGCGTCGATGATTGAGCGCATAGGTTCAGGCTGCACCAGCAATCCGATGCGAGTTCTCATTTGTCTGACAGCACCAGGGGGTATCTCCGCCAGAAACGACCATGTGAGAGATCTATACTTCGGCTTTCCCCTACATATTTTGCTCGCTATTCTTTGTGATATTGCTGATTGTTTTTCCGCAAATAGCACTTTGGTTGCCGGCATTGTGAATGGGCAGCCAAGTCGAAACTATAGCATGGCAGGGTTGGATGAAACGCGGCTGGATCGGCATCGTTTTTCAGAGAATTTTTGATTATGACTTCTTTTTGAATGCCATAGCCATATGCAATTTTGCGGCTGATGTTTTTGCTTGATCTGGTCGAAAATGTCGAGAGGGTCAACGTCTACGCCTCAAAAATTTTACCGTTTGATAAAAAAATAATCTGTGCAATAGTGATTCTGTAATTTGATCGACGGAGGATCTATGACTAGCCCTATGACGCCAGGCATTGCAGCGGATCGCCTAAGCAACGAAGCGCTTGCAGAAAACTTTGCAGACCTACATGTGCCGCTCGAACCGCATGAAGTACGGGTTGCTGCTGATCGCTGTTACTTTTGCTATGATGCGCCCTGTCTGACCGCTTGCCCGACCGATATCGATATTCCGCTATTTATCCGTCAAATCAGTACGGGCAGGTCAGAGGCTGCGGCCAAAACGATTTTTGATATGAATATTTTGGGCGGAATGTGCGCCCGTGTTTGTCCAACGGAAGTGCTCTGTGAACAAGCCTGCGTGCGTGAAGTTTCAGAGGGCAAGCCTGTTGAAATTGGCCGCCTTCAGCGCTACGCCACTGATACTTTGATGACAAAAAATATTCATCCCTTTAACCGTGCAGCCTCCACCGGCAAGAAGGTTGCGGTGGTCGGGGCGGGACCCGCGGGGCTATCCTGCGCCCACCGATTGGCATTAAAGGGCATCGACGTAACGATTTATGATACGCGTTCTAAAGCAGGCGGTTTAAACGAATACGGGATCGCCGCCTATAAATCTACAAATGACTTTGCCGCGAAGGAAGTGGCGTGGTTGTTGTCGATCGGTGGTATCACGATTGAAAACAACAAAAGGCTGGGCGTGGACATGACGCTTGACGGCCTTAGCTCGGATTTCGACGCGGTTTTTCTGAGTGTTGGTTTGGGCGGCGTCAACGCCCTAAGCATGTCGAGTGAAGATGATACATGTGTTTCAGACGCAGTTGGGTTCATTGAAACATTGCGACAAACGACTGACCTGGCCAGCATACCGATTGGGCGGAACGTGGTTGTTATCGGTGGTGGGATGACGGCGGTTGATGCTGCGGTGCAGTCGAAACTGCTTGGTGCAGAGCAGGTCACTATCGCCTATCGACGGGGCCGAGAAGCCATGAGTGCGAGCCGCTATGAACAAGACCTCGCAGCGTCACATGGCGTGAAGCTTTTGTTCAATGTCCAACCGGTTAAGCTTGAGGCTTTGGGATCAAGTGCGGCGCTTGTCCTTGAATATACGGCCACAAACGACACTCGTTTGATAGGTACAGGGGAGACTGTGCGTATCGCCGCGGATCAAGTATTTTCTGCTATCGGTCAAACACTTGCTACGGACGGTGGACTGGTGCTTGATGGGCGTAAGATTTTTGTGACAGGCGCAGGTCGCACAAGCCGCGATCGGGTTTGGGCAGGTGGCGACTGCGCCTCTGGTGGTGATGATCTGACTGTAACTGCGGTGGCCGAAGGGCGTGATGCCGCAATGGATATTTATGCAACCTTAATAGGAGGGGCAAACTAATGGCTGATCTAACGACAGATTTCTTGGGTATCAAAAGCCCAAATCCATTCTGGCTCGCTTCTGCGCCGCCAACTGATAAAGAATATAATGTACGCCGCGCGTTTGAAGCCGGTTGGGGTGGCGTTGTTTGGAAAACCTTAGGGGCTGAAGGCCCACCAGTGGTCAATGTGAATGGCCCACGCTACGGCGTCATCCACGGTCCAGATCGCCGCGTTCTTGGGCTGAACAATATTGAGTTGATAACCGACCGACCACTTGGTGTGAACCTAGAGGAAATCACCCGTGTCAAGAAAGATTACCCGAACCACGCTGTCATCGTGTCCATCATGGTGCCTTGTGAAGAACAGGCATGGAAAGACATTCTGCCTAAGGTCGAAGCGACAGGTGCGGATGGGATCGAGCTCAACTTCGGGTGCCCACACGGAATGTCCGAAAGGGGCATGGGCGCGGCTGTTGGACAGGTTCCTGAGTATATCGAAATGGTCACAGCCTGGTGCAAAAAATACTATTCCAAGCCAGTGATCGTCAAGCTGACGCCGAATATCACGGACGTGCGTCGGCCGGCTGCGGCAGCGAAACGAGGTGGCGCGGACGCTGTGTCATTGATCAATACCATAAGTTCTATCGTCTCAGTGGATCTGGATAGTATGAGCCCAGAACCATCCATAAATGGCAAGGGCACGCATGGGGGCTATTGTGGTCCTGCGGTTAAGCCGATTGCAATGTCTATGGTGTCTGAAATTGCGCGCGCGCCCGCAACTGCAGGATTGCCCATCTCAGGTATTGGTGGGGTCACAACATGGCGGGACGCGGCTGAATACATAGCGCTTGGCTGCGGTAACGTCCAGGTTTGCACTGCGGCGATGACATATGGCTTTAAGGTTGTGCAAGAAATGATCAGCGGTCTGTCGCAGTGGATGGATGAAAAAGGGCACAGCAGTATCCAAGATTTTATGGGCGCTGCGATCCCCAACACGACCGATTGGCAATACCTTGACCTTAATTACGTCGCCAAAGCAGTGATTAACCAAGATGACTGCATCAGCTGTGGACGTTGCTTTGCCGCATGCGAAGATACATCTCATCAAGCTATTGTAATGTCTGAAGATCGTAAGTTCTCTGTGATTGATACGGAATGTGTGGCGTGTAACCTGTGTGTCGAAGTGTGCCCTGTTGAAAATTGCATAACCATGGTTCAGCAGCCTGCTGGCACTGTTGATCCGCGCACAGGTGAAACCATTTCGGATGACTACGCCAATTGGACAACGCATCCAAATAATCCGGATGCTGTCGCGGCTGAATAAAGTATGACCAAATCGGCGTGTGGGTAAACCCACGCGCCGCCTTAAACTGTCAACATGCGTCTTAGCATGTCTTCTAAATATTGCTCGGCACCCTCAAAATGATCTCTTTCTCCCAAGATCGCCTTCATTTGAACTTCAAAGTCAGCATAATGTTGCGTCACGGCCCAGATCGAAAAGATGAGGTAATAAGGATCGACACCACGAATCAATCCAGAGTCCGCCCAGTGGTTGATTAAGAGCGCTAAGCTCTCAACAACGTCACGCAGTTCACCGGTCAAAACGGATTTGATCCGTGGGGCGCCTTGGATGATTTCAGTGGCGTAAAGGCGACTTTCACGGGGATAGAGCCGGCTCATTTTCAGTTTGTGTTTGGCGTATTTTAGTATTTCTTCAACAGGGTCGCCGGCGGGGTCAATATCGCGAACAGGCTGCAACCAATCTGTCAATAACTGGGCCAATAGTGCCTCGTAAATAGCCTCTTTGGATGCGAAGTAATACAGGATGTTGGGTTTTGACAGACCAGACTCCGCTGCAATCTGATCTAATGTCGATCCGCGAAACCCAAATTGGGCAAAGACCTTTAGCCCAGCGGATTTGATAGCTGAGTGGTTTTTTTTCTGGATACGGGTCTCTGTCTTTTTCATATGGGTCTATCACATGGAACAGTTGAGGGAGTAAATGACTAAATCGAAGGCAGTTGGGCGATGGATTGGCAAATTATAAAAGCAATTCCTTGACACATGCCTGGCCTCTGATAGCGTTAGTTTGACCAGTTGGTCAAATTCTTAATTAACCAACCGTAAATATTCGAAAGTGAAGGACCGTCCCATGGCTGCTATTGGCGAAAATCTGAAGATCAACAGCGAACGTCTTTGGGACAGTCTGATGGAGATGGCCAAGATTGGGCCAGGTGTAGCAGGCGGCAATAACCGTCAAACTCTGACGGATGAAGACAGCGAAGGCCGTCAACTGTTTCTGGATTGGTGCAAGGCGGCTGGCTGCACGATGGGCCTCGATCAAATGGGCAATATGTTTGCCCGTCGCGAGGGAACAGACCCTGAGGCCCTGCCAGTTTATGTGGGGTCACATTTGGATACCCAACCCACTGGCGGGAAATATGATGGGGTGCTTGGGGTTCTGGGTGGCCTTGAAATTTTGCGCACGATGAATGATCTCGATATCAAAACCAAACACCCAATTGTTGTGGTTAATTGGACGAATGAGGAGGGGACGCGTTTTGCTCCGGCGATGTTGTCCTCAGGTGTGTTCGCCGGTGTTCACAACCAAGATTGGGCCTATGATCGCGAGGATGCTGAGGGCAAAGCCTTTGGAGACGAATTACAGCGCATTGGCTGGCGTGGTGATGAAGTCGTGGGCGCGCGCAAAATGCACGCCTTCTTTGAACTGCACATCGAACAGGGTCCGATCCTAGAGGCAAAAAATAAGCAAATTGGGATTGTGACACATGGGCAGGGTCTGTCCTGGACCCAAGTGACGATCAAAGGCAAAGACGCCCACACAGGATCGACTCCGATGCCCATGCGCAAAAACGCAGGGCTCGCCATGGCACGGGTTTTGGATAAAGTTGAAGCGATCGCGCTGTCTTACGCACCTCACGCGGTCGGCGCGGCGGGTCATATCGATGTTTACCCCAATTCGCGCAACGTGATCCCTGGCAAAGTCGTGTTTACGATTGATTTTCGCTCTCCCGATTTGACTGTCATCACTGACATGGAGGCGCGTTTACGGGCCGAAGCCCAAGCCATCTGTGAAGCGATGGGGATGGAGATTGAGTTTGAAAAGGTCGGTGGGTTTGATCCTGTCGCATTTGACGCAACATGTGTTCAGGCCGTGCGCCGCGCGGCAGAGCGTTTGGGATATAGCCATATGGATCTCATTTCAGGCGCGGGTCATGACGCCTGTTGGATCTATAAGGTTGCGCCCACGGCAATGGTCATGTGCCCCTGTGTGGACGGCCTGAGCCATAATGAGGCTGAGGACATCAGCCAGGATTGGGCAGCTGCGGGCGCAGATGTTTTGTTGCATGCCGTTTTGGAGACGGCCGTAATTACACCTTAAGCCGCGGCGCAGGTACCAATAGACAGGGAGATTATCATGAGCACAGTTATCAAGAACGGTACAATAGTCACGCATGATTTGACATATGAAGCAGATGTTTTGATTGAAGATGGTAAGATCATCGAGATTGGAAAAAAGCTATCTGGCACGGATGAATTGGATGCAACAAACTGCTACGTGATGCCGGGTGGCATTGACCCCCATACCCATCTTGAGATGCCATTCATGGGCACATATTCTTCAGATGATTTCGAAAGCGGCACCCGCGCGGCATTGGCTGGGGGCACCACGATGGTTGTTGATTTCGCGCTCCCGAGCCCAGGGCAAGGACTGCATGATGCGCTGAAAATGTGGGACAATAAATCCACCCGCGCCAACTGCGATTATTCTTTTCACATGGCCGTGACATGGTGGGGCGAACAGGTGTTTGACGAGATGGAAACCGTGATCAAAGACCGGGGCATTAATACGTTCAAGCACTTCTTGGCCTACAAAGGCGCCTTGATGGTTAATGACGACGAGCTGTTCGCAAGCTTCAATCGCCTTTCCGAATTGGGAGGCATCGCCATGGTCCACGCCGAAAACGGGGATGTCGTTGCTGAACTATCCGCCAAATTATTGGCAGAGGGCAATACGGGACCAGAAGCGCATGCCTATTCGAGGCCGCCGCAAGTCGAGGGCGAAGCCACCAACCGCGCAATTATGATTGCCGATATGGCAGGGGTGCCGCTTTATGTCGTTCATACCTCTTGCGAAGAGTCCCACGAGGCCATTCGCCGTGCACGTCAACAGGGCAAACGGGTTTGGGGTGAGCCATTGATCCAGCACCTAACACTGGACGAAAGCGAATATTTCAACAAGGACTGGGACCATGCCGCACGTCGCGTTATGTCTCCACCCTTTCGCAACAAACATCACCAAGATAGCCTTTGGGCTGGCCTTCAGTCCGGCTCCCTGAGCGTTGTGGCAACCGATCACTGCGCGTTTTCGACAGAACAAAAACGCTTCGGCCTGGGGGACTTTACTAAGATCCCGAATGGCACAGGTGGTCTGGAAGATCGCATGCCGATGCTATGGACCTATGGCGTTGCGACGGGTCGCCTAACGCCGAATGAATTCGTGGCTGTCACATCGACCAATATTGCCAAGATCCTGAATTGTTATCCGCGTAAGGGGGCTATTCTTGTTGGAGCGGATGCGGATATTGTTGTCTGGGATCCGAAGAAAGAAAAGACGATTGCAGCGAGTGCTCAGCAGTCTGCCATTGATTATAATGTGTTCGAGGGTAAAAAAGTCAAAGGTCTGCCGCGCTTTACTCTGACCCGTGGCCATGTTGCCGTCTATGACGGCGATATGCGCACCCAAGAGGGCCATGGCAAATTTGTAAGACGGGAAGGAAATACATCTACAAATAAGGCACTATCGTCTTGGAAGGCCTTAACTGCTCCTCGCCCTGTTGAACGCACAGGTATTCCGCCCAGTGGAGTCTAGCACAGTGGGCCAGATTTTGACATCGTTCGAAAAGGAGACTTCATCCGTACTTTCGTTTGCCCTAAATAAATGGAAAGTGTTTAATTTGATACGTAGTATTGAGAAAAAATTCTTTAATGTTCATAAAGGGATATATGTTTTATGAAAGGTTTTTGTAGTGCAATCTGAAGTTATAAAAGTTTCGAACCTTGATCTTACATTTGAAGCGAGTGATGGGCCGGTTCATGCTCTAAAAAACGTTAATTTAAAAGTTAATAAGGGTGATTTTGTATCTTTCATTGGACCATCTGGCTGTGGAAAAACAACTTTATTAAGGGTTTTAGCTGATCTAGATGAACCAACTAACGGCCAGGTAACCGTAAACGGCGTTAGCCCCAGAGAGGCGAGAGAGTCTAGGGCATATGGCTATGTTTTCCAGGCAGCGGGTCTCTATCCTTGGCGTAATATAGCGGCGAATATAAAGTTACCTTTGGAAATTATGGGTTACTCGAAAGAGGAACAGGTCAAGAGAATAAAGAAGGTTCTTGATTTGGTAGAGCTGACTGGCTTCGAGAAAAAATTTCCTTGGCAACTTTCTGGTGGAATGCAGCAAAGAGCTAGTATTGCTCGAGCTTTGGCCTTTGATGCTGACATTTTATTGATGGATGAGCCATTTGGAGCCTTGGATGAAATTGTACGGGACCATTTGAATAAACAATTATTAGAACTGTGGAAATCTACACAAAAAACAATTTGTTTTGTGACACATTCGATACCTGAAGCGGTATACTTGTCTACAAAAATTGTTGTTATGTCGCCGAGACCTGGGCGAATTATTGACGTAATAGAGAGCACTCTACCTTCAGACAGGCCTCTTGAAATTAGAGATTCTAAAGAGTTTATCGAAATATCTCAAAGAGTTAGAGAAGGATTGCGAGCAGGCCATAGCGATGAATAAAAAGTTGTGGATAGGTTCAGATAATAAAATAATGCCTGTTATATGCATGATAACTTTTATTGTCATAATTTGGTATGGGTTTTCTATAGTTTTAAATGCTCCATGGGAATTTGATAAAGCCAAAAGGAGTTCCATTACACTGTCAACGACTGAATTGGTAAGCCAGACGTGGTCACAAAAGCGACCAAAACTGCCAGCCCCACATCAGATCACGAAAGAGATATGGGATACCACTGTAAATAAAAAAGTAACTTCAAAAAGATCATTACTTTACCATGGTTTGATTACTTTTTATGAAACAATTTATGGCTTCGCTTTTGGAACTGGTCTAGGCATTCTATTATCAATAGGCATCGTTTATAATAAAGCAACGGCAATGAGTGTCATGCCTTGGATCATTACTAGCCAAACAATTCCGATACTTGCCATTGCGCCAATGATTGTAGTCGCATTAGGATCCGCTGGATTCAGCGGTTTAATGCCAATTGTAATTATTTCGATGTACCTTTCGTTTTTTCCGGTAGTAGTTGGCATGGTCAAAGGCCTCAAAAGTCCGGAGCAATTGGAAGTTGACCTAATGAAAACGTGGTCTGCTTCTAAAGCTCAAGTTTTATTTAAGTTGAGAGTACCAAAGTCGACACCATATTTTTTTACATCATTGAAGTTGGGTATGGCTGCTTCCGTAGTAGGCGCAATCGTTGGTGAACTCCCATCTGGTGGTGGTGGTGGGCTTGGCTTTAGAATGCTTTCGGGCAGCACTTTTGGTAATACTTTACATATTTGGAGTGGTTTGTTTTCTGCAGCGATACTGGCAGGCTCTCTAATATCTATAATTATTATTATTGAAAGAGTTGTATTAAAAAGAATGGCTTTGGAAACGTAATGACATATTTTTGGGCAGCAATGGTTTTTTGGATTTTATCTTGGATGATAAATATCTGGATAGCCCGTCAAAATGAAACCAAAATTCTGAATTTATTTCCTCCAATACTATTTGGGGTAAGTGTCATGTTTATTTGGGAAGCAAGCGTCGTACATTTCGAGGTAAGTCCAGTAATTTTGCCACCACCTTCTGCGATCTATTATAAATTCATCTCAAGCATACCAATACTTTGGGGCGATTTTGTTCAAACCGCTCTTAAAGGGGCACTATCAGGTTATTTTATGGGTTGTGGTGCAGCTTTTGTTGTTAGCCTGATAGCAGATAGATTTAAGTTTTTTGAGCACGGTGTATTGCCTATTGCAAATTTTTTAGCAGCGATGCCGATTATTGGAATCGCTCCAATTCTCGTTATGTGGTATGGCTATGGGTGGCAGTCGAAAGCAGCAGTAGTTGCAGTGATGGTATTTTTTCCAATCTTAATAAACACTGTTCAGGGAATAAAAATGTCTGATAAAATTCACAGAGACCTGATGCAAACTTACAATGCTAATTATTTACAAACATTACTTAAATTAAGACTGGCAACTGCAATGCCTTTTATTTTTAATGGACTTAAAATTTGCACAACCCTATCTTTGATAGGAGCGATCGTTGCCGAGTTCTTTGGTTCTCCAATTAGGGGCATGGGATTCAGAATATCAACGGAAGCGCCTCGGTTTGCTTTAGATATGGTTTGGGCAGAAATAACAGTAGCAGCGATTGCAGGGTCGTTATTTTATGGGGGGGTCGTTTTGTTAGAAAAG
>Ga0206130_10007487_pt1 | contig 12056 bp, 6 predicted proteins | sample Helgoland_Spring_9_FD_148637 | JGI IMG/M metagenome (GOLD analysis project Ga0206130, IMG submission 148637) | Pelagic subsurface seawater microbial communities from Kabeltonne, Helgoland, North Sea - Helgoland_Spring_Bloom_20160512_1 | ecosystem: Environmental > Aquatic > Marine > Epipelagic ...
TTCTTCGGGTTCTTCGGGTACTTCAGGAACAGATGGTACTTCAGGTACATCAGGTACTTCAGGTACATCAGGTTCTTCAGGTACAGATGGTACAGATGGTACAGATGGTTCATCAGGTTCATCGGGTACTTCAGGTACTTCAGGTACTTCAGGAACAGATGGTACTTCAGGTACTTCAGGAACAGATGGTTCTTCAGGGACGGATGGTACAAATGGTTCATCAGGTTCTTCAGGAACATCAGGTACATCGGGTACATCAGGTACAGATGGTACGTCAGGAACGGATGGTTCATCAGGTACATCAGGTACTTCAGGTACTTCAGGTACTGATGGTACAAGTGGTTCTTCAGGTTCAAGTGGTACAGATGGTACTTCAGGAACAGATGGAACAGACGGTTCGTCAGGTACTTCAGGTACTTCAGGTACTTCAGGTACTTCAGGTACAGATGGTACAGATGGTACAGATGGTTCATCAGGTTCATCAGGTACTTCAGGTACTTCAGGAACAGATGGAACAGACGGTTCGTCAGGTACTTCAGGTACTTCAGGTACTTCAGGTACTTCAGGTACTTCAGGGACAGATGGAACAGACGGTTCATCGGGTTCATCGGGTTCATCGGGTACTTCAGGTACGGATGGAACAGATGGTACAGATGGTTCATCAGGTTCATCAGGTTCATCAGGTTCTTCAGGAACATCTGGAACATCAGGTTCATCAGGTGTTGATGGTAGAAATATACAACAAAGTACACAAATTGATCCAAATACACCTTTAATTCAAGGTGAATTCGGCGACCAATTATATTATGGTATAGACGGTAGTATTTGGTCATGGGATCCAAATTCAAATTCATGGATTCAAGTTGGTAACTTAACAGGTGCTATAGGTGCTCAAGGTGCTTCTGGAACTTCAGGTTCTTCTGGAACTTCTGGAACTTCTGGAACTTCAGGCTCTTCAGGCTCTTCAGGCTCTTCAGGTTCTTCAGGAACTTCAGGAACTTCAGGCTTAGATGGCGCTAAATCAGGTAACTATGGCGATCCAAATGGTCAAATTTCAGGTTCATTCGTTGGACAGGTTTATTTTGATGCAGGTGGTGCTGTGTTTATTTGGAATGGTTCAAATTGGAATCCAAGTAATAATTTAACAGGTGCTCAAGGTGCTCAAGGTGCTACTGGTGCTACTGGTGCTAAAGGCCAAACTGGTGCTAAAGGAGATACGGGTGCTCAAGGTATTCAAGGTATTCAAGGTATCAAGGGACAAATTGGTGACACAGGCGCTAAAGGTGACACGGGTGCTCAAGGTGCAACTGGGCCGCAAGGTCTTGAAGGTGCTAAAGGCCAAAAAGGTCAAACAGGTGCTCAAGGTCCGCAAGGTCTTGAAGGTGCTAAAGGCCAAAAAGGTCAAACAGGTGCTACGGGTGCTCAAGGTGCAACTGGGCCGCAAGGTCTTGAAGGTGCTAAAGGTCAAACAGGTGCTACAGGTGCTCAAGGTCCACAAGGTATTACTGGTCAAACAGGTGCTAAAGGTGACACTGGTTCACAAGGTGCTCAAGGTGCAACAGGTGCAACAGGTGCTCAGGGTGCTCAAGGAGCTCATGGTACGTCAGGTTCATCTGGACATGATGGTGCTAAATCAGGTAACTATGGTGATCCAAACGGTCAAATTGTAGGTTCATTTATTGGACAGCTTTATATTGATGCAACTGGCTCAGTCTTTGAATGGACTGGTGCTACTTGGAATCAGGTAAATAATTTAACTGGACCACAAGGTGCAACTGGTGCTAAAGGCCAAACTGGTAATCAAGGTGCTCAAGGGCCACAAGGTAATATCGGTAATCAAGGTGCTCAAGGTGCTGTTGGTGCTCAAGGTGCTGTTGGTGCTCAAGGTGCTACAGGTGCTCAAGGTGCTGTTGGTGCTCAAGGTGCTGTTGGTGCTACAGGTGCTCAAGGTGCTGTTGGTGCTCAAGGTATCAAAGGTCAAATAGGTGCTACGGGTCAAAAAGGTGCAACTGGTGCAACTGGTGCTCAAGGTGCTGTTGGTGCTACGGGTGCTCAAGGTGCAACTGGGCCGCAAGGTCTTGAAGGTGCTAAAGGCCAAAAAGGTCAAACAGGTGCTACGGGTGCTCAAGGTGCAACTGGGCCGCAAGGTCTTGAAGGTGCTAAAGGCCAAAAAGGTCAAACAGGTGCTACAGGTGCTCAAGGTGCTGTTGGTGCTCAAGGTGCTGTTGGTGCTACAGGTGCTCAAGGTGCTGTTGGTGCTACAGGTGCTCAAGGTGCTGTTGGTGCTCAAGGTGCTGCAGGTGCTAAAGGTCAAAAAGGTCAAACTGGTAATACAGGTGCGCAGGGTGCTATAGGTACTACGGGTGCACAAGGTGCTACTGGTCCAACACTTTCAGTTGTTAATAACTCTAACAATAGAATTATTACAGCAACTGGTGGTTCTACCGTAAACGGTGAATCTGGCCTAACGTTTGATGGTCAAACAATGTCTTTCCAAAATGGTAAGATAATGTTAGCAAATACTACAAACGTTCCTGGCGCACAATACAACGTACCATATCACTTTAATATTGATTCAAATACAATCGTACCAGATGCTGAAATGGGAGCTCCGCTACCAATGATGTATGATATGGCAAATGGTGGTGTTGGTTATCAAGCATCTTCTTTAAGATTTAAGGAGAATGTTGTAAATCTAGACTTTGACGCATCTGCGTTCTTATCACTAGATGCAAGAACATTCGACTGGAAAGATTCTGGAAGAAGTGATATCGGTTTCATAGCAGAAGAAGTTGCTGCATTTGACGAGAGACTAGCAGTCTCTGACGGTCAAGGTGGTTTCATCTCGATGCATTATGATAAAATGACAGTGTACCTATTCAAGGTGGTTAAAGATCTTCATGCGAAAGTAGAAGAACTAGAAGCTAAAATAAATACACTAGAAAACAAGTAAACAATGAATGAGGGGCCAGTTTCGGCTGGCCCTAATTTCTAATAAAAAAGAAACAATTAAAGAAATGGCAAGAATTTCATTAAAGGACTTAGCTGCCTTACAATCTGCCTTCAAACTTGCAAGTGTTGATGCGGCTTCATTAAAAGGCCGCTTCAATAAAGATGCAAAGAAGACAAGTGGTAACACAGCAGCTCCTGGTACATATGGCGCAAATGAGACGTATGTACAAATTAACGAGCTAGGACCGGTTGTATCAGATCTTGTTGATGGTGTTAAAGCTCTAGAAACAGAGATAGCAGACATCCACAGATTCTTAGAAGGACAACTAGGTTTAGATGCAAACAATACAAGCTTACCCCCACTTATTTATGCTGAAAAGACAAATGGTGATCTGGTAGTAGTTTTTGATGCTGATGGTAATTTACCTTCAATTTTAAAGACAATCCAACCAGAAGGTGGTACACTATCTGTATCTGGTGACCTAGCGGTATCTGGTACTCTTACAGGTTCAGGTGCTGACGGTCTTAATGTAGGTGATATTACATTAGGTGCAAACAATCAAATTTCATTCGGTGATGTTACAAATACATTTATCGGTGCAAATACAAACACACCAGAAGATTTAGAAATCCATGCAGATGGTAATTTATATTTAAGACCAGATGGTGCAGTATATGTTGGTGCTTCACCAGTTATTAGTGCATCAGGTAGATGGATTGGTACTTCTGATGGTATTAAAGGTCAAAAAGGTCAAACTGGTGCTACGGGTGCTAAAGGCGATACTGGTGCTCAAGGCGATACTGGTGCTACTGGTGCTCAAGGTGCTGTTGGTGCTAGAGGCGTCAAAGGTGATACAGGTGCTAAAGGTAATCAAGGTGCTCAAGGTGCTGTTGGTGCTAGAGGTGTTGCGGGTGCTAATGGTACATCAGGTTCATCAGGTACATCAGGTGTAAATGGTGCTCAAGGTGCTCAAGGTGCTAAAGGTAATCCAGGTGTAAATGGTACTTCAGGTACATCAGGTGTAAATGGTGCTCAAGGACCTCAAGGTGCTAAAGGTAATCCAGGTGTAAATGGTACTTCAGGTACATCAGGTGTAAATGGTGCTCAAGGACCTCAAGGTCAAAAAGGCCAAACTGGTAACCAAGGCGCTCAAGGACCTCAAGGTCAAAAAGGCCAAACTGGTAACCAAGGTGCTCAAGGTGCTCAAGGTGCTGTAGGTAATCAAGGTGATAGGGGAACTCAAGGTGCTCAAGGTCCACAGGGACCTCAAGGCGTCAAAGGTGATACAGGTGCTAAAGGTAATCAAGGTGCTCAAGGTGCTCAAGGTGCTAGAGGTGCTGCGGGTGCTAATGGTACATCAGGTAGTTCAGGTACATCAGGTGTAAATGGTGATCAAGGTGCTAAAGGCCAAAAAGGTCAAACAGGTGCAACAGGTGGCGGTGGTGCTACAGGTGCACAAGGTGCACAAGGTGCACAAGGTGCTCAAGGTTACCAAGGGCCAATTGGTGTTAAAGGTAATCCAGGTAATAATGGTACTTCAGGTACTTCAGGTACATCAGGCGTAAATGGTGCTCAAGGGCCACAAGGTCAAAAAGGTGCTACAGGTGTTAAGGGTAACACTGGTAATACTGGCCCTATCGGGCCTCAAGGTGCTCAAGGTGCTCAAGGTGCTCAAGGTTATCAAGGTAATCAAGGTGCTCAAGGTGCTGCGGGTGTTGATGGTATTTCAGGTACATCAGGTGTTAATGGTGCTACAGGTGCTATGGGTGCACAAGGGCCACAAGGGCCACAAGGTGCTCAAGGTGCTGTTGGTAATCAAGGTGCTCAAGGTGCTGTTGGTGCTCAAGGTGCTGTAGGTGCTAAAGGCCAAAAAGGTCAAACAGGTGCAACAGGTGGCGGTGGTGCGCAAGGTGCTCAAGGTGCTCAAGGTGCTCAAGGTTACCAAGGGCCAATTGGTGTTAAAGGTAATCCAGGTGCTACAGGTGCTCAAGGTGCTCAAGGTGCGACAGGTGGCGGTGGTGCTAAAGGCCAAAAAGGTCAAACAGGTGCAACAGGTGGCGGTGGTGCTACAGGTGCACAAGGTGCTCAAGGTGCTCAAGGTGCTCAAGGTTACCAAGGTATCAAAGGTGCTATAGGTGCTAAGGGTAATCCAGGTAATAATGGTGCTCAAGGGCCACAAGGTCCCGGCGGACCAGGTGGAGGTACAGGTGCCCAAGGTGCTCAAGGTGCTCAAGGTTATCAAGGTATCAAAGGTCAAACAGGTGCTAAAGGTAATCCAGGTAATAATGGTGCTCAAGGGCCACAAGGTCCTGGTGGACCAGGTGGTGGTACAGGTGCACAAGGTGCCCAAGGTGCTCAAGGTGCTCAAGGTTACCAAGGACCACAAGGTGTCAAAGGTGCTACAGGTGGTAAAGGTAATACTGGTGCTCAAGGGCCACAAGGTCCTGGTGGACCAGGTGGTGGTACAGGTGCACAAGGTGCCCAAGGTGCTCAAGGTGCTCGAGGTTACCAAGGACCAATTGGTGTTAAAGGCCAAACTGGTGCAACAGGTGCTCAAGGTGCTCAAGGTGCTACAGGTGCTAAAGGTAATCCAGGTGGCGGTGGTGCTACAGGTGCTCAAGGTGCTCAAGGTGCTACAGGTCCTGGTGGTGGTACAGGTGCTAAAGGCCAAAAAGGTCAAACAGGTGCAACAGGTGCTCAAGGTGCTCAAGGTGCTACAGGTCCTGGTGGTGGTACAGGTGCTAAAGGCCAAACAGGTGCTCAAGGTGCTCAAGGTGCTCAAGGTGCTAAAGGTAATGTAGGTAGTACAGGTGCTCAAGGGCCACAAGGTCCTGGTGGACCAGGTGGTGGTACAGGTGCACAGGGTGCTCAAGGTGCCCAAGGTGCTCAAGGTGCTACAGGTGCTAAAGGCCAAAAAGGTCAAACAGGTACTACAGGTGCTAAAGGTAATACTGGTAATACTGGACCTAGCGGTTCAACTGGACCACAGGGTGCTAAAGGTGCTACGGGTGCAGTATATGGTTCACTCTCATTCCCGGTTGCACCCGGTGTGACGTACGGTGGAACTGGAGAGAAAGTCTATGTAGACTTTGGCTCACCTGCTGCAGGACAGTCTAATCCAGGTATTTTAGATTTGAATTCAGATCCTGATTTAAGTGGGTATGGATTCAGGACAACAACAGCTGGTGTATTTATGATAACTTATTCAATCACGTTTGAATCAGGATATGCTAATAGATCTAGTTTTGGTGTACAGATGCGTTCTGGTGAACCACGTGGAGCTAACTCTGCAATGCTAGGTAGTAATAATGTTCAGTATTTCAGACATAATGCATACGGTCATCGTTCAACTGTAACTAGTACTTTTGTGGTAGATATGGGTGTTGGTGAGAAGGCATGGTTATCAACTATTTTATTAGACGGTAGTGGTCCATTTACATCAATCGTGGTTGATGGTGCACCTGGTATTGTAACAGTAACTAGACTAGCTTAAAAAAATAACTACATAAAATTATGACAACAGTTAATTATTACATTGAAGATTTAGCTACTGGTTTGGTAGTTATGTCTAACACAGCCCCGGGACAATATGTCCCAGGTTGTGATGCTAAAGCTTTTAGCTCAAATGCAGATGCACTTAAACACATCGACACTCTAGCTAATGGTGAATACAGAATCTTTTCTAGAATCGTTAAATCGTAATCTAATAAAGATAAAAGCTAAAAGGGCTCCTCATTGAGGGGTCCTTTTTTTTATAAACAAATCTAAAGTAATGCGTATAATAGTTATTAAACGTTATACATATGAATACAATGTTCGAACAACCTCAAAATGATCCACAACAGTATTATTATTTTGAAAAAGGTTTTACAAAACAACAATTAGATAAAATTTATAAAGACGTTGCTAAATTGCCAATTCAAAAAGCAACTACATTTTCTGATGATAATGACACAAGTGTTAGGTCATCTTCTGTTAAATGGATTCCACAAACAAAAGAGTGGTCATGGTTATATGAAATTTTAATGAATTATGCTGAAGTTGCAAATCAAGAACTTTGGAACTTTGATTTAATATCAGCGCCTGAACTTATTCAATATACTGAATATTATGATGTAGAGGGTGGACATTATGATTGGCACCAAGATATTGGACCTGGAATGGGTTCTACTCGAAAAGTATCAATTACAGTACAGCTTTCAGATGCAGATGAATATGAAGGTGGTGACCTTGAATTTTATTATGGTGGTCAATCATATGTTGATGCACCTCGAGGCGCCGGTGTTGTAGTACTTTTCCCAAGTTATTTAATGCATAGAGTTTCTAAAGTAACTAAAGGTACTCGCAGATCTTTTGTTCTTTGGGTTGGTGGCCAACACTACAAATAAATGAAAGTATTAATTTATATAGGTTACCAGGCAAAACAACTTGATTACAATGATTTTATTCAAGGTAATCATATTGGTGGTACTGAAATAGTTTCTTTAAAGTTAGCAGAAACATTAGTAAAGTATGGTATTGAAGCTTATTTCGGCGGTCAAATAAATAATGGTTTTCATAATGGTGTAGAATGGATTGATATATCACAATGTGGTTCTAAACACTTTGATATGGTAATTTCATCAAGCTATTTACATTTTATAGATACAATTGATTCTAAATATAAGTTTTTGTGGCTACATAACACAGATTGGTATCCATGGAGAGATGGTGAAGATATTTACAATATAGATTATATTAACCGATGGGACATGACCGGTTTAATTACATTAACACAATGGCATAAAGATTTTATGTTAAATAACTTCAGTATTAAAAAAGAGGTTCATGTAATTGGTAATTCAATTGACAGAAAAACGTTTAATAAAAAAGACAAGATTAGAGGTAGTTTTATTTACTCCTCAGCGGCTGAGCGTGGATTGTATAGATTACTACACATGTGGCCCAAAGTTTTAGCAGTGATGCCACATGCAACTTTAAACGTGTTCTGTCCAGGATACAGTAAGCCAAATGTTGAAATTTGGCCTGAAGGTGTAACTTACCATGGCACTGTTAGTCAAGATGTTTTACATGATTGGCAAATGAAGTCTGAATATTGGTTATACCCAACAAGTTATGAAGAAACTTATTGTGTTACAGCTCTTGAAATGCAGTATGCTGGCGTTATTCCAATTACAACACCCGTTGCAGCGTTAGGTGAAGTTGTCGGTGATAGAGGTGTTTTATTAAACCCTAATGAAACAGACGACGCGTTTGTGGATATAATAAAAGAATTAGAGCGTTCACCTGAACGTAAACAAAGATTAAGAGAAAAGGGACATGAATGGGCTAAGCAACAGTCATGGAATATTAGAATTCTAGAATGGTTACAATTAATTAGGAAAAATGCAAATTGATCATATTTATATTATAAATCTCCGCAGTAGTGTTGAAAGTATTGTTGATAGATTAAATGAATTACAAATGCCAAGCGGTGTTCCGTATACTATAATTAATGGTATCAATGGTCGTAATTTAGTTACGGGTAAAACTCAACTTGATTGGGAATGGTCAGCTGCTGAATGGTGGAAAATAGAAGGTCATACAAATGAATGGTGGTCTAGGGATATAAATGCAGCTGAAATAGGTTGTACATTATCACATACTATTGCATGGAATCAAGCAATTTTAGATAAAAGCAAGAACGCATTAATTCTTGAAGAAGATTTTAATACTAAAGGTAACGGTTGGCCAGCTCAAGAAATCTGGGACCAAATCCCTAGTGATTATGATTTATTTTATGTAGGTCGCCGTAGAGTTCCAGGGTATGAAGATATACCGTATTCTAAAGATATTGTAATATCAAATTATGTTTACAATTCACATGCATATGTGATTTCAGCCACTGGTATTAAAAAAGCACTCGCAGTAAATCCATCAATTGACATTATACCCATGGACGAATTAATTCCAGGACTTGCACACATTCACCCAAGACCCGAAGTTAATGAAAGATTTAAAGCAGACAATTTTTCAATATACGCGTTCAATTGCCCAAATTTACATTATGTTACACAGACAACAATTATGCAAAATTCAATATCAGAAGACTTTCCAATACTAAATACAAGTAATTGGGAAGCATGGACTCAAAGGTATGTAGCACCTGTAATGTTACAGAGAGATTATGAACTAATGACAGATAACTTGGGCCCTAATATTATAGAGTTCCCATTATTTACCGACACATTCTGTGAAGAGTTAATTCAATTAGCAGAATCTAAAGGTGAGTGGACAATGGGACGTCATGAGTTTTATCCAACAAATGACATGTTAATGGAAACATTAGGCATGAAAGATATTTACACAAGAGTAATTCGTGAGTATGTCGCACCATTGGCAACTTGGTATTATACCTTAGAAGGTCAAGGTTGGGATGTTGTAGAAGATGAGACTTTTATTATACGTTACAGACCAGACCGTCAGGGTCAACTTTCAGTCCACCATGATTATTCATCTTACACAATTGGTGTGAAATTAAATGATGAGTTTGAAGGCGGTGGTACATATTTTCCTAAATATGGTGTAAACGCAATACCTAAACGTAATGGTAACGCATTTATGCACCCTGGAATGATTACCCATAGACATGGTGGTCGCCCAGTTTATTCAGGTACTCGCTACATTGCAGTATCATTTATCAAAAACACATCAATTTTAAAATAGAATGAAGAAAGAAATTAAACTACAATCAAGTCAAGGTGATGACGGTCAATTAGTAAGTCCTGGACTTCCAGATGGCGTTAAGAATTACTTAATTGATATAGACGGCACAGTCACCGATGATGTACCTAACGAGGAACCGGAAAGAATGGCAGTCGTACAGCCATTTCCAGATGCTTTAGAAATTTTAAACAAATGGTACGATGAAGGTCATGTTATCACATTCTTCACATCAAGGACTGAAGAGGTACGTGATATCACAGAAACATGGTTAGACAAACATGGTTTTAAATATCATGGTCTTTTAATGGGTAAACCACGTGGTGGAAATTACCATTGGGTTGACAATCATGTTGTAAAAGCTACTAGATATGTTGATAGGTGGACAGATTTAGTTGAACGCGAAAAAACTATTGAAGTTTTTGAATAAAAGAGGCCCTGAACGGGCCTCTTTCTATTTAATACCGATATATAAAACAGAAATAAAAAGATTATTTTACATAATGGCAAATAAAATAAAATATAATTCAAGTATTGATGCAAATGCTCTAAATATTGGTAATTGGTCAGTTGGTTCTGGTTTAGGAATGGGTCCTTCAGCTTCAACTGGATTCAAGAATGGTATTGATATACCAGAGGGTGGTTATGCCGTATATTCAGATAATATTTCAACTCGAATAGCGCTTAACGATAATGATCTTATTAGCATTATTAATAAATTAAGTTCAGCACCAGTACAGTGGTATACATTGTATGCAATTACATATCCTGAAAGCGCATATGCACCTGCTAATAGAGACGGTATTACACCAGGTTTTGATAATATAACAGGTAGCAAGTTATACTATGCGAGTAGAGATTTAAACTATTATGTATTTGATGAAAATACAAATACATGGTTAGATAATTCTTGGTTTAATGGTGAAAGAATTGACGGCCACTGTTACGATACTTATGATGGTCAACCAAACCAACATGCTACTTTCCAGGCAGATTACGATAACATTAAAGCTAATTTTCCAAATGCAACACACATCGTAATAGGTTCACATGCTGCTGAAAGAAATACATCAACTACAGGTACAACACAAAGACTTATGGAAATTGGTTTACCTCAAAGGCATATAGATGAAGGTGGTAGACCTGAATATATCTTAGTAGGTAAGGTTAATGAACCAGCGCATCAAATTTATGTTAAAGAAAATATAAATACAGCTGTTGCCCACTTAAATTTAGCACTTCCACTTACCGGTAGAAGAGCAACAACAATTCAAGAAGCATTAGACTGGGCTAGAGATAATAATGTTTTGGTTTTAAATAGACATATTGATAACACGGTTAAAGACGGTCTAAAACTATATTTAGATGCCGGTGCCGTTACATCGTATCCTAAGGGTGGTAATAAATTTTACGATTTATCAGGTAGTAATAATCACCACAATGTGGTAAATAACCCGGTAAATAATGGTAGAGACTTTACACTAAACGAAACTCAAGGTTTTAATATCTCAAATGCTGCAACTAAGTCTACTAATAGTACAGTTGTTATGTGGTACAAAACAACAGATAGCAGAGAATTATGGGTAAGAGGTGATACTGGTTCTGAATACATTGCAGCTTCAGATAATAATAATTATTATCACCAAAGCTCGGGTTCTCCAACATATTATTCTGATTTAAATAATGTAGTTAATCCTAATACACAAGGTGTTAGAGACGGTAGATACCATATGGTAGAAGCTAAAAATGTTAACTTTAGTGCTTGGGATTCTATGAACTGGTTTTTATATGGTTCTTCATGGAACATGAATGGCTCAGTTGCTAAAATAATGGTATATGATAGACCACTCACAACGGCTGAGTCTATCCAAAACTATTATGGAGGTCCTATTATCACTAGGAACTTACAACAACATTATGATTTTAGTAATCTTGTATGTTATGAAACGGGCCAAAATGAAATTAGAAATCTTGTAAATCCATCACAGTCTTCTGCAATTACAAATACAGCATCGGCGATTTCTTATAATAACCAGATGGGTTATTTAGAGTGGACTGGAGATTCTAATGCGTATATTGATATTCCAGATACTGGTAATATGGCTACATTCTCACTTTCTACTTGGGTTTGGAATGACCCTACTGGTGCAAATTCAAGACATTCTATTCTTAGAAACTTTTGGGAGATTGTAGAAACATCAATTCAGTTCTGGTCATATGATTTTGACAATGATTATTGGAGGTCTTCCGGTAATGGTGCAGTTCCATATAATGAATGGACTCACATTACAACAACATGGGACGGTTCTGTAATTAGACATTACATTAATGGTGTTTTATATTGGACAGATTCAAATACATCAGGTGGTACTTCACAGAGTATGTATAATTTTGGTGGATA
>Ga0206130_10007488_pt1 | contig 12055 bp, 5 predicted proteins | sample Helgoland_Spring_9_FD_148637 | JGI IMG/M metagenome (GOLD analysis project Ga0206130, IMG submission 148637) | Pelagic subsurface seawater microbial communities from Kabeltonne, Helgoland, North Sea - Helgoland_Spring_Bloom_20160512_1 | ecosystem: Environmental > Aquatic > Marine > Epipelagic ...
GTTTCGATAACTTGGATGCTGGTTTGCTTTTGTGGGCTTGGTTGATGTAGGTGTTTGTTTTTTGTATCCCTCGCTTTCAGCCCCTGTGTCACCCTGTGAATTCACCATCCACTCTCAACTTTGAAATTACGAGGGGTGTTGGAGAACGTTAAGACAATGGGGTTGTTTTTTAGTTTGTGTGTTTTTTATGTCGACGTTGTAGAAGAATCGGGGGACAGAATAGCTGTGCTCTCTGAGATGAGTTGAATCAGCTCTTTGTTTTCCGTTTGTAAACTGATTTTGATGTTCTTTGCTTGTTGGAGTGCTTCGAACGCTTCTTCCTGTTGGTTGGACATGTAGAGAAGGGTTGCTTTTTTACACAAAAACTTGGCGTGTTCCAATGGATACATGGCAACCAGTGGCTCACCTGTCTTTAGCAACTTCAATGCTTGTACGAGTTGTTGTTTTTGTGTTCCATACATCCACGCCAGTGAACCAGAAAAGGCACCCGCCGCTGTGGGAAGAGCCGTGTGGCAGATTTCGATTGCCTGACACAGATATTCCTCGGCTTTATCCCACTGCTGCAACTTGATATACGATTCACCTAGGTTCCCCAGAGAAAGGCCTTCTTGGTATTTGTCGCCGATCTCCTGACAGACCTTCAACGATGTTTGGTATGTTTCGATAGCCTTGTCGTACTCACCTTGGCTGTCAAAAATGAGGCCAAGATTTCCAAGCTGTAGACTCTCCTGTGATTTGTTCCCGATTTCTTGACTAATCTTCAATGCCTGTTGTAGGTGTGTTTGCGCTTTTGTATATTCACCGAGGGAGGTGTACAACATTCCAAGATTTCCCAACATAATGCCTTCGTTTCGTCGATTCCCGACAGTTCGATTTATGGCTATAGCCTCAGTACAATATTGAATGGAACGCTGATACTCTCCAAGACTTTCCAACACGACTCCGATGCTCCCCAGATTTCGTTCTTGTCTGAATAAGTCTTCGATTTCTTTGGTGACTTCCAACGACTGTTCAAAATGCTCAATTGATTTTTGGTATTCTCCTTTGCGAAGATAAATCTTGCCCATTTCGGTTAAAGAATCTGCCACCAAGAGGGGTAGGTCGTTTGTTTTTGCGATATCGAAGGAACGTTCAAAGGTCTGCAATGCACCTTGATAGTCAGTAATACTTCGATGGACCCCACCAATTTTTAGGAGGGTACTGGCAATGCCTTTTGCATAATCGATTTGTTGATAAATATTCAACGCTTGTTGGTATTTACGGAGAGCCCTCGCATATAAAGATTCGGTTTCTTCAATATTCCCTTGTTCGACCAATTGTTCTGCTTTGAGGCGTTGTTCAGCAAGAGTTGGTGTAGAAGGGGTGTTTGAATCCTGAAACTTGTTGAGAAGATTGTGAGGCTGTCGTTGAGAAATGGATGCACTGTCGGTGGTGTAAGGAGATAATACCTCATCTACTGAGATGCTGAACTCATCTTTTGTGCCACGTCGTGCCTCTTGTACATGTCCACTAATTCTCAGGAACCGACTGTGTGCGATGTTCAGTCGGTTCTTGGACAACCAAGGAATATTGTCCTTTTGCAATGCTCTATTTGTGATATCCACACCCAAAGAGGCAGGGCCTTTCATCCCAAGAATCTTAAGGGCACCAAGACAACAGTTGGATGCAGATTCAGCATCACCATACTCAATAGCAACGATCAGATTTTCCAACTCCTCGAAGAATTGTCCCCACTCCTTTTGTTTGTGGATGTCGTCTAGTTGATCCAGAAATACCATTTCGCCAAATTGGGCATAGTGTTCGGCATGACGCTGTTGCGTTTGTCTTAAGGCTTCTGGCCCAGACAATCCATGTTCGATACTGTCGGGGTTTTGGAGTTGAGCATGGGCATATTGACGAACAGATTCCAATATTCCATAACGGATGTGTTCACTTTCGAGATGATTTTGAAGCAACAATGAGTCGTCACATAAATCTTGAAGTATGTCCACTACTGGTGGCATTTCCTTCCACCCTCCACAATTAAAGATCTGTTCGACCGCTGTTAACTCAAATCCACCTCGAAAAACACTGATTTGGGAAAGCAAGGCTTTCTCCCAAGGTTTAAGGAGGTCCCAAGACCAGTCGAGTGCGCCTTGCAATGCTTGGATCTCTGTATTTCGTGAGCGAAGAAAGGAAAACCGTTCATGGAGTCGGTGTTCGATTTCATCTACGTTGAATAGTTTCAATCGAGCCGCCGCCAACTCTATCGCGAGTGGAAGATTGTCGAGTCGTGTGATGATTCGTTCAATCGTTTTTTTATTGTCGTTGTGTACTGTAAAATTGGGCTTTGCGATTTGGCCTCTTTTTATGAAGACTTCTATGCTTTCCAATGGTGTTAAGGGGTGGATTTGGAAAGAAGTCTCCTCTGGTAATCGCAATTTAATCCGACTGGTGGCGATGATACGGAGTGAGTCAGATTGTGTTATCCATTGACCGATGATCTGTTGGATGGGCTTGATGACCTGCTCCAAATTGTCCAAGACTAAGGTATACGGTTGGTCTACAAACAGTTCACTCAACTGACCAATCGGATCGATGCTTCTTAATTGGATATTCATCGCTTTGGCGACAATTCGTGCAGCGCTCAGTTCTGAATTCGCTTCGGTTAAGTTGCAAAAGTATGTGGTGGATTCTGAATCTTGCAAGTCGTAAATGGCCTCCAAAGCCAATCGACTTTTCCCAACCCCTGCAGGTCCAATTAGAGACACCACTCTAGAGCCATGTTGTAAGGTTTCAGTGATGGAAGTACGTATTGCTTGTCTGCCAACCAACTCTCCACGTCGTGCACGGAGTAGTACAATGTCATCATTGCATTTGTCACTCAGCATTTGTAGCAATGATTGTTGTGAATGTTGTGAGAGGTGTTGTAAGTGTCGTTGACGGAGTCTTTCTAAAGACTTGCGCTCTTTTACAGAGCCTATCGCTATAGCATGAATGATGTCCTGAATCAATAACTCTGCCAAGGCTTCATTTGCTTCCTTTAGTTCAGGATCATACACCAATGCCCCTTGCAGAGTGGAGCGATAATCTTCATGACATGTTTTGGCACGTTGCCGTTTGAGAGTCGCTTGCTTCCAATGCTCCCATCCGTCATCAGATATAGAACCATCCACGTTGGTTAGGGTATTTGCTTTGGTCCAATACTGCTTGGATTCTATTTTTAGATCCTCTGATTCCTTGAGGAGTTCTAAGGCTACAGTGTATTCTTTGAGGGCTTTATCTCGTTTTTGAGCCCCTTCAAGCCAATGGAAAATGTCATTTGCCAGTTCTGAAGCCGTTTGATATCGACTGGAGATCTCTCTTTCCATCGCTTTGTCACAAATCTCAATCAGAGGCTGGGGAATTTTTCCGGTATATTCTACCAAGGGTTCAACATTTGGAAGTTCAATGGGGTCTGTACGTGAATCTGTTGTTAACAGAGACGGTGGACGACTACTTCGAACCTTTTTAAGGATTTCCAGTGCCGAGTTGCCAGTGTAGGGGAGTTTTCCAGATAATATTTCATAGAGAATGGCCCCCAATGAATAAATGTCTGTATGTGTTCCCATCAAATCAATACGGCCTTTGGCTTGTTCGGGAGACATATAGGTTGGTGTTCCAGAAACCATTCCCATACGGGTTTGGAATGCATTTTCTTCCGAACGTTTGATTTGAACTGTTGTGTCTTCCAGTATGGGTTCATCTTTATTGAGTACTTTGGCAATACCCCAGTCGACAACAAGAACCTCTCCAAAATCACCAATCATGATGTTTTCTGGTTTTAAGTCTCGATGAATTACCTCAACAGAGTGTGCATACGCTATGGTCTCACACACTTTGTGGAAACTTTGGATTAATTGACGAAAAGAATATCCCTTCTCTCCAATATGCCAATGTTCAGTACTGGACGCTTTATGCACATCTTTAATGCAGTGTGAGAATTCGACTCCGTTGATTTCTTTCATCGTAAAATAGAGTCTACCATCGTCCAGTTCACCAAATTCATGAATCGGAATGATGTTGGGGTGTTGTAGTTGAGCACCAATTTGCGCTTCTTCAAAGAACCGTGCCAGTGCTTTACGATTGCTCAACATAGAGGGGTGGACAATTTTCATTGCAAGATTTCGATTGAGTATTTCATCTCGTACTTTTCGTACTTCGCCCATGCCTCCTTCACCCAATACTCCTAGGTTAATATAGCGGCCGATTCGATTGCTTAGGGGGGATGTAGACATGAAGGACGTGTGTTCCATTGCCAATGTATGCATCTCCATAGATTCTGAAAGAGGAGATGCCATAGAGTCTTTTTCTACAGCCCTGAGTACGATTGGAGTACTGGGTGCGGTCAAGGCATCAAATGTCTCACTGTCGATACTGTCAAGAATGCTGTTTGACAACAGACGGTCTGTTGTTTCCATCTGATTAGCCGCCTGGGTTTGTGCAGCGGATGTGAAAGTAGAAGTAGAAGTGTGCAGAGTGTCTAGTGAATCTTCTGAATCTTCTGAGATAAAGTCTTCAAGTGTCAATTTTGAGATGAAGGTATGAGAATCCATCGACGTGAACTCGGAAAGCAGTGCCTCATCTTTTTTGATGTTGCTGAACAATTCTTTAATAGAGTCTTGAATTGGCTCTGTTAAGTTGGATTGCTTTAGGTGATTCAATATGTATGGGATGAGCACGATAGTTCCAAGGTATGTATTTGGAAACATTTTATCGTAAACGGTATAGAACTGCTTAGGATGAAAAGGGTGGACTGTATGTGGAAGGAGTGTATTGTGCGTTAATCTACAGAAGAAATACAGAGTATCTCACTGCTGTATTAGAATATTTGATCTATGAAAAGGCTAGAGTCTGTCTCTGTCAAAATCTGAAACTCATCCAGATGTCTCCCGTTTGTTTTTTGTGCATGGAAGAAGATCAGGTGGAAGGGATATTGAATATTTCAGGAAATCAACGTCTCCAACACACCACCTTCCAATTCTGAATCCCCAAAATCCGAAATGTACTCTCCATCATCGGTTCGAATCCCAAAGGCATTGATGTAGGTGTTGAACAGTTTGTTGTGGGTCAGCCCTTCAAAATCTACAAACTGCCCAGTGCGTAAAAATCCATTTCCGGACCCGACTGATATGAAGGGAACATTGTTGTAGGAGTGTGAGACACCGTTGCCAAGATCATTACACCATACAGAGATCCCTTTGTCTAGAATACCGTATGCTTCAAGTTTGTTCAGAAAATGACCAAATGTTTGGGCAAACAATCGATCCACAGAATGATGCATGTCTTCAGCCCCGACAATGGCTTCTCCTTCTGAACCATCTGCACTGATCCGATGGGATATCCAGTGAAAGGAAGGCAACTTTGTACCGTCAATCGTGTATTGTGTACCATCGTTGCCATCTCCAATCTGTAAGGTGGCAGCGGTTGCATAGTTGGCGGAAAAAGCAAGTGCAACTAGGTCTAGGTGCATCCGCGCGATGGTGATCCGATTGTCATTGAGTGTGCCGAGACCAGAAAGGGTGGCCATGGCTTGTTCTTCATCTGCGGATAAACTTGCGGCAAGCAGTTCAAACTCTCGAATAGAATCAAAGTGCAATTCCAGTTTTTGTTTGTCGGCTGTTGAGAGGTATGGATTGCGTTGTAGGTCATTGATTTGTTCAAGGATGATATCGTTGATTGACTGTCGCCGTTCAAAAACCAACTCTGAGTAAGATCCGTCGGTGACCCCAAGCATTCGTTGATAAGCGGTCCAAGGGTCATCTTCTGCAGGTCGTAACTGCTTGGGACCTCGATAAGACAGCACTTCTTCAAGATAGCCATTGCGGGGTCCTGTATAGAGTGTCAATGGTTCTCCACCCCGTTGTGGAAAGTGTCTTGCAATGTATCCATCAATCGATTCACCCATCGCCAACGATTCGTTGCTGCTCAGATCCTCACTGACTCTTGCGGCTGTTAGACATTGATTTCCACCACCAGAGTGTCCACACCCATTGTGGCTATGACCATAGGAGAGTCCTTTGGGTACAATTAAATGATCTGCCCATGGAGCCAATTCAGAAAGCACCTTGTCGGGTTGTGCTGCCAATATAGAGGGGGTTAGCAATCCGGTTTCATTCGGCCAAAATCGATTTACTTCCCCATTGCTATCTCCTTGCGTAACGCCATTTCCTTGTCGGAAGAAGAACATAAAAGAGGCGGGTTCTTCATTTGCACGTGTATCTGATTCCAGAAAAGGCAAGAGCAATGTTGCGGAACCAGCTTGTAGAAATCGTCGACGAGAGAGTTTCATTCTGCACCTCGATATCGAAAGGAGTCCAATTCTACAGTCAGTAAAACGAGGTCTAGGATAGACGTATTGTCCTTTGATGCTTGGTATAGTGTTTCTACAAAATGCTCATCGTCATCCTGTATGGGACGGCCTAAGAAATACGATAAGACATGTTCAGCATAGCATTGATGGGCTTCTTGTGATTCTGCTAGGATTTGGGTGAACTCGACACCAGTTTGCCAAGACTGTAAACCATCCAAGATGAAATAGTAGTCATCTCCTGCATCGACTGGTAGACCATTGTCTTCTGTACGGAAACGCCCCAACTCGTCGTATTGTTCAAATGCAAAACCGGGGGGGTTGATCAGGGCAGAGTGGCATCCTTCTCCACAGGTTCCTTCACCGGTATGTGCCTCAACCCGTTCACGATTGGTTAACGTGGGATCTTGAACTGGCAATCCAGGCACCACATCAGGAGGAGCAGGCAAACTTTTGCAGAGGACGATGTCGTTGATGAATACACCACGATGAATCGGAGAGGATTGGCCCACGTCTGATTTGTAGGCGAGGGGACCAAGCAATGTCAAAATCCCCGAGCGTTCTGTAGGGTCCAGATCAATGCGTGTAAACTCCGAAGTGGTACTTTCAACACCATACAGAGCCGCCAATCGATCATTGGCAATGGTGTAGTCTGCTGTGTACAATTCTTTTACGGTACCATTCTCTGTGTAGATGTGCCACGCGATGAACTGTTCAATCTCTTCTTTGAATAGTGTATTGAGTTCAGTATCCCAATTATCATCTGGTTGATCGATGTTGGCGTAGCCATCCCAATGAAACAGTTCCTTGTGCAATTGCAACAGGTTCTCTTGACCACATTCCGACAACAGAAGTCGTTCGGCGTGTTCTGTATAATTGTCGATAAAGTTTCCATTGTCCAAATCGGACACCATGTCAGAATCTGGTGGTGTATTACACACTTGAAAGGAGAGTTTACTGGCAAGTTCAAAGGGGTCGAGGATGGTGTTGGGTTCAGTTCGTTCAATCCGATAGAGAAAATCTGGAGATTGGAGCACCGCGGTCACCACCAAACGTACGCCATCGGCAATATCGTCTCCCGATGCAAGCAATGTCGCACCGTCAACAAAGACTTCGTTCCATAGTGCCACCTCATCCGATGTTAAGGGTCTTCGAAAGGCTTCTGATACAAATCGCTCAACCCAAGGTGTGACTTCGGTCAAACTTTGAGTGGAGGTTCCCAAATCCACACCGCCTTCAACTTCAATCCAATCGATCAACAAATTGCGGTCAAATCCCAAGTCTGGTTCGTAGCAATCGTTGCTAAAAGCAATCGATACGATGTGCGTACCGGTAGATATATTGGATTCGACTGAAACCTCAATGGGATCTAGTACTTCTGTTGCAACGAGGGCTTCTCCATCGAGCCGCAGCTCCATTGCTGCTCCGAGATCATCATCACACGGTGTACCCGATACTAGGGTGCGCAGGGTATACAAACCAGCATGGGGGATGTCAAATTCTACCGACAATGTGCCATTTGACCACAGATTGTATCGGTTTCCAGAAGCCGCACCCGTTGTGCCAATAGCATCCTCAGACTCTCCTTCAATGCGTTCCGTATAGGCAATCGTTGAACCACCTTCGCGTGGGTCTTCGGAGACTACATAGGCGTATGTGTTCAAATCACTGACGACTTGTGCGCCCAAACTTTCTGCCGCCCGTTGATAATCTTGAAACAAAATGGTGTCTACTGCCAAGACCTCTCCGTTGTTCTCAAATCCTGCGGAGAGAGTGGATTGTTGAAAGTTGTCAGAGAATGAACTGGCATCAATGTTCAACAAAGAGGCTACGCTGTTGTTCCACTGAAGATGGGTTAAGCGATGAATCCTCGGGTTGATACCCATGTTTTGTAGACTCGGGTCATCTTCAACAGAGGGAGAAGTATCTGTTGTATTGTCGTTGGAAGGTTTTTCTCCAGAGCAACCACTCGATAAGAACCATGTAAATACAATCGGATACATCATGATGTATACAGTGTAACACGGGTTCTGTTAAACGGTGTCACCAATGTCCTGTGTAGACTTTGTCCTGTGTATCAACTCAACTTGTGAAACTGAACTGTATGGATGTTCATTTGTGATAAGGGTCAATCCGATTGTTTTGCCCATTCGTGCAGTTTGGCGATCACAGGGTGTGAATCCCCAATATAGTTGATGGCATCTTCGATCACGGAATGCGCTTGATCTATTTCTTCAAAATAGGCACATGTCAGAAGCAACTCGTATATGTTTGCATAGTACGGTACGAGATCAAAGCCGTGGTCTCTAAGTCCGCTGATAATGTACTGATAAGTGTCAAACCACCAAGAGATGTCAGTGGTTCCATACTGTTTATGAAGACCGATAAATCGATTCATGCCCACTTGTACAAATCTCTCTGTATTGTCATGTTTGGGCAGACCTCTGAACAGATGGGAGAGGAGATCGGCGATTTGATATGGGTATGAATAGTTTATTCCTGCCATGACGTTGTTTGCTTCATCCCAATTCCCATCGTCAAGCAGTGTATTCAACTGTTCATAGTCTACAAGTACGTGTTCGTCTAATCTGTTTCCCATGTTGCTTCTCCGATGTGTTTGATTTATCTAAAGTCTCTATTTTATACATACAACAAAAGTTTTTACCATATATCTGAGTAGATTTCGATACCCTTAATCAACATATAAATACAGATGTGGAGTGTAGATATGAGAATGTTAATATTGGCTGTGGTCGTGATGGGCTGTCGCAATGAAATTAAAACGCCGGTTGAAGAGGAAACGGAAGTCCAAATCGTAGACAATGATGGAGATGGGTACACCGTTGATGATGGGGATTGCGACGACAATGATGCCAATATTCATCCTGGAAATGAAGAATTTTGCGATGGCATTGACAACAATTGCGATGGTGAAATTGATGAAGCGGTCAAAGAAACCTTTTATTTGGATTCGGATGAGGATGGTTTCGGAAACACTGCCATTGTCGAATATGCTTGTGTTGCCCCAGATGGGTATGCACTGATTGGCAACGATTGTGATGATGAAAATGCAGCAGTATATCCTGCAGGAATTGAAGTGTGTGATGGCATCGACAACAATTGTGATGGTGTAATTGACGAAGGTGCGACCACAGCCTACTATGTCGACCGTGATGGCGATGGTTTTGGAGATGAAGATTCGTTGGAATGGCTTTGTGAAGAAACAGATGGTGTAACGACAGTCGGTGGAGATTGCGATGACAGCAATGCGGTTGTACATCCCGATGCAGTGGAAACATGCGATGAATTGGACAACAACTGCAATGGTTCAATCGATGAAGACTTGACCAATACCTATTACAACGACAACGATGGTGATGGTTTCGGCGATGCTTTTTCCAGTGTGGAAGCCTGCGACAAACCGAATGGTTACGTAGACAACCTCGAGGACTGTGACGACCTCTCATCCATCATCAATCCGTTGATTACAGAACAATGTGATGGAATTGATAACAACTGTGATGGCTCAATCGATGAAGACGGTGCGCTTGGTTCAACCGGTTGGTATCAAGATGTCGACATGGATGGTTTTGGAGATCCGAGCCTGTTTCTAATCAGTTGCAGTCAACCGACAGGGTATGTAGCCAATTCAGCAGATTGTGATGACAGTGATGGTGCGATTTCTCCAACTGCAACTGAGGTCTGTGACGGGATTGACAATGACTGTGATGGTGCGATGGATGACGATGATGGAAGCTTGGTCACTTCGAATATCTGGTATCTGGATCACGACTCCGATGGCTATGGAGATGCTTTGTTTGGTCTTTCAGGGTGTACACAACCCAGCAGTTATGTCGTTGACAGCACTGACTGCAATGATCTGAATGCGTCTATTTTTCCAACCGCAATGGAAGTGTGTGATGGTTTGGACAACGACTGTGCTGGGGGCATAGACGATGCCGATGCCAATGTTGTTTATGTTGGCAGTGACTTGTATTATACAGATGCAGATGGTGATGGCTTTGGAGATACAGATTTGTCGGTGTACACCTGTAGTCCGGATTCAACACTGATTGATATCGATGGTGACTGTGAAGATGGTGACGGTGCAATTTTTCCAACTGCGGATGAAGAATGCGACACCATTGACAACAATTGTGACGGCATCATAGATGGTTCCGATTCCGTTGACCAGACAACTTGGTATGTTGATTTGGATGCAGATGGCCATGGAGACAGTCAAGTTTCACTAGACCTCTGTTATCAACCGAGTGGCTATGTTGAGAATGATACCGATTGCGATGATGGTGATATTGCTCGAAATCCAGATGAAGTGGATATCTGTGATGGAATTGACAATGATTGCGACGGGACGATTGATGAAGATGGTGGTCTTGGTAGCAGCACCACGTGTGCCGCGTCTTCGTGCGCTGAGATTTTCGCAGATGGTTCAACGCAGGATGGCCTCTATTATATTCAAGATGCTACGGGCAATCCAATTGAAGCCTATTGTGAGATGGATTTTGAAGGTGGTGGTTGGTTGGCGGTCTACAACTTTATCATTCCTGGCAGTTCGACTTCAGATGCGGCGACCATGCATTCTTCATTGATTTCCAATACCGACATGTTGAGTGCGGTAGACCCAACGTTGATGTCTACGAGTATTGCCACACAGAATCTACCACTGGGTCAGTATACCGAGGTGGTCTACGGATGGGCACCCAGCACAACAGAAGATGTGACGCTTTATGGCTGGATGACCGACAACAGTGGATTGGCAGGGGCTTGTTACGTGGATGGATATTGTGGCACCAATGTTGCTGTGGGGGATTTTTATATTTCCACGACGGGGAGCACCAGAACAATTTACACGGGGAATTCGCCAGGGTATCCACACGTAGGATTGGGATTTTCAGGACAGATTATTGTTTGGGGATATGATCTGAACAATTCCTCCTACAGTCACTGGGGCGGTTGGTATGATGGCAATCCTTGTTGTGCAGCGGGGAACACTTCTGAGATGCCATCAGCCGGTGGTCGATATGTGATGTATTTGCGGTAGGTTACCCTTTTACGTTTACCTTTGTCGATAGGCCTTCGAGTCTTTCAACTGTCTTGTTCGCGTAAGCACGTCCAGGCCCACCGTCGCCTTTACGGCGTCTTGAATCTCCACAGATTCTACACGTACAAAGGGGTTGCTGTCCCGTTCAATTTGCATCGTGGAAGGAAGGGTGCTTTCACCACGGGATCGAATGGCTTTCACTTGTTCAAAACGCTCGACCAGTTTCGAATTCCCAGATTCTATCGACATCGCAAAGAGCAAGTTGTCTTCGGTATATTCATGGGCTGGACAAACAAATGTCGTTGGGGGAAGACTGGCTAAACGTTGCAATGATGCATGCATTTTGGCAGGGGGGCCATCAAACAAATAGCCACACCCTCCACTGAACATGGTGTCTCCACAAAATACAAAATCGGCAACAAGAAATGAGAGGTGTCCATCAATGTGCCCTTCAGTTCGCCAAACTTCTACGTCTAAGTCTCCCAGTTTGAAGACATCGCCTTCATCGACACCTTGTGTGATGTGTGGAACGTCTGCAGAGCGTGTTCGACACCCTATGACGTCTACATCATCCAGCAGTCCACGCTTGCCCAAGTCACGGTTGATGCCGACATGATCTGCGTGCGTGTGGGTGTTCAGAATGTGGGTGATACGTAAGTTGTTGG
>Ga0206130_10007494_pt1 | contig 12044 bp, 8 predicted proteins | sample Helgoland_Spring_9_FD_148637 | JGI IMG/M metagenome (GOLD analysis project Ga0206130, IMG submission 148637) | Pelagic subsurface seawater microbial communities from Kabeltonne, Helgoland, North Sea - Helgoland_Spring_Bloom_20160512_1 | ecosystem: Environmental > Aquatic > Marine > Epipelagic ...
GTTGCTCGGGTGCTTGCTACAAATACTCCTTGTCCTCAAGAATTTATCGCCGTAAATGATTCTTTTGGAGAGAGTGGAAAACCAATGGATTTAATGGAAAAGTACGGCTTAGGTGCTTCTCATATTCATGATGCAGCACTAAAAGCTATTCAGAGAAAAGCTTAAAACTAAATTTGTTTAAGTAACGCTTCTATTGATTCTATTCTTGGCAGGCATGTATTATTTTCACAAAAGAAAATACCCTTCTCAGAATATCCTGTCGTCATTGGAATCTCGTTGTGGTAAGAAATAACGATGCGTTTTCTAAGAAGGATTAACAACTCAGCTCGATTGGGTTTATGCTCAGTTAATACATGAAGTTCTTTAGTGCCTTTGAGTATTCTAAAATACAATGCCATCCAATTTAAATATCCGCTAGGATATTTAGAGATAAGGCCCTTAACCTTCCCCAACATCTCTTGGCTTTTTTCGAGCCAATCATCCTTTCTAAAATAAACACCCAATTCATAAAGATTATGAGCCATAACTGAATTGGAAGATGGGATCACATCATCGTCGATATCTATTTTCCTAGCAATCAATTTCGCATCCTTTTGCGTATAAAAAAATAATTTTTGGGTCTCACTATAAAACTCAGAAAACACAAAGGCTGTCATCCTTTTTGCATAATGTAAATAGCTTAGATCTCCTTGTACTTGATATAAATAAATAAAGGATTGAATCGTATTAGCATAATCGTCTAAAAAACCATCAATACTCGAAACGCCGTCCACGTAATTTCGCTTGAGTGCGCCTTTTTCATCAAGTTGTTTCTCTACTATCCATGATGCTAAAGCCCTAGCCTCTTTAAGATACTCCTCATTATTAAATGCAAGATAAGCTTGCGTTAGCCCATTTATTAAAAGTGCATTCCATGACGTTAATGATTTTGTATCGATTACAGGCCTTGTTCTCTTAGCTCGTTGTGAAAAAAGTATGTTTTTGACCCGGCCTAAATGTTCTTTCGTCTCCGCAATAGTCCAGTTTTGTTTTTCGGCAACATCAATTAGTGCTTGTTTCCGCTGAAGTATAAACAAACCATTTTCCCAAACTTCATCTTCATGAATCCCAAAAAAATCTTTAACCCAATGAAAATCTGTCTTAAGCATTTGTTTAAGATCATCCTTTCTCCAGCAATAATATACACCTTCGGCGCCTTCACTATCAGCATCTTGAGAACATAAATACGGACCTGACTTTGTCTTTAAATTACGTTTTAAATACTCAAAAGTCTCATGAACAATGTTGCCATAAAACTCACAATCCGAATTGGAATTAGAATGCATTGCTGCCTTACTATATAGTCCGATGAGTTGGGCATTATCATATAACATTTTTTCAAAATGAGGAACCTTCCAAAGCGCATCAGTTGAATACCTAGAAAACCCACCTTCAACATGGTCATAGATTCCACCATAACCCATCGCAAAAAGGGTTCTACGTATGTGTATCTCAATCATTTCGTCCTGCTCTTGACTGCCGTAGTCTAATAGAAATTCAAGATGATTTGGTAATGGGAACTTGGGTACAAACGCATACCCGCCAAACTCCGTATCAAATGTAGATTTTAGCTTAGAGATCCATTTTTTCATGGTGCCAATGCTTAAGGCATCGTAGTCAGTAATCTGTTCATAAGAAGCATCCTGAAGATGACCTTGAATTTCTTTTGCAAAATCTTCTACACGATCAGGTTGTTTCCGACTGGTTTCCACCAAGGCCTTAAGAACCTCTAACCATTTTTCTTTTTTGAAATAAGTGCCCCCATATATTGGCCGACCATCAGGAAGCAATATACAATTTAAAGGCCATCCACCTTGAACACCCATTAATAGTATTGCTGACATATATAACTGATCAACATCAGGACGTTCTTCTCTGTCGACTTTTACATTTACAAAATGTTTATTCATAAAGGCTGCCACTTCTAGATCCTCAAAACTTTCCTTTTCCATGACATGACACCAATGACATGAAGAATAGCCGATACTTACGAGTAGTAGTTTGTTCTCTTCCTTTGCGAAATCTAATACCGCATCAGACCATGGCTGCCAATGCACAGGGTTTTCTGCATGCTGCAATAGATATAAGGAAGTTTCATTGGAGAGATTGTTATCTTTCATCGTTAGTATTTGTTTAAAAACTATATTTGTTTAGCAAAGGTTTTTTAATGAAGGAATACAGACCGATAAATGTACTTTTTTTTCTTTTATTGACCTGTTCTTTATTGCTCCCAATAGTATACTTTGCCCCTGAAGATGGTTATGTAATTTTTGGTGAAAACATAAGGTTCTTAACTTGGGAAAGGTTAATAACTCCTAAGAATCAAGAAAAGAAGAATATCGACTTTTTAGAGAATGTTGATGTTTCAGATATTAATGACGATTCCTTTAATTCGCAATTAGATACAGCCAATACAAATCTTGGTTTACCGTCAAAAAGTAGTGTTCTTCGCGTTGCGAGTCAAACGCATTTGGAACAAAATGCCGAGGCTAAAGAAAATCTAGGTGCTTTTTTTAGTATTCTAAATAACATTGCTTCTCGAAAAGAAAAGGTTAATATTTTCCATTACGGTGATTCTCAAATCGAAGGAGATCGCATGACCGCTTTTATTCGTCAACGACTTCAAAGCCAGTTTGGAGGTGCGGGACCTGGTATGATTCCTGCAATTAACGTTTACAACACGATATCATTTGGACATAACTACTCCCAAAACTTCATTCGAAAAATTATTTTTGGAAAAGAAAAGCTGACTTCAAAAAAATATGGCGCAATGCTTTCTGCCGCAAAATTCAACATTGATAGTATTGCGCTAAGTCAAAATAGGCCAACCGAGGCATGGATTGAAATCACTCCTTCTACAAAAGGTTATTCTCGATGTAAAGCCTACACAAACGTCTCTTTATTCTACAATGATTGCATTGACACTTGCACCCTTGATGTTTTTGTGAATGATGCTTTTTATGGTTCTGACTCTTTAATAGCAGATGGAGATGCACACCAACTTTTATTGAAATTTACGACAACACCCCAAAAACTTAAGTTTGTTTTTAAATCGAAAAATAGCCCTACAATAAATGGTATTTCACTTGAAGGGGATGTCGGTGTTCAAATGAATAATGTTGCAATGCGTGGCTCCTCGGGCACCCAATTCAGCTCATTAAATAAAGAAGTCTTCTCCTTTATGCATCAAGCGCTAAATACAAAGCTGGTTATTATGCAATTTGGTGGGAATTCAATCCCATTCTTTAAAGATAGTAGCGCTGTGCGCTCCTATGCGAGAAGGTTTAAACGACAAATTGAGTTTGTTAAAAAATCAACTGATAATGCAGCAATCATTGTTATTGGACCTAGTGATATGTCACAATTACAGGAGGGCATTTATGAGACATATCCCTTTATTCCATATTGTATTCAACAAATGAAAAAGGAGACTCTGAATGCAGGTGGCTCTTATTGGGATTTGTACAACGCCATGGGGGGTAAAGACTCAATGTTTGCATGGGTAGAAAACAATCTCGCCGGAAAAGACTATGTTCATTTTACGAACAAAGGATCAAAAAAAGCTTCTCAATTATTTTATGATGCTTTTATCGATGCTTTCAAGGTTTGGGAGAAAGACCTTCAAAAAGATATAACAAAGGAAAGTAATGAATAGCCTCTTTTTTCATATCATTTTTTATATTCCGATACTGGTTCATGGGCAAGTTGAACCTGATTCTAATAGAATCAATCTGTTTGAAACCGTTTGTATCGACTCGAATGCTGTGAATCAATTTCCGTTTATAAATTTTGATGAAAATGTTTTCATATTCCCCTCTAGTGACAACGGAAGTTGGGATGAGCTATACACCTCAATGGATTCTATGATTCGATTTAAAGATCGAAAACTAAATTTTTACCATATTGGAGGCTCTCATATTCAAGCTGATATTTATACCCATGATTTTAGGAGCTTTTTACAAAGAAATTGGCCAGGACTCGGAGGTCATAGAGGCCTCGTTTTTCCATTTAATTTAGCGAGAACAAATAATCCAAGCAATTATCGATTCACCTCATCGAATAGCTGGAGTGGTTATCGAAGCGTGATTCAACGTCCTGAGTTTGTACACTACGGTATCACAGGAGCGGCAATCTCCTGCTCAGACTCGCTTATAGACTTGAATTTCATCTACAAGAAAACAAGAGTGAGCCCTCCTATTGAGGCTATTAGAATCTATCACAATAGTGGTGTTATTCCTTTTGAATTTAATTTTGGATCAAATGAATTATTAATCGAGTCCGTTCGTCGCTGTTCTGAAATGGGATATACAGAAATTCAGTTTACCGATGCTATTGATACTTTAGATATCCAATTTATACGAAACACTAAAGAAAAGTACAGATTGGATCTTTATGGATTTGAGCTCATGAATGCACAACCAGGTATTTCATATAATTCAATTGGAATAAATGGTGCAGGATTATATACCTATTTGGATAACGAGTTCTTTTTAAGGGACCTTAAACAAACGCCTCCTGACTTTTTTGCTTTTTCTGTTGGTACAAATGACGGTTTTGTCCCATATGCTAGCTTCAAACCTGAGGTCTACAAGAAAAACCTCGAAGCAATGGTTAAGATTGTTTTAGAGGCCAATCCAAAATGCGCCATCCTTCTTACTGTCCCAAATGATTGTTATTATAAAAGACGTTATCCAAATAAAAACACGGACAGACAAAGAGCTGTAATAATTGAGCTTGCTTCTAAATATAAAACTGCAGTTTGGGACTTTTACGGTTTCATGGGAGGCCTTGGATCTTCTGATACATGGAAAAATGCGGGCTTAATGAGAAATGACCTTGTTCATTTCACCAAAGAGGGATATCATCTAAAGGGTGAGCTTTACATTGATGCTTTTTTAAAGTACTTGAATCAAAAGGAATGCGAACAGGAAAATATAAACTTTTAGGATGGAGAGGCTGATACAACTTTTTTCTTTTGATGAAGCGCAACCCTTGATCTTCACTCAGCTTGATTTTTGGATTTTCTTTTTAATTGTTCTTTCGATTTTCAGTTTCATTCAAAAACATAAGCTAACTAGGAGTATTTTTCTTTTTGTCGTAAGTCTTTTCTTCTATTTCAAAACCTCTGGATTGCTAGTTTTGCTGCTAAGCGCAAGTATTATACTAAATTACTTTATAGGAAGAGGACTTGGGAAAACAAGCTCAAAAATCCATAAAAAAGTTTTTGTCACCCTATCCGTATTGTTCAATCTGCTTACGCTTGGATACTTCAAATACGCCTACTTTTTTACAGATTCATTTAATGAAATGTTTCATACTAAATATGAAGTCTTTAATGTTTTTGCTCGCATGGCCAACAGTTTTATGGGGGGCGGAAGTTTTGCAGATAATATTGTACTTCCCGTTGGAGTTTCATTCTTCACCTTTCAAAGCATAAGCTATGTTGTTGATATATATAGGAAAGAAGTCCAACCTGTTCAAAACTTCTTCGATTACGCCTTTTTTGTTAGCTTTTTCCCGCAGCTTGTTGCAGGACCAATTGTTAGAGCTAGAGATTTCATTCCGCAAATCAGAAAACCATTTCAGCTAAACCACAATGAATTTAGCTGGGCTATTATTCAAATTGTAAAAGGGATTCTAAAGAAAGTTGTTCTTGCCGATTATATAGCTATTCATTTTATAGATAAAGTTGTTGATGCACCCGAGGCATTTCCTGGATTTATAAGTATTCTGGCAATGTGGGGTTATTCACTACAAATCTATGGTGACTTTTCCGGCTACACAGATATAGCAATCGGGGTATCAAGATTAATGGGATTTAAGCTCCTGGAGAATTTCAACTCACCATACAAAGCAATAAACGTAGCTGATTTTTGGAGGCGTTGGCACAAGTCATTAGGCTCCTGGCTTAGAGACTACTTGTATATTCCTCTGGGAGGAAACCGAGGTGGAGGCATAGGCACCTATATTGCAACTCTAGTTATTTTAATCTTTATGGTTTTTATAACGCAATGGTATTGGTTGATTTTCATCTACCTCGGTCTAATGCTCCTTTACATAGTTTTTTCTTTATTATTTGTCAACTTTAAAAAATACATACATCGAGACCTAAACCTTCTTATAACGATGGTTTTAGGAGGGCTCTGGCATGGAGCAAGTGAGAATTTTGTCATCTGGGGTGCTATGAATGGAATTGCCCTTATTCTTTACAATCATTGGAAAAAAATTAGCCCTTATGAGCAATTAAATAATTGGGGTGTTCATATTTGGAAAATATTTATCACCTTCAATTTCATCACCTTTACTAGAATTTGGTTTCGACTTGAAAAAGATGGTGCGCCTTCGCAGATGCTTCATCAAATCTGGCACAACTTTGAATTAAATCAAGAATCCATATCGATACTTTTAGAAGGATTTGACATCGCATTGCTCGTAATGCTTATTGGATATATCATTCACTGGTTACCCGGTAAAACCAAATTGTTTGGAGAAAAATTATTCACTAAACTACCCATGTATATACAATCTATTGTTGTTGCAATCATTCTTGTTTTTGTTTATCAGGCCTTTTCTGACACTTTCAAACCCTTTGTTTATTTTCAGTTTTAGGAATAAAAAGCGTGATTTACTTGACAAACGGGGTATGCATGTTGTATCTTTGCATTCTTTGAATAGATAATGCTAAAATCCCAACTATGAGTAAGATGAAATTATCGGAGTTTAACTTCGATCTTCCTGAAGAGCTAATTGCAAAATACCCAAGTGAAAACAGAGATGAGTCTCGCTTGATGGTCGTCCATAAGGACACTGGAGAAATTGAGCATAAACAGTTTAAGGATATCATCGATTACTTCGATGAGGGAGATGTAATGGTAATGAACAATACCCGTGTTTTCCCTGCAAGAATGTATGGAAATAAAGAAAAAACCGGTGCTAAAATTGAAGTATTTTTACTTAGAGAATTAAATAGAGACAGCCTTCTTTGGGATGTCTTGGTGGATCCAGCTAGGAAAATCAGAATTGGAAACAAATTGTATTTTGGGGAAGATGACTCTCTCGTTGCTGAAGTTATAGACAATACAACTTCTAGAGGCAGGACATTACGCTTTCTTTTTGATGGGCCTTATGAAGACTTTAAAGCCAAAATTACTGAGCTTGGCGAGACACCTCTACCTAAATACATTAAAAGAGATGTTGAACCTTCTGATGAAGAACGATATCAAACTATTTTCGCAAAAGAAGAAGGCGCTGTTGCAGCACCAACTGCAGGTTTACATTTTTCGCGACAGCTACTTAAAAGATTAGAACTTAAGGGCATCGAATTTTCTGAAATCACGCTTCATGTTGGACTGGGAACATTCAGACCTGTGGAAGTTGAAGATTTAACCAAGCATAAAATGGATTCTGAGCAAGCAATCATAACTGAAACTGCATCCGAAATAGTAAATACTGCAAAGCGTGCTAAACGAAAAGTTTGTGCTGTTGGTACAACATCAATGAGAACTATTGAAACTGCGGTAACAACAGACGGATTCTTAAAGCCGTATGAAGGATGGACCAATAAATTCATTTTTCCTCCTTATGAATTTAGTATTGCGAATTGTTTGATTACAAATTTCCATACGCCCCTATCTACATTATTGATGATGATATCAGCATTCTGTGGTCACGACTTGATGAAAAAAACATACGAAGAGGCAGTAAAAGAAAAGTATCGCTTTTATTCGTATGGCGATGCCATGTTGATTATCTAATAGCTAGGATTTATTAATCTATTACAATAATGTAATTTGACTTTTTTCCTTTACCTAGCAGTAGGTATTTGTCATTAATCAGGTTACTTTCTTTAACGAGGAATGCTTCATTTACTTTCTGCTTATTCACAGAAATAGCGTTTGCCTTTAATGCACGTCGTGCCTCTCCATTTGACGAAAGAAATCCAGATTTACCGGCTAAAAGCTCTATAATTGAAGCCCCATTTTCTAGCTCAGAACGAGAAATATGTGCTTGAGGAACGCCATCAAAAATCTCTAAAAATTCAGAAGAGGACAATCGCAGTAAATCTTCTTGAGTAGACTTTCCAAATAAGATTTTTGATGCATTAACTGCCTGCTCATATGCTTCATTTCCGTGCACTCGTATCGTAATATCTTCAGCTAACTTCTTTTGAAGCGACCGCATATGAGGTGCTTCATCATGCTCTTTTTGCATAGCACGGACCTCATCCTGATTAAACAAAGTGAAAATCTTTATAAAATTAGTAGCGTCCTCATCAGAGGTGTTGAGCCAATATTGATAAAAGGCATACGGTGAGGTCTTCTCTTTATCTAACCATATGTTTCCACTTTCAGTTTTACCGAACTTCGTTCCGTCTGCTTTTTTAATTAAGGGCGTTGTAACAGCGTATGCGGCCTTACCTCCCTTGCGTCTTATTAACTCTGTTCCAGTAACAATATTACCCCATTGGTCGGACCCTCCAAGCTGGACAATACAATTCTTGTGCTGATTTAAATAATAGAAATCGTACCCCTGAACAAGTTGATAGGTGAATTCTGTAAAGGACATACCTGTTTCCAATCTTGATTTAACAGAGTCCTTTGCCATCATATAGTTTACGGGAATATGTTTTCCTATATCTCGAATAAACTCTAAAAAGTTCATGTTCTTAAACCAATCATAATTATTCGCTATTTCTGCAGGATTTTCTCCTTCAAAATCTAAGAATTTTTCAAGCTGATACTTCACGCCTACTATGTTTTTAGCAATCGTTTCTTCATTTAACAAATTCCTTTCTTGAGACTTTCCAGATGGGTCTCCAACCATTCCTGTGGCACCACCAATTAAGGCAATAGGCATATGTCCTGCTCTTTGAAAATGAACAAGTGTCATAATTTGAACCAAACTTCCAATATGTAAAGAGTCTGATGTCGGATCGAAACCGATATAACCAGCTGATGGACATTTTAATAATTCCTCCTCAGTTCCTGGCATCATATCATGTATCATACCCCTCCACTTTAGCTCTTCTATAAAGTTCATATTAATTCGTTAAATCTTTAAATACTGATGATAGCGACTTTTGCTCAAGCTGCAAGGTTAAAATTATTAGATTATGTTCCTGACTGAAACGAGAAATCTCCGCTCTGGGATCAACAGACTTTGAATATAAAAGCCAACCCTTGTCTTTTTGGTCAACCTTATTAATGTCTTTAATCTTTGAAAGCTGAGATTTGGTAACCTTACCTTCAAATTCAACAAATACTGTTTTAATTTCGCTTTGGTCATGAAGTCTTTGGGTAAGTGTGTCGGCTACAATCTCTCCTTTGGATAGAATAACAACACGGTCGCATATCGCCTCTGCCTCCTGCATAATATGGGTAGAAAGCATTAATGTTTTTTCTTTACCAATAGATTTAATGAGCTCTCTGATTTCAACGAGCTGATTTGGATCTAGCCCCGATGTGGGTTCATCGAGAATCAAGACCTCAGGATCGTGAATCATCGCTTGAGCAAGTCCGACTCTTTGTCTGTAGCCCTTTGATAAAGCTCCTATTTTTTTATTCTGCTCAATTTCTAGACCTAAAGAGTCTATCATTAAATCTACACGTTCTGAGCGATTTGAAAGCTTATAAATACCAGCAACAAAATCTAGGTATTCTCTAACATACATGTCTAAATACAAAGGATTGTTTTCTGGTAAGTAACCTATTTTCTGTTTCGGATTAAGTTGGTCTGTTCCGACGGGCATTCCTGAAACTAAAATTTCACCTGATGTTGCAGGAATAAATCCTGTAATCATTTTCATCGTTGTGCTTTTTCCGGCACCATTTGGTCCTAAAAAACCAACAATCTCACCAGATTTAACAGAAAAACTAATGCCTTTAACTGCAGCTTGTTCTCCATAATATTTAAATACGTTTCTAACTTCAATCGACATGATAAGACGAAATTAATGATTTTTATTACTCCATTGAAGGACGAGGGATAGGAAGCGAAAATAAAGCTAAAAAGAACGCAAATAATGTCACTCCAGTTTGAGTTTCTAAAGTATCTTCAAAAAAGAAAGTAACGAACATTATTGTCCAAAACACAAAACCACTTAAGTTTTCGTATCTCAATTGAATTTTAACGCTTATGAACAGTAGGTAAAAAAAGCAAATAACCCCGAGGATACCAAAAGTAATAGCGCTTGTCAAAAACGTGTTATGCGCTCTAATTTGATTCTTAATAGTTAGCTTAGAATCGAGAGATTGATATTTATCTTTGAAAGCACTGTTTAAGTCTCCAGTCCCTACCCCTTTTATTGGATTATCGAGATAAATAGACCATCCAACCTTCCAGGCCTCAAATCTTTGAAGCAAAGAGTGTCCATTTGGATCCGACATATGACTTAGCTGATACCTTAACCCCTCAATTCGTCCCTTAAAACCACCCTGCATTTCTGAGATATGCGCCATGCCTTGTTCTATAGCATGAACCTCAGCTGAAGATAGCTGGCCAACACCAATTCCAGAATTTGGATACGCTTTAGAACTTAAAAAACGAGCAAGTGTATATTTTAAATCTTGACTTCTTTTATCTTTTCCGTCATAAGGAATATTGGACTTTTTCTCCCATGCTAACATAACGCTTGGAATATTGACTTTTGGAGGCTTGTCATAACGGACATTGGATTTCAACCCAACATAAATGAATGAACAAGTGACCAAACCCGAGCATATTAAGAAAAGGAAAGGAATGTATTTTTTATTCTTCAGTAGCGGGTATACTACTAAAGCGATACCAATTGCAACTATCGAAAGTATTCCTGTTAAAACTTGACTTGAAAATGTATAAAACAGAAACCAAATACCCATTAATATCAATATAAATCTCAAACCTTTAGAATCCTTATAAAGATCGTAAAGCAAAGGCAAGGTAAAGGCTATCATTATTGCATATCGAATGTGAGAATTGAATAATGACATATCACGCGCATCCTTAAAATCAAATGAGCTTTCAAAAAAATGATAGATGGTAAAATTAATTACGCTTGTAACGAGCAAGCCTAATAAAAAAACAATTATTAAAAATTTATAGCTTTTTCGTAAAACAATGGGACGAGCAATAACAATTAGAGGAAGAACTACAATTGTTGCTTTGCTTTTAAGGTCGTCAAGACCAGATATTATATCATTGGTCCAAAGTAGCCCAAGAACATGAAGCACATAAAAAGCAAAAACAGCTATAAAAAAACGATTACTTTTTAAATTAGAGAAATACTGCTTAAAGTCACCCTCAATGATAAGGTTGAGCAATCCCAAAAGGATCCCCATTGACATCAGAAATTTACTGCAAACAATACCTACAGCAAATAAACACAAGACAAACAAATGGATATAATAATGAATCAGTGTTTTTGACAGCCTACTCATTCTTCAAATCTATTTTTTAAGTATCTCGTTATAAACTTTTTCATCCGTCAAGACTTTCAAGGCTTTAATCACGTCTAAATCGGAACGAAAACCATGACGGCTAATTCCTGACTGGAAATAATAACGAGAAATAATTTCACTTTCTATCCATTGTTTTAATTCATCTCGGGCAGCATAAATTTCCTTTTCTAAATCAGCAACAACCAATGCCTCCATCTCCTTTATAGTTGGTTCTAAAAGCGATGAGTAGCCCTCTTCCTTTAAGATTTCTTTAAGTTCTTCTAGCTTAAGCTCCGATGCTGATTGAAAGTTAAATGCATCATCCAATAACACAAAATCAACAAATGATTTAAAGTCCAAGTCACTTAAATTAAAACTTTCAGGGTCAGCTATAGAATCCCTGGTTGATGCGTAATCAGTTGCAAAATTAAAAATCATATTTTCAACTAATAACCTTGAGCTCAACCTGCTAAGTAATGTTTTATTAATTTCTATGTCAGGCACAATCCCTCTACCATCAATTACTTCCCTTCCATTTCGAGTTTGAAATTTACTTAATAAAGTATCTGAAATTTCAGCAGCTTTTGCCTT